>Ga0114949_10000289_pt1 | contig 25552 bp, 22 predicted proteins | sample N074metaG_FD_83505 | JGI IMG/M metagenome (GOLD analysis project Ga0114949, IMG submission 83505) | Deep subsurface microbial communities from Kermadec Trench to uncover new lineages of life (NeLLi) - N074 metaG | ecosystem: Environmental > Aquatic > Marine > Ocean trench > Sediment | place...
GTCGATGTCCCGTTCGTAGATATCCGGGTCCTTGTAGAAGGCCTGTTCCAACGCATAGCCGGGCCGGTGACCCGCGGTGAGTTTTGCTATCGCCTGTTCGTCCACTGCCTGGTTCCTGGTCCTTGGTCTATTTGCCGGCGATCCCGGTCGCGATTTCGATCGCGGGCGGAGTTTTCATGTGCCGGTCCCGCCGATTGTTTTGCCCTGCCGGTGCATGATGACGCTGGCGACGATGACGCCGATCGAGACGAGTACGATGATAACGGTGGCGAGTGCGTTGACATCCGGTGTCACACCGAGCCGGACCTTCGAGAAAATGATCATCGGCAGCGTCGTCGACCCGGGGCCCGATACGAAGCTGGCGATCACGACGTCGTCCAGCGACAGCGTGAACGACAGCAGCCAGCCGGAAATCATCGCCGGCGCAATCATCGGCACGGTGATGTCGAAGAACACCCGCCAGGGTCGTCCCCCGAGATCCATCGCGGCCTCCTCGAGCGACTGATCCAGGGCGCCGAGGCGCGAGCGGACGACGATGGCGACGTAGGCCATCGAGAAAGTCACGTGGGCGATCGTGATCGTCATCGCGCCGCGCGTCTCCGGCCAGCCGATCCAGTCCGCCAGCGTGATGAACAGGAACAGCAGCGAGATGCCGGTGATGATTTCGGGCATCACGAGCGGCGCGGTGATCATGCCGGTCAGCAACAGGCGCCCGGTGAACTTGCCGAGCCGGTTCAGCGCCAGCGCGACCAGCGTGCCGAGCGCCGTTGCAATCGTCGCGCTGACGATCGCGATCCGCAGGCTGAGCCATGCGGCTGACAACACATCTTCGCTTTCCCACAGAACGGCGTACCAGCGAAATGAGAATCCGCCCCACAGCGTGACGAGGCGCGAGTCGTTGAACGAATAGACGATGACCGACAGGAGCGGGATATACAGGAAGGCATAGCCGAACGCGGCGATCGTCAGCAACATGATGCTGCGGTTCCTCACGTCGATGCATCGTCCTGCTGGGCCTGCGTGCGCTGGAACCACATCATCGGTACGACGAGGATGAGCAGCAGCACGATCGACACCGCGGACGCCACCGGCCAGTCGCGGTTGATGAAGAACTCATCCCACAGCGCGCGGCCAATCATCAGCGTGTCGGAACCGCCGAGCAGTGCGGGGACGATGAATTCACCGATGCTCGGGATAAACACCAGCAGGCAGCCGGCGATGATTCCGGGTCTGGAGAGCGGCAGCGTGATATCGAGGAACGACCGCCAGCGCTTCGCACCCAGATCGGCGGCGGCGTCGTTCAGATCCCGGTTCAGGTGCTCGAGGTTGGCGTACAGCGGCAGGATCATGAACGGCAGGTAGGTATACACGAGACCGAGATACACGGCGAAGTCGTTGTAGAGCAGCGTGAGCGGCCGATCGATGATGCCGATCGATAGCAGCAGGTTGTTGATGATGCCCTGGCTGCTGAGCAACCCCATCCATGCGTAGACACGCAGCAGGAACGAGATCCAGAACGGCAGGATTACGCCGAGCAGCAACAGGCTCCTGCGCCGCGCGGGTTGGCGTGCGATGAAATAGGCCATCGGGTAGCCGAGTAGCAGGGTGATCAGCGTGGCGATCGCCGCGATCTTGACCGAGTTCAGGTAGATCGTCGCGTAGTAGCGGTCGGCGAACACAAAAGTGTAATTGTCGAACGTGACCTGGATCCGGTCGAGGCCGGAAGCCGCCCAGTCAATCAGCGGCGTGAACGGGGGCAATGCCATGATCGGGTCGGCAAGGCTGATTTTCAGGATGATGATGAACGGCGCGAGAAAGAACAGGAGCAACCACAGGTACGGCGTGATCAGTGCCCAGCGTAACCAGCGGCGGCGTCCGTCCCAGCGGTTGTCTTTACGTCCTGTCGTTGATGCGGTCATCGCAGTGTCAATCGCTGAGCAGGATGGCGCTCGTGATCTCCCACGAGATATAGACTTCGTCGTCCCATTCGACCGTGCGGGTCGCCGAACGGCGGCGGTTCTGGGCGCTGACCTGCAGCACCAGGCCGGACGGCAATTGCACCCGGTAGACCGACAGGTTGCCGAAGTAGCCGAGGTCGAGAACGACCCCTTTCAGCACCGTCCGGTCGTTCGCGGAGGGCGGTTCTTTGTCGATGAAAATCTTCTCGGGTCGGACGGCGACGCACCGGCGCGCGCCCGCGGGCGGTGGTGCGTCGTCCGGGTTAGCGTCGAGAAGCGCGACCAGCTCGGCGCCGGCGTCGTCGCAGCGCAGTCGCACGCGCTGGTCGGCCGAGCCGATCACCTCGGCTTCGAGCAGGTTGATGTTACCGATGAAGTCTGCAATGAAGCGGCTGCACGGGTACTCGTAGATCTCGCGGGGCGTGCCGACCTGCGCGAAACTTCCCGCATCCATCACGGCGATCCGCGTCGCCAGCGTCATCGCCTCTTCCTGGTCGTGGGTGACGACGACGAACGTGATCCCGAGATCCTCCTGCAGGTTCATCAGCTCGAACTGGGTGTGTTCGCGCAGCTTCTTGTCCAGCGCCGCCAGCGGTTCGTCGAGCAGCAGCAGCTTCGGCCGCTTGACGAGCGCCCTTGCCAGTGCGACCCGTTGCGACTCGCCACCCGATAACCGGTTCGGCTTGCGCTTTGCGAGCTTGCCGAGTTCGACCATGTCCAGCATTTCGTCGACCCGCGTGCGGATCTCGGCTTTGTTGACGCGATCCTTCTTCAAACCGTATGCGACGTTCTGTTCGACGGTCATGTGCGGGAACAGCGCGTACGACTGGAACATCATGTTGATCGGACGCTCGTACGGTGCGACAGACGTCATATCTGCGCCGTCGATCAGAATCCGGCCCTCGGTCGGGCGCTCGAAGCCGGCGAGCATACGCAGCAACGTGGTCTTGCCGCTGCCGGAGCCGCCGAGTATCGCGAACAGCTCGCCAGCGAAAATTTCGAGGTCGACATTATCTACCGCCGCCGCATCGTCGTAGCGTTTGGTCAGCCCGCGAATCTCTACGAGCGGCTGTGCCTGCGGGTCGAGCCATGGCGTGTCGGTGTAATCGATGCCAGGCGTTGCCGATCCGGCGGGTATTTGTGTCGTCATTTCTTGGTTCTCACAGGCCGGTTTTGATGCGCGACCAGGCGCGCGTACGGCGGCGCTCCAGCTTGGGGCCGAAGATGATTCCGGCGTTAAAGGATTCGAGCTGGCTCAGCGGCGGATAAATAGACAGATCCTGGGAGATTTCCGGGTTGACCAACGGAAATGACGCCAGGTTGGCATTCGCGTAGCCCGTCAGGTCGGTGATGGCTGCGATGACCTCGGGCCGCAGCAGATAATTCAGAAACAGGTGAGCATTGTTCGGGTGGGGGGCATCCGCCGGGATGAATACGCCATCGAACCACACGACAGTGCCTTCCTTCGGCACGCCATAGGCGAGCTCAACATCGGCACCGACTTCCCGCGCGCGATGCCTGGCCTGGCTGAAATCGCCCGACCAGCCCATCGCCACGCAGACCTCTTCACTCGGCAGGTCGTTGATCAATTTCGCCGAACTGAAGTAGCGGATATACGGGCGTACCGCCTTGATCAACGCCTCGACCTCCGCAATATGTTCGGGCTCCATGCTGTTGTGGTCGTGCCCGAGGTACAACATCGCCAGTGGGATGACATCCGTGGGTTCGTCGAGGAAGGTGACGCCGCAATCGGCGAAGCGCGACACGACCTCCGGGTTGAACAGCATATCCGCGCTGTCGAGCGGTGCGTCGGGCATGCGCTCCTCGACCATGCGGACGTTGTACGCAAAGCCGGTGGTGCCCCACATGTACACCATGGCGTACTTGTTGCCCGGATCGTAGATATCGGCCATCGTCTTCATGACCCAGGGATCGAGGTTCTCCCACAATGTGAGCTTGCTGCGGTCGAGCGGCTGGTACACGCCGATCGGGAGCAGCCGGGAGGAGTAACGTGCGGAGTGCACGATGACATCGTAACCGGTACGCCCGGCCAGCAGCTTCGCCTCGACGATCTCGGTGGAGTCGTAGACGTCGTAGTTGACCTTGATGCCATATTCCCGCTCGAAGTCCGCGATCGTCGTCTTGCCGATGTAGTCCGCCCAATTGAATATGTTGAGGATCCGCTCTTCGTCGGCGAGACCTTCCTCGGCGCAAGTTGCCCCACCCAGCAGCAGGGAGACAATCAGCAGCGTCGGGCGAATGATTTTCATTGTTCTACATCCCGTCCAGTCCGCGTTTGGCGAGCGCTCGCGCGATGATCAGCCGCTGGATCTCGCTGGCGCCCTCCCAGATTCTATCGACCCGGAGCTCCCGGTTGAAGCGTTCCGCGCAGTTCTCGCGCATGTAACCGCGGCCACCGAAGATCTGCATGGCCCGGTCGGCGATCCGACCGGCTGCCTCGGAGGCATGGAGCTTGGCAATCGAGCAGCGCGTATGCAGCTGTTTGACATCGTCCCCGCGATCATGAGCTTCGGCGGTCTCGTAGGTCATCAGGCGGGCGCCCCAGAGATCGGTCACGCTGTCGGCCAGCATGCCCTGGATGAATTGCTTCCCGATCAGCGGCTCGCCGCCGACCACGCGGTGTTTTGCGTATTCGGTGGCCTCTTCGATCAGGCGCGCTCCGGCGCCGCAGCTACGGGCCGCGATCATCAGCCGCTCGCGCCGGAACCAGCTGTGGGAGTAGCCCATGCCGTCACCCTCATTGCCGATCCGGTTCGCCTCGGGGACCAAAACGTCGGTGAAGCGCATCGTCGGGTGGTGATGGTCAAACGTATGGCTGAACAGCGGCGAATCGATCTCCTCGATGCCCGCTGAATGCTTGTCGACGAAGAACAGCGCATCGCTGCCGGCGTGCGGCCCGTCTTTCAGTCGTGCCTGCAGGAAATAGAAATCGGCGCGATTCGCGCTGGTTACGAACCACTTCTCACCGTTGATCCGGTAGCCGTCGTCGGTGCGCTCGGCTGTGCTCTCGATGCGCACGTCTGAGCCGGACTCGCTCTCGGTGATCGCGTAACACTCCTTCAATTCACCTCGCATCATCGGCAGGATGTAGCGCTGCAGCTGGTCGTCGTTGCATGCATCGAACATCCACTGATGGGGTTCCGGGAAGCACCAGCACAGTGCATTCGTGACGCGTCCGAGTTGCTCCCAGACCGCCACCTGGTCGACGGTGCGCGCGTTCAGGCCACCGTGCTCGGCCGGCACGTCCATGGCGCTGAAGCCAAGGTCGATGGCGCGCTGTTTGTGTCGCTTGACGACGTCGGCCGGCAGGCGGCCCTCGTTCATTTCCGCTTCGACCTCGCGGGGGATCAGCTCTTCCTCGACGAATTTTCTCGTTTTGGCTTGCCACTCCGTGGCGCTGTCATCCAGGTTGATCTTCACGTGTTTCGTTTCCGGGCGACGATCTGTCGCTGACCAAAATGCTTCGGGAACAGTCCCGTGAGGTAGGTCAGGTAGACTTTCTTGGCTTTTTCCGGGTTCATTGCATCGGGGCTGACCAGCAGGTCAAGCCACAGGCCCTCGCTCATCGACGCGAGTCCGGTCGCGACGAGCTCGGGATCGATGCCGGGGTAGGGGCCTTCCGCGATCAGTTCCGTGCACAGGTTCGTCAGCACCTTATCGTATTCGCGGTCGCGCTCCGCGCAGATCTTGCGATACGTCGGCCGGGATTTGCTCTCGCCCCAGAACGCAAACCAGACCGCCAGCTTGTTGGGCTCGCAGACGGGCCGCGTGAAATCGACATCGACCAGCGCCTCGAGGCGCTCGGCCGGGGAGTCGCCTGATTGGTCGAGCGCCTTCGTCCAGGTTGCCCGATATTCGTCAGCGACAAAACGCAGCGTCTCGATCAGCAACCGCTCCTTGCTCTGGAAGTGAAGGTTGATGATGCCTTGGCTCAGCTTCGCCTCGCCGGCGACCGTCGCCATCGTCGTGTCCGACAAGCCGCGTTTTGCAATACTGCGGATCGTCGCCTTGATGAGTTGCGTACGGCGCTCTTCCTTGGACGCGGTGCGTCGTTTGGGGGCCGGCTTGCGCGCACTCATGGCCATTCGGGTTGCTCATCAATCCTTAAAAAAACACACAGTTGCATGCGCCGGGTGGCAGCAGCACCGTTCATATTACCGCGAATCGGTCGGTTTGTTAATGAATGAATGATCATTCATTTTTATGGACATGGGGCAGCAATTGTGCGACGCTTCGTCAGTCCAAATTCAGACCCGAGTACCGCAATGCCCCGCCCGTTGACCCGTTCCAATCAGCATTTCCAGAAGGCTGTGACCCGGCTCCCGCTCGGCGTCACGTCGAATTTCCGTTATTGGGGAGACGACAGGACGATCTATATCGATCACGCGAAAGGCGGCAGGATCTGGGATATCGATGGCAACGAATACATCGACTACCGGCTCGGCTACGGTCCCTACATCCTCGGCTATGCCGATCCGCGCGTGGACGAAGCGGCGCGCGCGGGCATGGAGATCGGCGGCGTTTTCGCCCTGGCCACCGAGGCCGAGTACACGGTGGCCGAGCGAATCTCGAAGATGGTCCCGGCCGCCGAGCTGGTACGTTTCTCGAATTCCGGCACCGAGGCCGTCATGGCGGCCCTGCGTCTCGCGCGCGCTTGGACCGGCAAGGACTCATACGTCATGGTCGAGGGCGGCTACCACGGGATTTTCGACGCGGTGCTCTGGGGCACGCCGATGGAGAACTGGGATCCATCGAAGGGTGATCCGGAGGTGATCGCCGACAGCGAGGGCGTGCCGCTGTCGCTAAAGAGCATGCTGCATATGGTGCCCCTGAACGACGCGAACCGGCTGGAGGCGCTGCTCCGAAAGCACGGCGATAAGATCGGTGCGTACCTGATCGAACCGATCATGGGCAACTGCTGTTCGATCAGTGCGACCCGGGAGTACCTGCACGATGCGCGTGCCCTGTGCGAGAAATACGATGTCCTGATGATCGTCGATGAGGTCAAGACCGGATTCCGCGTTGCCCGCGGTGGCGTGCAGGAACTGATGGATTTCAAGGCGGACCTGTGTACGTTCGCGAAAGCCCTGGCGAATGGTTATCCGCTTGCCGCCCTCGCCGGGCGTGAAGACATCATGCGGCGCATCGGCGATGACGTGGTGCACGGCGGGACATTCACGTGCCACTCCGTCGCTTTGGCCGCCGCCGAGAAGACGCTGGAAATTCTCGATGAGACGCAGGCATTAGAATCGGTCGCAAGCTACGGCCGGGATCTGCAGCGCGGCATCGGCGAGATTCTGTCGGCGCGCAATATCCCGCACTCGTTCGTCGGGCATCCGTCGATGGGCGGTTTGTTTTTCAGCAACGAGCCGCCGACGAACTATCGCGACTGGGCGAAGACCGACTACACGTTCTACGAGGCACTCGCGCCCGAACTCCACGATCTTGGTCTTCTCGTCGAGCCCGATTCACGGGAGCCGTGGTTCCTGTGTGAAGCGCACGACGAGTCTTGCCTGACCGATACGCTGGACAGATTCGCTCGGGCAGTCGATATCACTCTCAGTCAATCGTCCGGCACGGCTGCACGCGGCGCCGGTTAACAGGGGCAGTGCAGTGAAGAAGTACGATGCGATCGTCATCGGCGCCGGCCACAATGGCCTGACCAACGCGGCATTCCTCGCCAAGGCCGGGCTCAAGGTCCTGCTGCTCGAGCGTAACTCGTATATCGGCGGCGCCACGGTCAGCCGCGAACTCTACCCGGGTTTTAAATACTCGAACTGCTCCTACGTGTGCAGCCTGCTGCGGCCGGAGATCTACCGCGACCTGAACCTGGCGAAGTATGGCCTGCAGATCGTACCCTACGGCGGCAGCGTGACGATGTGCGAGAACGGCGATATCTTCGGCAACTACATCGACGCGGACGTGGCGCGTCGGGAGATGGCGCGGCACAGCGAACGTGATGCCGTCGCGGCCGTGCGTTTCGAACGGGACATCATGCGCCAGTGCAAGTTCATCCGGCCGTTCCTGTTGCGGACACCGCCGGATCCGACGTCGTTCAAGCCGCGTGATCTCATGGAACTGCTCTATTTCGCGAAGCAGTACTACAAGCTCGGTGAAGAGGTCATCTACGACACGATTCGTTTCTACACGATGAGCATCTCCGAGTTCCTGGACGAATATTTCGAGTCCGGTGTGATCAAGGCCGCGTTTGCCGGCTCCGGCATCATCGGTTCGGCGCTCGGCGTCATGTCGCCGGGCACCGCCTACGTGCTGCTGCATCATGCGATGGGCGACGTGGACGGCAGCATGGGCGCCTGGGGGTTCGCGCGCGGCGGCATGGGCTCGATTGCCAATGCGATGGCCGCGGCACTCAAGGATCTGGGCGGCGAGATCAAGACCGAGGCCGGCGTCGATCAGATCATCGTCAGGAACGGCCGTGCCGTCGGCGTGGCGCTGGAGAACGGCGACGAGCATTACGCGAAGGTGGTCGTGTCGAATCTCGATCCGAAGCGGACGTTCCTGAAGATCATGGATGAGAAGGATCTCGATCCTTCGTTCGTCCAGAAGGCGAAGAACTTCAAGATTCGCGGCTCGTCGGGCAAGCTAAACATCGCGCTCGACGGCGTCCCGGAATTTCCGGCGCTCGGCAAGGACAACGATCTGATCCGCGGCGATATCCATTTCATGGATTCGGTCGAGCGCCTCGATCGCGCCTATGACGACTGGAAGAACGGGACCTGGTCGAAGGACCCGTATGTCGACCTGCTGATCCCGACCTTGACCGACCCGACGATGACGCCGCCCGGCAAGCACTTCATGTCGGTCTTCGTGCAGTACGTGCCGCCGAAGATCAACGGCCGCGACTGGACGGACGAGGACCGCGACGCATTCGGCAAAACCGTCATCGACCAGATCGCGCAGTACAGCCCGAACTTCAAGGACCTGATCCTGCACGTCGAGGTGCGCACGCCGCGCGAGATCGAAGCGGAGATCGGACTGACCGAAGGCAACATATTCCAGGGTGAGCTGACGATGGATCAGTTGCTCTTCAACCGGCCGTTCCCCGGCTACGCGCAATATCGCGGTCCGGTAAAAGGCATGTACATGTGCGGCTCCGGGACGCACCCGGGCGGCGGCGTCATGGCCGCGCCCGGCGCGAACGCGGCGCGGGAGATCCTCAGGGATCTGAGGCGACCGAACACGGTTCCGGAGGGTTGGGTCGATGACTGATTCACAGCGCATCGTCATCGTCGGGGGCGGCCACAACGGCCTGGTCTGTGCGGCGTACCTCGCGAAAAAAGGGCGGGAAGTCGTCGTCATCGAGGCGGCCGACCAGGTCGGCGGCGCGGCCGTGACGCGCGAGTTCGCGCCCGGCTTCCAGATTTCCAGTTGTGCGCACCTGTTGAACCTGCTGGATGTCGGCATCAGCCGCGAGCTCGCCCTGGAGTCACACGGCCTGAGCTTCGCGAAGCGCGATCTGTCCACCGTCGCGCTCGCCGCGGATGGCCGGCACATCACGTATACGACGTCGTCGGTCTCGGGCGGGGACGTGTCGGCCGAAGATCAGGCGGCCTATGTCGAGTACCGGCGGCGCATGGAGAAGTTCGCCGGCGTGCTCGGCAAGCTCCACAATATGGTGCCGCCGCGTCTCGGTACGGACAACCCGAAGGATCTGATCGGTGCGGGCAAGCTGGCCCTTTTCATCCGCCTGCTCGGCCGCGATGACATGCGCGAATTCCTGCGCATCGCGGGCATCAACGTGTTCGACATTCTCGAGGAGCAATTCGACAGCGAATTACTCAAAGGTGCGCTCAGCCTGGACGGGGTTCTCGGCGCGAATCTCGGCCCACGCTCGAACAACAGCGTTTTTTCGGCGCTGCACCGGCTCAGCGGCCGGATGGGCGGCCGCCGGAGTTCGATGGCGCTGCCTGCGGGCGGCATGGGGTCCGTAACCGGCGCGTTGGCGAAGGCTGCCGAACACAGCGGCGCGACGATTCGTACTTCGTGCCCGGTCACGAGGATCCTGCTGGACGGCGATCGCGTGTGCGGAGTCGAGCTGGAGGGCGGCGAGAAGATCGACGCGGGGGTGGTGGTGTCCAATGCCGACCCGCGGACGACTCTGTTCGACCTGCTCGGTGCGCGCCACCTCGAGGCAGGAATCGTGCGCCGCGTGCAACATGTGCGGATGAACGGCAAGGCGGCGAAACTGAATCTGGCCCTGAATGGCGTGCCGGACTTCACCGGGGTCGCGGCGGAACAACTGGGCGAACGCCTGGTGATCGCGCCCGATCTCGTTTATGTCGAGCACGCATTCAATCATTCGAAATACGGTGAGCATTCGGTCGAGCCGATCATGGAGATCACGATCCCGAGTATTCATGACGACAGCCTGGCGCCGTCCGGTCGGCATGTGCTGTCGGCCGTTGTGCAGTATGCGCCGTATGACCTCAAGGGCGGCTGGGACGATGCAGCGCGCACCGCGTTTACGAATCAGGCCATGGACGTTCTCTCGCGCTACGCGCCGAAGATTCGCGAGCAGGTGATGCACACCGAATTACTGACGCCGGTCGATATCGAACGTGAATTCCGCATCAAGGGCGGCCATTGGCACCATGGAGAACTCACGCTGGATCAGGCGCTGATGATGCGTCCCGTCCCGGGGCTCGCACAGTATGCGATGCCGGTCGGCGGCCTGTATCTCTGCGGTGCGGGCAGTCATCCGGGTGGTGGCGTCATGGGTTCGGCAGGCCGTAACGCGGCGAAGGCAGTGTTGAGTGGAGAGTAAAGACATGAGATCCAGGGATCACTTTCATCAGAATGTCTACCCGAGTCCGTTCCACTCGCGACTGGAGCCGCTGAACAAGCTCAAGGAGTGGGGACGCTGGCATGACTATCAGTCGGCCGATACCTACTTCTGCGACTCGATGGAATACTTCGCGGTGCGTAACACGTGCGGCGTCTTCGATCTGACGCCGATGGAGAAGCATCGGATTACCGGGCCCGAGGCGCTGCCCTATCTCGAGCGCCTGCTGACGCGTAACGCCGAGAAGGTCAAGCCCGGCCGCGTCGGCTACTGCGTCTGGTGTGACGACAACGGCCGGATGCTCGATGACGGCACGTTGTTTCACCTGCGCGAAGGCGACTACCGGCTGTGCACGCTGGAGCCGCAGCTGGACTGGCTGCTGACGAATGCCATCGGCTTCGACGTCAATATCAAGGTGGAGACGCACGACGTGGCTGCGTTGGCGTTGCAGGGGCCGACGAGTTGCGCGGTGCTCAAGCGCATGCAGCTCACCGATATCGAGAACCTGAAACCGTTCGGCATCACGCATTACACGTTCGCGGGTCATGAGATGATGGTTTCGAGGACGGGATATTCGGGCGACCTCGGCTACGAGCTCTGGATCGATCCGTCGGCCGCCGAGGAGCTCTGGGACCGCCTGTTCGAAGCGGGCAGCGAGCGCGGCATTACCCCGATGGGCGGCAATGCACTCGACCTCGTGCGCATCGAGGCCGGCCTGTTGTTGTGCGGCGTCGATTTTCTGCCAGCCGACAGCACGGTGCGCCCGGAGCGCACGCGCTCGCCATATGAGCTTGGCCTCGGCTGGCTCGTCGACCTGAGCAAACCCTGCTTCAACGGTCGACGGGCACTGATCGAGGAGCACAAGCGCGGGTCACGATTTAATTTCGTCAGACTCGACATCGACGGCAACAAGCCGGCGCACGATTCGTTCATCATGTCGAAGAACGAGAAAACCGTTGGCCATGTCACGTCGGCCATGTGGTCGCCGTCGGCGAAGGCCAACATCGCATTCGCGTCGCTCGAGGCGCCGCACGGCAAGCCCGGCGAAGAATTTCTCGCGGAGATTTACTATCAGCGCGAACTGAAATGGACCCGCGTACTGGCGCCGTGCCGGGTCGTCGATTACGCATTCTACGAGCCGCGGGGCCGACGCTTGACCCCCGCGCCGGATTTCTGATCGGGGTTTCGTTCCCCGGTTCTACTGATCGCGACCGGCCACCCGGACCATGACCCACAGACTGGATCCATTGCTGAGACCCGGTTCCATCGCCGTACTGGGTGCGACCGAGCGCGCCGGGTCCGTGGGTCGTCAGACCATGGAGAACCTGCTGGAGGGTCAGTTCCCCGGGCGCCTGTATGCCGTCAATCCCGGCTACCAGGAGGTCTGCGGCGTGCCATGCTACCCGTCGCTCGATGCGCTGCCCGCGCGTGTCGAACACGTGGTTTTCGCGATCGGCGACGCGCGTGTCGAGGCCGCGTTAGCGGATGTTATCGCGCACGGTGCGCGCGCGGCTACGATCATGTCGAGCCTCGTGCTGGCAGCCGACACCGAGCCGTTATTGCATGCGCGGGTCGCCGCCACGCTGAAGCATTCGGGCCTGATCGTCTGCGGCGCGAACGGCATGGGGTTTTATAATTTCAGCGACGGTGTCTGGGCGTGTGGTTTCGACACGCGTCAGCATCAAGACTCCGGCAACGTCGCCCTGATCAGCCATTCCGGCTCCGGTATGGCCGGTATTGTCGACGTCGAGGAGCGGATCGACTTCAGCCTCGCGGTCTCGACCGGCCAGGAACTGTGCGTGTCGATGGATGAGTACATCGACTTTGCGCTGGACCGGCCCGAGACACGGGTCATCGGCCTGTTCATGGAAACGGTTCGCAACGCGCAGGGAATGCGCGCGGCATTGCAGAAGGCGAACGATCGCGGCGTGCCGGTCGTGGCGCTGAAGGTCGGGCGCACCGAACTCGCGGCGCGTCTTGCTATGTCGCACTCGGGCGCGATCGCGGGCCACGACGCCGCGTACGATGCGTTGTTCGACCGCTACGGCGTGCAGCGGGTGGATGACATGGATGAACTGGCGACCGCGCTGATCATGTTCGCGCAGCCGCACCCGGTCGGCGCCGGTGGGCTCGTCGCGATCCACGATTCCGGCGGAGAGCGCCAGTTGATGATCGATCTCGCGCATGATCTGGACGTGCCGCTGACGCAGGTATCGGACCACACGGCCGCGAGATTGACCGAGTTGCTCGACCCGGGCCTGCCGCCCGTCAATCCGCTGGACGCGTGGGGCGCCGGCGGGCCGGGGGCCGACCGCATCATGGAGGATTGTCTGGCCACGATGATGGCCGACTCGGACGCCGCGATCGGCGCCGTGATCCACGATCGCGCGCCGCATGGCCGGATTCATCGTAAGTATCTCGATTACGTTGACAAGGGTCACGGCGCGTCCGGCAAACCCTCATTCCTCGTGTCCAACCGCCAGGGCAGCGGCACCGACCCGCTCGCGGTCTCGGCGACCCGCGATGGCTTTCCCGTGCTCGACGGGCTTCGATCTTTTCTCGTGGGCGTCAAATGCCTGTTCGGTTATCGCGAATTCGGTGCGCGCGCCGGCGTTGCGACGCGGCCTGTTCCGGCCGGGCTTGGTGCGCGGTGGCGCATGCGCCTGGCCGCCGGCGAGACGCTCGACGAGGCAGATGCGGTTGCCCTGATGCTCGATGCCGGCTTACCGATGAATCCGAATCGCCGTGTCGAAGACGAGCAGGGAGCGGTCGCGGCGGCCGAGGATCTCGGTTATCCGGTCGTATTAAAGACCGCTCAACCGGGTATTGCGCACAAGACCGATCAGGGTGGCGTGTGCCTGGGTATCGGGGATGTCGCCGAGCTCGTGGCCGCTTACCGTGACATGGCGGCGCGCTTGGGCCCGCGCGTCTTGCTGGCCCCGATGGTCGGCGGGCCGGGTGTCGAGATGATGCTCGGGCTGGTTCATGATGCCCAGTTCGGCCCGCTGGTCATGCTCGGCTTCGGGGGCGTGCACATCGAGACCTTCAGGGACATCGCCTGTGCATTGCCGCCGTTCGATGCGCAGACCGCGCGACGACTGATCGACCGTCTGCAACTGCGCGCGCTTCTCGACGGTCAGCGTGGCGGTAAGCCGGCGGATATTGACGCATACTGTGAGGCTGCGGCGCAGTTTTCCGTGCTGGCGGCGAGCCTCGGTGACGTACTCGAGGAAGTGGATTTGAACCCGGTCATCGTTCGAGCGCAGGGCTGCGTTGCGGTCGATGCGCTGGTCGTCGGCCGTCCGGTCGCTGACACAGCGGTGAATGAAGAGAGGCAAACAGCATGAGCCTGAAAAATATTGAAAGTTACGATCGTGATCGCTGGCATGAAATCGCCGCCGATGCGAAGCAGAAATTCGAGACGCGCCTGTTTATCGGCGGGGATTATTCGGATTCGTCGGATGGCGGCCGTTTCGAGACCGTCAATCCGACCGATGGCGAGACACTGGCCGCGGTGTCGCAGGGCACCGTGGCCGACATCGATCGTGCCGTCGCATCCGCGAGGCAGGCCTATCGATCCGGTGTCTGGTCGCGCATGGCGCCGCGGGGTCGCGTCGAGATTTTGTATCGCTTTGCCGATCTGATCGAAGCCCATACGGTAGAGCTCGCCGTGCTCGAGACGCTGGACATGGGCAAACCGATCGGCCTTGTCGTCAGCGAGGATCTGCCGGCGGTCGTCGCCACGATTCGCTTCATGGGCGAGTGCATCGATAAGGTCGAGGGCGCCGTCACGAATACCGCGGACGATGTCATGCATTTCATCCTGCGCGAGCCGCTCGGCGTGGTCGGTGCGATATCGCCCTGGAACTATCCGCTGCTGATGGCGACCTGGAAAGTTGCGCCGGCGCTGGCCGCCGGCAATACCGTCGTGCTGAAGCCCGCGGAACAGTCCCCCCTGAGTTGTCTGCGGCTGGCCGAACTGTTCATCGAGGCCGGTGGCCCGCCCGGCGTCTTCAATGTCGTCAACGGGTTCGGCGAAGTGGCCGGCAAGGCGCTGGCGCTGCACAACGACGTTGCGAAGATCAGCTTCACCGGTTCGACCGAGGTCGGCAAGCTGATCCTCCAGTATGCCGGCCTGTCGAACATGAAGCGGGTGGGGCTCGAATGCGGCGGCAAGTCGCCGCAGATATTCATGGCCGACACGCCGGATCTCGGCGCGGCTGTCTCCGCCGCATACGACGGCATTTTCGCGAATCAGGGCGAGGTTTGCAGCGCGGGCTCGCGGCTGCTCGTCGACCGGGCGATTTACGGCGAGTTCGTCGAGCGCTTCGTCACGGAGGGCAAGGATGCCTACGTGCCCGGCGATCCGCTCGATCCCGCGACCAACATGGGGCCACTGGTCACTCGCGAAGCGCAGGAACGCGTGCTCGACCTGATCGGGCGCGGCAAGGCTGAGGGCGCGACGCTGCACTTCGGCGGCGACGTGCCGGCGGGCCTGGAGGCGGGCGCGTATGTCAGCCCGACGTTGTTCTCGGATGTCGACAACAGCATGACGATCGCCCGGGAGGAGATCTTCGGGCCGGTCGCCAGCGTGATCCCGTTCGACGGCGCCGATGAGGCGATTGCGATCGCCAATGACACGATTTATGGCCTGGCGGCCGGGCTCTGGACGCGGGACATCGATCAGGCGTTCCGACTGATCAAGGACATCGAGGCCGGCACCGTCTGGGTGAATTGTTATGAGGGCGGCGACATGACGCAGCCGTTCGGCGGCTACAAACAGTCCGGTCACGCGCGCGACAAATGCATGGAAAGTCTGAAGAGCTACACGCAGTCGAAGTCGGCGTGGATCCAGCTGGGGACGGGTTGAGGTTGCCGAGCGTGGAATTTGCGACTATCGAGTATGCGACCGACGGGCCACTGGCGATCCTGACGCTGAATCGCCCGGACAAGCTGAATGCGATCAATGCGCAGATGGTCGCCGACCTGAACACGGCGCTCGATGCCGCGGAGGCGGACGATCGTGTGCGTGCGATCATTCTGAACGGGAATGGCCGGGCGTTTTCTGCCGGCTTCGACCTCGACGGCGGGGCGGATACGCGCGATACCGTCGCTCTCCGGAAGGAGTTGCGCGAGGACTTCGATATCATCATGCGCTTCTGGGATTCGCCGAAGACCACGATCGCGGCCGTACACGGGTATTGCCTTGGCAGCGCGATGGAGATGGCTGTCGCCTGTGACCTGAGCATCGCGGCCGAGGGCTGTCGGTTCGGGGCGCCGGAGGTGAAGTTCGGCAGCGGGATCGTTGCGCTCGTGCTGCCGTGGTTTATCGGACCAAAGCGCGCGAAGGAGTTGCTGCTGACGGGCATCGATGACGTGTCGGCCGAGGCGGCCGAGAAATACGGGCTCGTCAATCGGGTCGTGCCGGGCGCGGAGCTGATGGATCACGCACGTTCGCTCGCGAACGACATCGCCCGCAATGATCCGGTGGCCGTCAGGCTGACGAAGCAGGCGATCAATCGCGGTTACGATATTGCCGGAATGCGACAGGCGTTACTGCAGGCACTCGAGATCGATACTATCGTGGAGGGGACCGAGACGGATGAGTCGCGGCAGTTCAACCAGGTATTGGAAAAGGACGGGGTCAAGGCCGCAATTGCCTGGCGCGACGCTCGCCTGCGCGGCGACTAGGGAGAGGATAGACGCATGACGAGTGATCAAGACGACGATGAGTTGGCGGCGTTTCTGAAAGAGGCGCCCGACACCGAGTTGCTCGAGATCCTGGCGCCGGACATGAACGGCATGTTGCGTGGCAAGCGCATCGGGGTCGGAGATTTTGACAAAGCCTTCGGGTCCGGCATTAATTTCTGCGCGAGTTCCTGTGTCATGGATTCGAAGGGCGAGGCGTTCGATCGCATCCGCTATGGTAACGATGACGGCGACCCGGATGTCATGGCCCATGCGGTGCCGGGCTCGCTCGCGATCGTACCCTGGGCCGCACGGCCGACGGCGCAAGTCCTGTTGCAGCTGTTCGAGAACGACGGCAGTCTGCATTTTCTCGATCCGCGGAACGTTCTGCGTGCCGCGTGTCAGCCGCTGACCGACATGGGCCTGCACCCGGTGATCGCGACCGAACTCGAGTTTTACCTGGTCGAACACGACGGTGAGACGTTTCGCCCGCGTACCGCGCGCATCCCCGGCTCCGACCTGCCCCAGGACGGGCTGCAGTTCTCAAGCCTCGACGACCTGCTCGACGTCGATCCGTTCCTGACTGATCTGGCCAACATCTGTCGCGACCAGAACATTCCGGCCGGGGCTGCTCTTTCCGAATACGCGCCCGGGCAATTCGAGGTAAACCTGCATCACGTCGACGAGCCCGAGCTCGCCTGCGATCACGCGGTGCTGCTCAAGCGCGCCGTCAAGGGGGCCGCGCACCGCAACGACCTTGCGGCGACGTTCATGGCCAAGCCATTCGCCGAGTTCGCGGGTAGTGGCATGCATGTGCATATCAGCCTGCTGGACGACAACGGCGACAACGTGTTTACAGGCAAGAGCGCCGACGGCGAGTTTTCCGATACGCTGCGGCATGCCATCGGCGGCATGGCGGCGACGATGGAAGAGAGCATGGCGATCTTCGCGCATAACGCGAACTCGTATCGGCGCTACGCGAAGAACTCATATGTGCCAAGTACGCCGAACTGGGGGCCGAACCACCGCGATCTGGCGCTGCGTATCCCGTTGTCTTCCCCGGAAAACACCCGGGTAGAGCACCGGGTGGCGGGCGCGGATGCGAATCCCTACCTCGTGGTCGCCGCGATCCTGGCCGGCATGCATCACGGCATCGCCGAGCGATGCGACCCGGGGGTCATGGTGCAGGAACGCGAGACGATCGACGATATCGTCACCTTACCCGTGCGCTGGGAACTCGCGCTGGATGCATTCGACGCGGGCAAGATCCTGCCCGCTTACCTCGGCGAGGAATACCACCGGGTGTTTGCGTCGTGCCGGCGGGAGGAGTGCGAGCGATTTCACTCGCAGATCACCAACCGGGACTACGAATGGTACCTGCGGGCGGTTTGAATGGAATCGCGGCTGGAAGCCGCTCCTACGGGACGGCTTTGTAGCCGAACTTTTGTCCGCTGATGGCGGCCTCATACATCAGGCCGCCCTTCGCATAAACGAACGTGGCCATGCCGCCCTTCCATGCGCCCGCCGCCGCGCCGCCGGGCGCGCGATCGCTGGCAGTCGATGATGTGCCCGTGGTGGTCGCCATCGCCTGTGCGCCGGAGGTAATCGCGACGACGGACGCCTCCGCGCCGAACGCGAAAGTGCCGGTCGAGAACTCCTCGAATGCGTCCTTGTTCTTGAACAGGACGATTTCGCTGAATGCGGTGCCGCCGAGCTGGAAGCCGATGCTGATCTGGCCGAGCGACGTGTCGGCGACATGCTTGCCGCCTACGTAGACCCGGCCGTTACCGAAGGCTGCGCCGATGCCGATACCGCCCTTGCCGACGGTCGGGAACAATGCGTAGCCGTAGGACTCGGCCATCATTGCCGCGATAACGGGCGTCTCCTGAAATTTTTTCAGTGCCTTCGAGTAGGCATCCCCGTCCTCGGCCCAGCCGGTCAGCGGTAGTGTCAGTATCAGCAACAGAAATATCTTTCGACTCATGTTCATCTCGTCCCTAAGAATCAGGTAAGTATTCACTCGGCGTCCGGCGGTACGCCCGCGGTCGGACGGTAGGTATGGTACGGGGGTTCTGCGTCAATGTAACGGGCCAGTCGAAACCGATGCCCGGCCGGCCGTGTGACCGGTTTTCGAGCCCGGCGCCGGGTCGGGAAGCCCGGGCGGCGCGACGCATTGTCTACGCTCCGGGGCTCCACTACACTGCAATTAATAAGGAGTACCGCGCTCTGTCTGGCGCAATCGGGTTTCATCGGCGGGGGTAGGAGTCATGGGCACGGAATCGGACGGCAGCTCGGCGAACAAGCAATTTATCGACAACATGGTCGAGTCGGCATTGCGAATCGGCTTGATATTTGTCCTGTTGTTCTGGTCTTACCAACTCATCAGTCCGTTTCTCGTCCCGATCCTCTGGGGCGCGATCATCGCCGTCGCGCTGATGCCCGTCATGCTGAAGCTCAAGGCATTGCTGGGTGGCCGGCATGCAACCGCGGCGACGCTGGTGACACTGCTCGGTGTCGCTTTACTCGTCGCGCCGACGATCATCCTGTCCGATTCCATCGTGGGGTCCGTACAGACGGTCGCGGCCCAGTTCGAGCAGGGCGATATCGATATCCCGAAACCGCCGCCCGAGGTGGCCGAGTGGCCGTTCATCGGTGAGCCGATCCACCAGATCTGGACACTGGCGTCGGAGAATCTCGAGGCAGCATTGCAGCAGATCGAGCCGCAGTTAAAGGCGACCGGTGCGTGGCTGTTGTCTCAGGTCGCCAGCAGTCTGGTCAGCGTGCTGATGTTCATTATCTCGATCATCGTCGCCGGATTGTTCATGGCCAAGGCGGATACCGCCGTCCCTGCGGTCAAGCGCATGGCGACGCGGCTCGTGGGTGACCAGGGTTCGGAATGGGTCGATCTGAGCGGCGCGACCGTGCGCAGCGTCGTGCAGGGCGTACTCGGTGTCGCGGTGATCCAGGCGTTCCTCGCCGCGATCGGGCTGTTCGTCATGGACGTGCCGGCGGCGGGCTTGTGGACCGTGCTCGTCCTGTTGCTGGCAATCATGCAGTTGCCGCCGATCCTGATCCTCGGCCCGATCATCGCGTATGTTTTTTCCTATGCGGATACGACGCCGGCCGTCCTGTTCGCGGTCTGGTCGGTGATGACGAGCTTCGCCGATACCGTGCTAAAGCCGCTGTTGATGGGTCGTGGGCTGGATGTGCCAATGCCGGTCATCCTGATGGGCGCGATCGGCGGCATGCTCATGAACGGCATCATCGGCCTGTTCTCGGGCGCGGTCGTGCTGGCGATCTGGTACAAGCTGTTCGGCGTGTGGCTCAGCAGCGAGCGGGCTTAACGCCTAAAAAGGTACCTTTTCGTTACACCGGTACCACCGTAGCAACTCCGGCACATTCCGGGGTGCATCTGCACCGGCCAATTCACGCGCTGCCGCCGCGACCGGGACCTTGGGGTAAACGCTGCGACTGGCATACTGAGCGAACTTCAGGAACCGGAATGCGTTGAACCAGCGCAGCACACGACGCCGGAAACTCTCGTCGGACGCAACGTTGGCACAGATCTCGTCAAGCCGTTGACCGAATTCCTGGCTATCGAGAAACTGGCGGAACGCCATCGACAATCCGGCCACAAATTTCGGCGTGGTTTTCGGCGTCGCCTCCTCCAGGGCCATGCAGAATGTCGCGAGATCCCGGTACGTCTGCGGCGCAAAGGTTTCGAACCCGGCGCCGGCCTCGAGCGCACGCTGGATTGCCGGGCCGGTCCCGAACGGCACGCGTGCCGACTGCCGGACCCCGGGATAGACCGTCGTGTCGTTCAACGCGCGATACCCGCCCGCGATAATCAGCTTCTGCGCGAAATAAAAATCCTCGCCCCCCTGGCGCAGGTTCATGCCGCCCTGCGCGACATAGGCCGCTGCCGAACAGGCCAGCGCCGATCCAACCGTGTGAAATGCATACGGAAAACCGGCAAGCTGCTGGCCGGCGACGTAAACCCTGAGGTGCAGTTCGTAGTCGATCATCGCGCTGTGCAGCGGGTCATCCGCATCGAACAATCCCGGATGCTCGAAATAGATCGACACGCCGGGGCAACCGGGGTGCTCGATAAATTCCTCGCGGAGCCGCGCCAGATAGTTCGGCGCAACACTGCAGTCGGCATCGAGGCACGCAATGACGCCGGCGCACGCAGTCGTCGTCGCGATGCGCGCGGCCGCTTCGTCCATGCCGAGCTTGCGCGCCAGGCCGACGCCGGCCTGCGCGATCGGGAGCGCGTTGTGCTCGATTGCGTAGCCACGCATCCAGTCCGCCATGCCACCGGCTGCATGGTTGCGGACGCAGCGTATCGCCGCATTGTTGCGAGCCAGCGTGTTGGCGCCCGCGTCTGCGGGCGCATTGACCACGACGAGCACTTCGACGTCGCATCCGGGCGCATCGCAGGCCGCCAGTGATTCAAGTACGGGACCGATATCCGGCTCATCGAAACACGGTATGACGACGACCATGCCGAGACGTGGCGATGCTTCCGCCGCGACGCTAAACGGGTAGAATTGGCGCCGTTTGAGATACCGATCGACAGACGATCGGCGCCTGGCGATTGAGGCGCTCGAGTGGAACACCGTCACGAGGAACTGCTGTTGACTAAAAAATCCATTGATGTGCTTGTTAACACATCGCCCGCGTGGGTCAAGGCCGTTTGCCAGGATTTCGACGCATTTCTTCTCGACCACGCGAACTGCGAGCGCAAGGCATCGGCCATGGCGATGAGCTTCGTCGTCAAGTACCCGGACCGACACTATCTGATCCCGGCCTTGATCGACCTCGCGCGCGAGGAGATCGAGCATTTCAAGGAAATCTACGAGGTCTGTGCGGCGCGCGGACTGACGTTGCAGAAAGATGCGCCGGACCCGTACGTCAAACGATTGCTCGGTGCGGCGCGCCACGGGCGCGACGAGCGACTGATCGATCGCATGCTGATCGCGTCAGTCATCGAGTGCCGCGGCGCCGAGCGGTTCGGATTGTTGGCCCGCGAACTCGAGGACGAAACCATGCGCGCGCTCTACGCGCGCCTGTGGAAGGCGGAACTCAAGCACGGGCACCTGTTCGTGCACCTGTTGCTGAAAGAATTTGACGAACGGCTCGTCTACTCGCGCCTGCGCGAATTACTCGAATTTGAAGCCACGATTGTCGTGGATCTCGAGATTCGGCCCGCACTACATTGAGCTGTTTCAGTACCGCACGCCGAGACGGTCATACAACCCGGATAACAGCCACAGCGGCCCGATCATCAGAAACTGCAAGTCGCGAAAAAAGGACGGGCGTTTCCCCTCGGCGAGGTGGCCAACGAACTGCCCGATCCACGCGACGACAAAGATGACCAGCGATATGAGCCACAGTGGCGTCGTCAGCGTATCCATCCAGATAACCGCGCCCTCGCAGGCCAGTACGAACGGCAGCAAGCCGAGCGCGAGCCGGATGGACAGCACGGCGTAGTAAGCCATGGCCGCCGCGATACACAGCGTGCCCCAGTTCAAATAATCCGGTCCGCTCGTGAATGCGGCGGGGGTCGGCAGCGACCACAGCAGTCCGATCAGGCTCAGCACGATCAGCGGCACGCAGATGTGGTGCAGCGTCCTGTTAGTCGGGTTCTGATGGTCGGCGGCGTACGCGTCGAGCCAGTATTTCGCGGATCGCATGTCGACACCTCCTCATTTCAACGCCAGCAGATCGGCGGCCCAGGCATCCATATCGAGTTCGGTCATGTATTTCTCGATGTGTCCGATCTTGTAAACCGTGAACGTCGCCTGTTCGATGCGGCGCTCTGCCTCATCGCCGAGCGCGACTGTGTAAGTCGATACCTCGTCACCGGTGCCCAGTGGCATCGCCAGCGACAATTGCCCGGTCTTGCTGCTCAGGATCAGGGTGCCCGGGCGGTCCTCGCCGGGCTTGCGCACGTACAGCTCGACCCGGGTATTCGGTGTCGCATCGAAATCGACCGTCATCGACCACAGGCCCGAGCACACCGGCTTGAAGACGGCGCCGGTCCATTCGCCGACCGAGACGTTGAAGTGTCGCGAGCGCATGACGCGGCTGTCGACCGACCCCCGGACCTGCGTCTGGTTGTATTCGATGCGGTCGCGTTCGCCCGAGTGGGTCAGGTCTAGCCCCGCAAACGTGACGCCGACGACCTCTTTCTCGCAGCGGATGAGCATCTTTTCCAGTGTGATCTTGCCGTTCTCGATCAGGCCGAAGAACTGGTCGAAGTCGTGGTCCGTGAACTCCTCGTTCGACATGTCCTGCGCGGCCGCAGACGAGGCCGCGACGATGATGATGATCGCCAGCAGCGTGCATAGTCCTCGTTTTTCCATCGGTTTATCCTCAGATCGACTGCAAAAAGGCCAGCAGCTCGTCACGCTGCGCCTCGTTCAGTGCGCGAAAGGCCTCGCGGACAGGTTCGGCCTCGCCACCGTGCCAGAGTATCGCCTCGGACAGGGTGCGTGCGCGGCCATCGTGCAGATAGGCCTCGAAGCCGCTGACGTCCAGCGTCAGCCCGATGCCCCACAGCGGCGCGGTGCGCCACTCGCGGCCGGTGGCCAGGAAGTCGTGACGATGATCGGCGAGACCCAGGCCGAGATCGTGTAACAGCAGGTCGGTGAAGGGGTGGATCGTCTGGTTGGCCAGTTCCTCCAGTTCCGAATCGCCGGTGACCAGCGTCGGCCGGTGACAGTTGCTGCATCCGATCGCGTTGAACATCGATAGTCCGGCCAGGACCTTCGGCGTGTCGGCGTCGCGCTGCCGAGGCACGCCGACCAGCTGGGTGTATCGAACCAGCGGGTCAAAGAAGGACGCCATGATTTCGGGCGAGTCGGCGACGTCTGCCGCGACTTGCGCGCAGGCCACCTGGCCGTCGGCACAGTTGTCGTTCGGGAACACCGGTGTCGTCAGCCCCATATCACCGATCGCGGCCCCGGCATTCTGCTGGCGCACGCTCGGCTGATTCGCCTTCCAGCCGAACCGCCCCACCGCCTCGCGGTTATTGACCGCATCCCAGACGATGTTGATGCGACCCGAGATGCCGTCCTGGTCCTCGTCATCCGGGTCCGCGAGGTCGCGCAGTGTCCGCTCCGGGATGGCTTCGAGCAGACCGAGACCGATCAGCGGGCTCGCGATGCGCACCGATACCCGGGTATCGCCGGGCAGTTCGCCGAAGGCGAGCGCCGTGAAGTTCAGGATCGGGCGTCGCAGCGAGTAGGGCGTGCCGTCGGCGTACTCACCCGGGACCGTTTCCCAGGTCATGTGCGCCGTGCCTTCCGCCGCCACGCCGTCGATACTGCGGTCCTGCAACTGGTCGCCGTAGCCGGGTACGCCGAGCGGTTCGCCGTGCGGGCCTTCTCCGTGGAGGCTGATGCGCACGAGTATCGATTCCATCGGCTCGTCGGGCGCGTCCGGCGCGCGACCGCGACCGTTGTTGACGTGACAGTCGGCGCAGGCGGAGCGATTGAATACGGGGCCGAGGCCATCGGTGGTCGGCTGCGAACCGGGCGCGGGCTCCCAGACCGTATTGAACAGCTGCTGCCCGAACGTGAACCGGGCCCGGCTCATGCCGGCCGCATTGGCGGCGATCGAGCGGAAAGCGCGCTCGCCCGTCACGTCGACGGTCGTGTCACCACCGAGTGCCGGCGACAGGTCTCCCGCGAGAGCCGGGCTGCTCAAGGCAGCCAGCGCCGCGAGTATCGTTATGTAGGCTTTCACTGCGGTTCCCGAACGACGTGCCAGCGTCATGGTAACGGGAAACGCGTGCCAACCGACAGCCGGGGGATGTGCGACGGGCATGCGCCCACCGGGTGGACGCGGCCATCCGGTCTCAGGAACACGGATGCTCTTAAGATCACTCCACAACTGTGCCAAGTGCATGACCGACTCACGTAAATCTCCCGATTTTTCGAACTCGCCGTCGCGCACCTGGACGTTCCTGTCATCAGCGCCGGTTGGGGAATTTTTCAGAGGTCGTGAATCGCATCCATGTCGTCGCGGATGATGCCGGCCCACCGCTGGAAACCGGGAACGACTTCCAGCCAATTATTGGCACGACTGGCATGAATCCCGCCGATCGCTTGTTTGGCGGCCCGGCGTTCGACGACACGGGCGACGATCCCGCCGGTTGTCGAGTCGAAGAATTCTCCGACCAGAGTGGCTTCGCCAACCGAACTGACGAATCCCTCGGACATGGATGCCGCATCGATGTTGCGGTTCGGATCCGGCTCGCTGGGCGCGAGCGCGACGATGTCGGTGAGTCTTACGTGAATCCTGAGTACGTCGGGGCCGGGGACATCCGTGCGCACAAGATATTCTGACTGCCCGAGTTCATCACCGAAGGTGCGCCCTGCAACCTCGGTCAAACTCCGCTTATCGTCATCTGACAGCGGAAACTCCCGTACGCGCGAGACTGAACTTTCATCACGACGAGGAACCCGGAATTCAAGATCGATGTCGTCGAGTAAGAAACGGCTGTAGCGGGCGAGATCGACATCCGGATTGATCCAGACATTCTGGATCTTCGAGCTTTCGACCCGGACCAGGCCATCAAAACTGATGTCGGCCTCCGGAGGCGGCGCCAGAACGACGCCCTGTGAACAACCGGCAACGTACAGAAGAGAAACAAGTATCAGACTCCGCGCTTTCATACCCTTCGGCTCCTTTCCTGTATACACATCGCGACGAGATAGCCGTCAGGATACCTGTGGAGGTCCGAACCCTCCACCAATTCCGAGAAGAATGTGCGACCAAGCTATAACGCCATGCCCGGCACCAAACCACGCTCACAATCCCTTACGGGGCTTGAAGGTCCAATCCCAGGTAAAGCGAAGATAGCCGTCGAACTCCTCCCGCTTCTGGCTCGTACCGACGATCTGCTCCAGATCCTCGCGCCAGCGAATTCGCGCTTCGACCAACGGCCAGAGCGGGCTGCGTGGGTTCCAGATATAGCGAATCTCGAACAACTCCTCGTTGGGCCGAAACTGCGGCGCCAGCAGCCAGCCGGCGCCGGTCTGCGCATAGTTGATACCGATGCTGTGTGTCGGCA
>Ga0114949_10000290_pt1 | contig 25501 bp, 25 predicted proteins | sample N074metaG_FD_83505 | JGI IMG/M metagenome (GOLD analysis project Ga0114949, IMG submission 83505) | Deep subsurface microbial communities from Kermadec Trench to uncover new lineages of life (NeLLi) - N074 metaG | ecosystem: Environmental > Aquatic > Marine > Ocean trench > Sediment | place...
CCCTTCCGGGCCCGTTATTAACTGGCTGGCGGAGGGAGAGGGATTCGAACCCCCGTGGGGCTAACGCCCCCAACTGATTTCGAATCAGCGCCGTTTGGCCGCTCCGGCATCCCTCCTCGGTGCGCGGAGTATATCAGCCGGTCGTATCATCAGCCCGATAAGCTTTCATGATTGTCAGAAACGGCCCCGGCCGCTTAATGCAGGCATTGTTGACGGCATCGCTATCGACGGAGCACCCGGATGGTGAAGGCCCCGTTTGATCGCCCTCGGTCGCCTTCTCCATGTGATAGAACCGGAACCATTGGTCCAGTGTGATCTCGGCTCCCTGTTTTTCCTCATGGAATTTCTTAAAAACCGCGTAGCGATCAAACACCAGACGAACTTCATCGGGATCGATGCGTTCCTCGCGGCACAAATCCAGCCAGTCATGTTCCATGGGCCTACACGCTTCGGGGAAAAACCCGCATCAACAAACCACCAAGGTTACTTATTCAGGTCGACGACCGCTATGCCCGGCAGGTAATCATTTTGTCATTATGTGAGAAGAGATTTTTAAGTATTTGATTTTAATAATTTTTTACATAATTGTTGCCTAAATCTGACGCCTTTTTTGCGTGGCAGCGAGGCGGTACCGCGATATAATTCCTTGCCATGCTCGCAACACCAATACTAAAAATTCGAGGCTTGGAAAGTCCGGCCGTCCGGAAAGCTCTGCTCGTCGTTTTTCTCTCAACGGGATTGGCAACCTGTGCCCAGCCGCCGTCGCTGCTTGAGGAAATCATGGCGCTGGGTGAGCTCAGGGTCATTACGCGCAACAGCCCGACGACCTACTACACCGGGGCTAACGGTCCGGAGGGACCCGAGTATGAACTCGCCAAAGGGTTTGCGAGTTTCCTCGGCGTGAAACTTAAATTGCTAATCGCCGACCGGTTCACCGATTTGATCCCCGCAGTTGAATCGGGCCGTGCGCACGTTGCGGCGGCGGGCCTGACCGTAACACCGGAACGAGCCACGCGTATCGACTTCGGCCCCGTTTACGACGAAGTCAAACAATATGTAATCTATAAGCTCGGATCCGGTAGGCCTCGCAGCCTCGCTGACCTGCAAGGTAAGAAATTTGAAGTCGTTTCCGGCAGAAGCTATGTCGAAACACTGAAACAGATACAGACCCTCCGTCCGAGCCTGATTTGGACCGAGAATCCGAATACTGATCTGACTGAGTTACTCCTCGACGTCACGACGCAGAAAATCGACTTCACGGTCGCTGATTCGAACCTGTTCCGCATCTATCGAAATTACCTGCCCGAGATCCGTGTCGCTTTCGAACTCGACATGCGCGATGCCCTAGCATGGGCATTTCCAAAGCGCAACGACGACTCCCTGACCGAGCGAGCCGATCAATATTTCGAAATCGTTCGGCAGAGCGGTGATCTCGACCGATTGACGGACCGCTATTACACGCAGGTTCAACGCTTCGATTACGTGGGCACGCGACGGTTTATACGGGACTACACGCGCAAACTGCCGCGTTTCCGAAAGTTGTTCCATACGACTGCGCGCGAGAAGCATATGGATTGGCGGCTCCTCGCCGCAATCGGCTATCAGGAATCACACTGGGACCCGATGGCCGTTTCACCGACCGGTGTTCGCGGCATCATGATGCTCACCAATGGTACGGCGGCGCTCGTGGGCATCGAAGACCGGATTGACCCGGCGCAGAGTATTGAAGGCGGTGCGGAATACTTCTCACTGATCCGGCAGCGCCTGCCGGTGGAAATCAGAGAACCCGACCGCACCTGGTTCGCATTGGCCGCCTACAACGTGGGTTATGGACACCTGCAGGACGCGCGCATCATCACGCAGCAACAGGGCAAGGACCCCGACCTCTGGGTGCATGTCAAGAAGAACCTCCCGCTCCTGACACAACAGCAGTGGTACTCGAAAACCCGGCACGGTTATGCGCGCGGCTGGGAGCCTGTCATGTATGTAGAGAACATCCGCAACTATTTCGACATCCTGATTTGGCTGACGAAAAACGACCGTGGCAAGCTGGAAACGGAAGCACCACGACCGGCGACGGTTGCCCAGAGACAAATAGAAAAAATTGGGGTCTGACCCCAATTCCCCCGATCAAATCGGATCGCGCAAGAATCTCACAGAGAAATGGGGTCTGACCCCAATTTTTTCATCTGCGAACCCGGAAAAAATCCTGAACCAGAGCCAGGCACTCGGTTTCCAACACTCCGCCCGTGACTGACAGACGGTGATTGACCTCGGGCGCGCGCACGATATCGAAGACCGTTCCGGCTGCGCCGACGCGGAGATCGCGAACCCCGAACACGAGCCGTGATACGCGCGCATACACGAGCGCACCGGCACACATCGGGCAAGGTTCCATCGTGACGTACAGGGTGGTATCACATAGCCGATAATTGCGGAGGGCTTTGCCGGCCGCACGCAGTGCCTGAATCTCTGCATGCGCCGTCGGATCCACGCGGGCCACGGGTTCATTAGAGCCCTCGGCAATGAGTTCATCATTGCGCACGAGCACAGCACCGACCGGGACTTCTCCCGATGCACCGGCCCGCTCCGCGAGTCCGAGTGCGCGGCGCATCCAGGCCTCGTCCAAAGGGCCGGGATCGCCAGAAGCGGGGTCAGACCCCATTTATTCCCACTCGATCGTGGCCGGTGGCTTGCCCGAGATATCGTACGTAACGCGCGAAACGCCTGACACTTCATTGATGATGCGCCGGGAGACTTGATCGAGAAAATCATACGGCAGGTGCGCCCACCGCGCCGTCATGAAATCGACCGTCTCCACGGCACGCAACGCGACGACGTAATCGTAGCGTCGTCCGTCGCCCATGACGCCGACAGATTTCACCGGCAGGAATACGGCGAACGCCTGACTGACCTTGTCATAGAGGCCGGCTGCGCGCAGTTCGTCAAGAAAAATGGCGTCGGCGGCCCTGAGCAAATCGGCAAATTCGAGACGCACCTCGCCGAGTATGCGCACGCCGAGCCCGGGCCCCGGAAACGGATGCCTGTAGACCATCTGCTCGGGCAGGCCCAGCTCCAGGCCGATCCGCCGTACTTCGTCCTTAAAGAGATCGCGCAGCGGCTCAATCAATTTAAGGTTCATTTTCTCGGGCAGACCAGCGACATTGTGATGTGACTTGATGACTTGCGCCTTGCCGGTTTTCCCGCCAGCCGATTCGATCACATCGGGATAGATCGTGCCTTGCGCGAGCCAGCGAATGCCTTCGAGCTTACGCGCCTCCTCGTCGAAAACCTCGATAAACAGGCGCCCGATTATCTTGCGTTTCTCCTCCGGGTCGATGACGCCGGCCAGCGCCGCGAGGAACCGATCTTGCGCATCTACGCGAATGACGTGTACGCCGAGGTGATCGGCGAACACCTCCATGACCTGGTCACCTTCATTCAACCGCAGCAGCCCGTGATCGACGAAAACGCAAATCAGCTGATCCCCGAGCGCTTCGTGCAACAGCGCCGCCACGACCGCCGAATCGACGCCGCCCGATAAACCCAGCAGCACACGATCCGTGCCAATTTGCTGGCGAATCCTTTCGATGTCCCGGCTCACGATATTGCCGGGCCGCCAGGTATCCGGACACCCGCAAATGTCATGCACGAAGCGCTCGATGATGCGCTGGCCCTGATCCGTGTGCGTCACTTCCGGATGAAACTGCAGGCCGTAAAAATCCCGCGCCTCGTCCGCCATGCCCGCAAGCGGCGCGCTCGCCGTACTCGCAATGGCTTTGAATCCGGGCGGCAGCGACTGTACCCGGTCACCGTGACTCATCCAAACATGTATGGCCGGTTTTCCGGTATCCGGCCGCGTTTCGGCCAGGCCGTCCAGGAGCCGGCTCGGCGCACCCGGCGCAACCAACGCGTACCCGAATTCTCGCTGGCTCGAGGCCTCCACGTCGCCACCCAACTGGGCAGCCATCGTCTGCATGCCATAACAGATACCGAGCACGGGGACGCCGAGTTCGAACACGTCGTCGGGCGCCCGCGGCGTCTCATCCCGCATGACCGATTCGGGTCCGCCGGACAGCATGATCCCGTCGGGCGCAAACAAGCGAATCGCTTCGCCATCCACATCCCAAGGAAAAATTTCGCTATAGACGCCAGCTTCGCGTACGCGCCGGGCAATCAACTGGGTGTACTGCGATCCGAAATCCAGAATCAGGATTCGATGTGCGGCGACCTCGTCCGAAGCGATATCGCTGAGCTCGGCCCCCGTCATCACCTGTGTGGTCATCTTTCGGTGCGGTAATTCGGCGGCTCTTTCGTGATCGTCACGTCGTGCACATGACTTTCCCGCATACCGGCACCGGTAATCCGTACGAACGAAGGTTTCGTGCGCATCTCCGTGATACTGCTGCAGCCCGTATACCCCATCGCCGCACGCACGCCGCCCACCAGTTGGTGCACGATCGCCACGAGACTGCCTTTGTATGGCACGCGGCCTTCGACGCCTTCCGGGACAAGGTCGTCGAGCTGCTCCGACGGATCCTGAAAATAACGGTCCGACGATCCGTACGCCTGGGACATGGCCCCGAGAGATCCCATACCGCGATATGACTTGTAGGACCGGCCCTGATAGAGCTCGACCTCGCCAGGCGATTCTTCCGTGCCGGCGAACAGGCCGCCGATCATTACGCAGTGCGCGCCGGCCACGAGCGCCTTGGCAATATCGCCGGAAAACCGTATGCCACCGTCCGCGATCACGGGCACGCCGGACGCCTCCGCCGACCTGGCGACATCGATAACGGCACTGATCTGCGGCACGCCGACACCGGCCACAACGCGGGTCGTGCAAATCGAGCCCGGACCGACACCGACCTTGATGGCGTCCACACCCGCGTCGATCAGGGCCTTGGCCGCATCAGCGCTGATGATATTGCCGCCGATGACCTCTATGTCCGGATAGTCCTTCTTGATCGTCCTGATGCGACGCAAAACACCCTCCGAGAATCCGTGCGCCGTATCGACGACGATCACATCGACACCCGCCTCCACGAGCGCCGCAACCCGCTCTTCCGTATCCACGGCCGTGCCGACGGCCGCGCCGACGCGCAACGCGCCGCGCTCATCTTTACAGGCAAACGGTTTGTCCGTCGCCTTCTGGAAATCCTTGGCCGTGATCAATCCGCGCAACTCGAAATTTGAATTGACGACGAGCACCTTCTCGATACGGTGTTTGTGCAACAGCGACATGACCTCGGCCTTGCCAGCGCCTTCGAGCACCGTCACGAGTTTGTCCTTCGCCGTCATGACCGACGTCACAGGAGCATCGAGTTGTGTCTCGAACCGCATATCTCGATTGGTCACGATGCCCATCGTCTCGCCCTTATCGACGACCGGCACGCCGGAGATGTTGTGGGCCCGCGTCACTTCGAGAACTTCCCGGATCGTCTTGTCGGGCGTCACAGTGATGGGTTCGGTCACGATGCCGCTCTCGAACTTCTTGACCATCGCAACCTGGCTCGCCTGGTTCGCGACGCTCATATTCTTATGAATAATCCCCATACCGCCTTCCTGCGCTAATGCGATCGCCAGCCGAGCCTCGGTCACGGTATCCATGGCGGAGGACAACAATGGAATATTGAGCTCAATGGCGCGCGTGACGCGGGTCTTGAGCTCGACTTCCTTGGGCAGGATGTCTGAGTAGGCAGGCCGGAGCAGAACGTCATCGAACGTCAGGGCTTCTTGTTCTACGCGCATGACGGTTCCCGTTGCCTCCGGTTGGGTTAAACCTTTAATGTTACGCTTCGTATAAATCTTCGTAAACTACTCCCAGTATCCGAGAGCCACCATAGCCCGTGCCAGAACCCGTTGAAACCCGTGTCCCGCAGGGGGCTCAGATCTATTCAGTCAGCGAACTGAACCGGGCCGCCCGGGAGTTGCTCGAGGACGAATTGCCGAGCTTATGGGTCGCCGGCGAGATCTCGAACCTGGCCAGACCCGGGTCCGGACACCTCTATTTTTCGCTCACGGACGCGCAAGCCCAAGTGCGCTGCGCCATGTTCCGCGGCGCGAACCGGACACTGAAATTTCCGCCCGAGGACGGCCTCCAGGTCATCGCACGGGGGCGGGTCACAATCTACGAACCACGCGGCAGCTATCAACTCATCGTCGAACACATGGAGCCCGCCGGGGAAGGCCTGCTCAGGCGCAAGCTCGAGGAATTGAAAAATAAACTCGCAGCCGAGGGGCTGTTCGACGCGGCGCACAAGCAGCCATTACCGGCACTGCCAAAACGCATCGGCATCGTGACGTCACCGACCGGTGCCGCCATCCACGACATTCTGCACATTCTGCGACGCCGGTTCGCGGCCGTGCCCGTGGTGATCTACCCGGTCCGGGTCCAGGGCGACCGCGCCAAACACGACATCGTCGCAGCCTTGGATACCGCGGCCGAGCGAGAAGAGTGCGACGTCCTGATCATTGGCCGCGGCGGCGGTTCGCTCGAAGACCTCTGGGCATTCAACGAAGAAATTGTCGCGCACGCCATTTTCAACTGCCCGATTCCGACTATTTCGGCCGTGGGACATGAAGTCGACTTCACGATCGCCGATCTCGTCGCCGACGTACGCGCGCCGACACCGTCCGGCGCCGCGGAACTCGTCGTCCCGGACGGGGTGGCCTGGCTGCGCGCCTTCGAAGCCTTGCGAACGCGCGCCGCGAACGCTATCGCCCGACTGATCCGACAACACCGCGAACAACTGCAACAACTGATCGGACGGCAGCAGCGTCGCGAACCCAGCTATATCCTGCGCCAGAACACGCAGCGTCTCGACGAACTCCTGCAACGCATGGCGCTCGCGCTCGACAATCGGTTGCGGATGGACCAGTTGAGGCTCCGGAATATCGTCGACAAGCTACATGCGGCCGCGCCTCTGCGCATCGGTGAACTGCGCCAGAAGCTGTCGGTGCTCGTCGCGGAACTGCAGGCTGTCAGCCCGCTCAGTACCCTGGAGCGTGGCTACGCCGTGGTAACCGACAAGCAAACGGGTAAAGTCATCCGCGCCGCGAACCAACTGGAGATCGATCAAACCATCGCCGGTCGCCTCGCACGCGGGACGTTCGAGGCATTGATCAAAAAGAAAGGCTCGACCTGAGCGGTCAGCCCCTGGGATTAACCCTTAAAATTAATTTTTGGCCGACACAGCCGCCCAGTCGCCGGCAAAAAAACGGCTCAGTACAGGCCGGAAGCGGTCCATATCGACGAGGAACGAGTCGTGGCCCTGCATTGAATCCAATTCAATCAGGCTGGCCGATTTGCCCGCCGCTTCGAAATCCGCTGCCAACTCCCTCTGCTGCTCGATCGTAAACAAAAAATCCGATACGACACCGATGACAAGGATCCTGTCGGTCACAATCTTCTTGAGTGCGCCCGTCACCGTGCCGCCGTGCTCCGCCAGATCGAATAGATCCGAGGCGCGCGACAAATACAGATAGCAGTTCGCATCGAACTCCCCGGTAAATTTCTGCGCATGGTGCTCGAGATACGCTTCGACCTCAAAGTCGATCGCGAACGGATCGCCTGTCGCCCGTTCTCCAGCGATTCGCTCGCGGCCGAAGCGCTGCTTCCATTCCTTGCCGGACCGGTAAGTGATCATGCCGAGCTTGCGCGCGAGCCTCATGCCGTCCATCGGCCCCGCGTCAGGCTCGTACTCGCCGTTCTTCCATTCCGGATCGCGCCGGATAATTTCGCGCTGCAGGGAACGCAAGGCAATCGCATATGGCTGCGAACGCGATGCCGTCGAAATCAGCATGAGGCTGCGGGCGATGCCCGGATACTGCACTGCGAACGATAATGCGGTCATACCGCCCATCGAAGGCCCCACCAGCGCATAAAGGGTGTCGATGCCGAGCGCATCGATGACGACCTTGGCCCCGGTCGCAACGTCGTCGAGCGTTAGCACTGGAAAATTGAGACGGTAAATGTCGCCGGTCAACGGATCGATCGACGCTGGGCCCGTCGAACCATAGCAACTCCCGAGGGAGTTGACACAGATCACGAAATATTCCCGCGTGTCGATCGGCCGTGAGGGTCCGACGATTTCCTCCCACCAACCTGGTGCGGGATCAGCTGGCGACGACGTCGCATGCGCAGATGGCGAAAGCCCCGTGAAAATCAGAACCGCGTTGTCGCGACGCTTGTTCAACTCGCCCCAGGTTTCATAGGCGAGCGTCGGATCGGTGAGGAACCCGCCCCGGCGCATCTCGAACTCGCCTGAAAATTTCTTTAGTTGTCGCGCGTTCGCCATTTGCTCATGTATCCTCCGGACACAATAATAGAGGCCGCCCCGTGTTCATACGCAACTCATTGGTTATAAACATATAATCAGCGCCGCCGAATGCGCTTGCGCCGCTTGGCCTGACGCGGCGTCAGGCGATTACGGCGGCCCTCGTACGGATTTTGGCCACTGCGCAACTCGAGCCGTATTGGAGTGCCGGTCAACCTGAACGCGCGTCGAAACCGTTTGATGAGGTATCGCCGGTAACTCCCCGGCAGCCGTTTCGTCTGATTGCCATGGATGACAATCGTGGGTGGCCGTTTGCCGCCTTGATGTGCGTAACTGAGCTTGATACGTGTGCGACGCGCGACGGGCGGCGGGTGCGCATTGACGGCCTCCCTGAGTACTTCGTTGAGCCGTGGTGTCGACAAGTCGCGCAGCGCGGCATCGGCAGCCGCTGCCGCGCTGCCGAGCAGGTCGAAAATGTTACTGCCGTGCAGAGCCGAGACAAAATGAGTCTCGATAAAATCGAGAAACGGCAATTTACGGTCGAGCGCCTCACGAATGTCCTGGCGGCTTCGTTCGGATAACCCATCCCACTTGTTCACCCCGAGCGTCAGCGCCCTGCCGCGTTCGAGTATCAGCCCGATCAATGAGATGTCCTGATCGGTAATCCCTGCGCGGGCATCGATCAGGACAATGACTGAATCCGACTTTTCGAGCGCCTGCAGGGACTTCACGACACTGAACTTCTCAACCATTCCCTGCACGCGCGCACGACGACGAATACCGGCCGTATCGACGAGAATAAAGGATCGGCCATCGAACTCAAACGGAATCGCGATACTGTCACGAGTCGTACCGGCTGTTTCCAGGGTCACGAGCCGCTCCTCGCCGAGCATCCGGTTAATCAACGTCGATTTACCAACGTTGGGCCGACCAATGACCGCGACGCGCGTACCGGAAATCTCTTCCGATGCCGGCATTTCCATCTCGGGGACCGGACAAAGCGCGAGCGCCTGATCGAGCATTGCGCTGACACGATCGCCGCGCGTCGACGAAATGGCGACGGGATCGCCGAGGCCGAGTTCAAAGAAGTCGCCGATGACTTCTTCCTCCGCGCGGCCTTCAGTCTTATTCACAACGATCAACACCGGTTTGCCGGACTTGCGAATCAGTTCGGCAATCTGCCGATCACCGGGCACACACCCGGCTCCGCCGTCTACCAGCAGAATCACCGCGTGGGCTTCTTCGACAGCCAGGTCGACCTGCCTGCCGGTCTGCGCATCGACATCGATCGAATCGCCTGTGAGGCCGCCGGTGTCGATAACGATCGCTGATCCTGGGGCTGATCGCGGAACTGCGCAGGCCTCCGAATCGACCGATACATCCAAACGCGCAAATCCATACAGCCGATCCCGCGTGAGGCCCGGGAAATCAGCAACGAGGGCGTCTTTGGTTCCGGTCAGACGATTAAATAACGTGGACTTCCCGACGTTGGGTCGTCCCACCAAGGCGAGTACGGGAAGCACTTTATCATCAACTCTTTTAGCGTTCGGTTATGTCTTCGTCACGTCCATGAACGCATACAGCTTGCCACCGTCGGTCAGGACATAAAGCATCTGATCGACCACCAGCGGGGGCGCCGACACCCGGTCGGACCCGGCACGCACGCGCGCCTGCAATTCGCCTGTTACCGCATCGAACCAGTGCAGGTATCCTTCGAAATCGCCGACGACCACAGAACTCTTATAGCCCGTCGGACCCGTGATATCGCGATTCAACAGGGTTTCCTTGCGCCAAAGCTCCCGGCCCGAGCGGCGTGCGACAGCGTAGAGCTGACTGGCGTCACCCGCGACATATAAATTATTGAAGTCGATGCCAACGCCCGCATGACTTGAAATATCACGCGTCCAGAGCACCTGCCCCGACTCGATGGCCACTGCAGACAGGCTGCTCTGATAACCAACGACATAGACATCCTCACCGACGATACGAATCGTGGCATTCAAATCGGACAATCGGTCCACTTCAGTGCGGCCGCTCGGCGGCGCCAGCATGATATCCCAGATCATGCTGCCGTCACCGATATCGTACGCCGCGAGTTTCCCGTTATCGAAACCACAGACCACTCTGCGTCCATCGACGACCGGTGCGCCGGTGCCACGCACCGACAAACGAGGCACCGATTGCTGCACGAACCAGACTTCGTCGCCATCTTCGAGTCGCAGTGCGACGAGTTTCCCGTCGACCGTGCGCACGAGGACGAGTTTGGATGTCACGGCCGGCGCGGCGAGCACTTCGCTCGACACGGACGTTCGCCACAACTCGTGCCCATCATTGGCATCGAGCGCGATGACGTCGCCATCGCTCGAGCCCAGCACGACGACCGACGCATTTACGGCGGGCCCGGCCGAAAGCGGCAAATTGGTCTTCGTTCGCCAGAGGCGCTTACCCTTGACGGCATCGAAAGCGGAAACCTTGCCGTCATGGGCACCGACGTACAGGCGCGAACCATCCGTGGCCGGCGTCAGCGCGAGACGCAGGTGCTCGGCATCATCGCCGATCCGGCTGCTCCAGACTTTCCTGATTTTCAGCGTCGGCTTGAACTTGGCCAGTTTGGCCGGTGGATCTTCGTCGTCATCGCCGCCGAACAGGCTGCAGCCGCTGATCAGCAAGAGCGCGAGCGCGAGCACCGCAAATCGATCCATCCAGTTCCTGCCGTGAACCAACATTACAGTCATTATTCGAGAACCTTTAAAACGACGGCGAGAGTGCTGGAACCGCCCTACTCCTGGATGGTGGGATCGTTCATGTTTGCGGCACCACCCTCCGCCACAGTGACTTCGTCCACTGGCGCCGTGTCGGTGGTGGTGACCCCGTCGGGCGCCGGCACGACTGCGACGCCGAGATCATCGAGTTTGGCCTGTACGTAAACGCGATCGATCACGGGTGGCTGCTGTGCGAGTTGCAAAGCCACTTCGTACTCAGTCCGGGCGTCGTCGGGCCGATTCAAGGCGAAATAAACATCGCCGCGCAGGTCGTGATAGCGGGGCGCGAACGCCGTATCCGGGTCCACGTCTTCGAGTTGCGTCAGCGCCGCTTCCAACTGCCGTTGTTGCAGGCGCACCCGCACCAGGCGGAGCCGAGCGATATGCCGCATTTCGGGGCTCTTGGTGCCTGACACCAGTTCGGTCAGATAACTTGCAGCGACCTCGAATTCACTGCGGTCCATATACGCCTTGGCTATCATGAGGCGGGATTGATCGAGATAGGGTGAATTGCCGTAGGCTCTCTCAAGATCGACGATAAATTCTTCCGCCTGGTTCGAACGATCGCCACGTATGGCAACGATGATTTCTTCATATAACGCGGAAGCCTGCTCCGCCTGCGTGTCCTTATAGTCCTGCCACTGATTCCAGCCGAACAATCCGCCCAAGCCGATCGCCAGACCGCCGAGCAGAAAAGTGCCGTTTTCACGGAGCCACTTCCTGACGATTTCGGCCTGCTGTTGATCTGTAAGATTCTCATCCACTACGGTCACCACACTCACTATTTGTCAATATACCGCGCCAGGGCCTCACTGAGCCCCGACCATGCCACACTGATTTGTTCGGCGTCTTCCCTGAGCGGCTTAATCCCAACGGTCTGATCAGAAATTTCCGCCTCACCGACGATCAACGCGATCCGCGCGCCGCTGCGATCCGCACGTTTCATTTGCGCCTTGAAACTGCCGCCGCCGCAATTCATTTCGACCTTCAGTTCCGGAAGCGAATCACGCAACCGCTCCGCCAATCCAAATGCCGGTTCGAGTACACCTTCGCCCGCCGCCACAACGTAGATATCGGGATCGTTTCTGACAGATTCGCCGCCCGACACCGCGTAGAGCTCGAGCAGCCGTTCCATACCAATCGCCCAACCGATAGCCGGCGTCGCCTTGCCACCGAGCTGCGCAACGAGCCCATCATACCTGCCGCCGGAGCATACGGCCCCTTGCGACCCGAGTCGATCCGTGCTCCATTCGAAAACGGTCCGCGTGTAATAATCGAGGCCCCGCACAAGCCGTGGGTTCAGGCGGTATTCAATACCGGCCTGATCGAGGAGCCTGCGCAGCGACGCGAAGTGCGCTTCGGACTCGGAGTCCAGAAAATCCGTGATCAACGGCGCACCGCTGATCAGTTCGCGCATGGCCGGGTTCTTGCTGTCGAGAATTCGCATCGGATTGCGATGCAGCCGGTTGCGGCTGTCCTCATCCAATTCGTCGGGCGACTGTTCGAAATATTCCGTCAGTACCTTACGATAACGGGCGCGGGACTGCGGCGTTCCAAGTGAATTGAGCTCGAGTTCGACGGCTTCGATCCCGAGGGCCAGCCAGATACGCCGTAACACGATAATCAATTCAGCGTCGATATCCGGACCTTCGAAACCGAGGGCCTCGACGTCGAATTGATAAAACTGGCGATAACGCCCCTTCTGCGGTTTTTCATACCGGAACATCGGGCCGGCGGTCCAGATTTTCTGCCTCTGGTTATGCAGCAGGCCGTTCGTGATGCCCGCCCTGACGATGCCCGCCGTCGCTTCGGGGCGCAATGTCAGGCTGAGGCCGTTGCGGTCCTCGAAGGTGTACATTTCCTTCTCGACGATGTCGGTCGCCTCGCCGATGGAGCGCTTGAACAATTCGGTCTGCTCTACGAGCGGAATTCTCAATTCGTGATATCCATAGCGTGCCACCACGTCGTGCAAGACCGATTCGACGTATCGCCAGGTCCCGCTTTCGGCTGGAAGAATATCGTGCATTCCTCTTATGCTTTGTATCTGAGACATCGAAGCGCGGTCCTATTCCACCAGTTCAGGAGCAATTTCGAATCGCGTGACACGCCCAGCCGATGCCGCCGGAAACGCATAAGGCTTATCGTTGACGCTAAGATCCACGCCACTCCCGTTACCGAACAGGAACTGAAACGGCGGTTCGCCCGTCAGTTCGCGTCGCCTGCCCTCGCGCTCCAGGCCAAACAGTAACCGGCGATTCACGTCGTATATCTCGACCCATGATGCCTGGCGAAAATGCAGGCTCAGCCGTACGGTTTCAGCGCCCTGATCAACCTCGATGCCGGCCACGGGTTCGCGCTCTGCATCAGTAGGCGACTCGAGCAAGCGGTCGAATTCTTCGTCGATAGCAGGCTCAACCGCGGCCACGAGCGGCGTTTCGACGGTTTCCGCCTTTATAGTCGTCTCAGCGATCTGCGCTTCGAGCGCAGATCGCTCCGGCGGCCCGGACGTTGGCTCGATAATCGTCTCGGGCATTGGCTGTACAATCGTTTCGGGCGACAGAATGGGGCCGGCTGGCCGCGGCGTAACAGCGACGAATTCGACCCGGTCGCCCTGCAACACGTAATAGGCCAGTGCGAGGCCGACGAGCACGACCAAGCCGCTGAAACCCCACATCACGGGATTGACCGCCACGGAATGATTTGTTTTCCCGCGCGCGATGACTGGCGCCGCATCATTGTCGGGAACGGCCTGGCGGTAGGCTTCGAGAACCCCGTCGACCGGCAGACCGACAAGGCGCGCGTACGCGCGCAAATGACCGCGCACGAAAACCGGTGCGCCGAAAGCCTCGTAGCGTTCGTCCTCGAGCGCCAGGATAACGGACTCGTCCAGATGCAGCGATTCGGCGACCTGCTCGAGAGACAAGGCGCGGGCCTTGCGCGCCGAGCGCAACCGCTCGCCCAGACCCAACTCACTGGATGCGGGACCATTTTCAGCGTCAAATCCCGGCATCCCTTTCCCGCTCCAACAGCCTGCGTGCCTCCACGGACTGAGGAAATTTTTGTTTCAGGCGCCGACCGAGTTCATAGGCCTCCTGATAGTTACCCATCGCTGTTTCGACCTCCATCGAGAGCCACAGGACCGAAGGCGAAACCTCATCGGCGCTCATGTAGCGCTGTAAAAAGGCCCGCGATTGCATGAAATTGCCACGCTGATACGCGACGTCGGCCAATTGCACGAGCGCATCCGTATACCCCCGATCGCTGGCGAGCGCAGCCCGCAGGTAATTTTCTGCTCGCGGAAGATCCTCCGGCTTGACGCACATCCCCGCATTCGTATTCAACATCGCCTTATTCGAAAACTGTTTTGAGAGCGGCACGGCCAATGCGCGGTTGAACAATTCCATGGCTTCCGGGCGGCCCTTGTCCGTCCGACAGAGGAACACGGCGAGGCTGTTCAGGGCGGCAGGATCTCTCGGCCCGAGCGCGACGGCTTTTCGATAGACGCTCTTAGCACTGTCCGCATCGCCAAGCCGTTCATAAACGAGCCCGAGAACGGTGTAAGCCATAACGAGATCCGGATTCTGCCTGATCGACTTTTCGAGCTTCATCTGTGCCGTAAGCGGATCGTCCTGGCGCAGATAACCGATGCCGAGCTGCAAATTCAATTCTGCCGCTTCCTTCATCGACGGCTCCGGGATCAAATTGCCGCTTCTTTCGGTAATGCAACCCGACAGCACCAGATGCAACGCACATAAACTCGCGAAGGCGCCGATGCGCCAGAATAAACATTGAACCCTCATTGCAGTGCCCTCTGAATCATTTTTGCCCCCAACGGCGAACGTACCCGATTATTGACACTCCCGACGAGCTGTCCGCAAGCCGCATTTATATCGTCACCGCGCGTCTTGCGCGTCATCGCGAAAACGCCCGCGTCGAGCAGCACCTCGCGAAACCGGTCGACGATCTCGGGCGCAGAGCGCTCGAAGCCGCTGCCCGGAAAATCGTTGAACGGGATCAAATTTACCTTGGCCGGTCGATTGACGAGCAAGCGCGCCAATTGCTTCGCGTACGCCTGGCTATCGTTGACACCCGCGAGCATGACGTATTCGAACGTCACGTCCCTCAAGCGGGCGACGCGAGCATATTCCCAGCAGGCCTCAAGCAATTCAGCAATCGGGTGCCGTCGATTGATCGGCACGAGTTTGTTCCTGAGTTCGTCGTCCGGCGAATGCAGCGACACAGCCAATGCAACAGTCGATAATTCGGCCAGGCGTCTGATCTGCGGCACGAGACCCGAGGTGCTGACCGTAACCCGCCGCCGTGACAGGCCGAACCCCAGATCGTCAAGCAAAATGTCGGCGGCACGCGCAACGGCATTGAGATTTGCGAGCGGTTCGCCCATCCCCATGAATACGACATTTGATAAATCGATGCCCTCGCTACGCGCGAGTTGGACCTGACCGATAATTTCGGCCGTGGTGAGATTTCGATTGAAGCCCTGGCGGCCGGTCGCGCAAAACGGACAGTCGATGGCGCAGCCCACCTGCGACGACACACACAGCGTACTGCGCCCTTCCTCCGGAATGTAAACGGTCTCGATGGCCTGACCGCCACCCGCATCGAGCCGCCATTTGACGACACCATCGACGGATTCCTGGCGCGCCAGTACACCGGGCACATCCATCGCCACCCGATCCGCCAATTGCCGCCGAAGCACCAGGCTGAGATCAGTCATCGCATCCAGGTCCAGAACGGACCTGCCGTAGATCCACTGCATCATCTGGCGCGCGCGAAACGGCTTCTCGCCCAGGTCGGCGAACATTTTTTCGAGGTCCCCCCGAGGCATTCCAAATAGATTGATGGTGGATTTTTCCATCTGCGCGATGATGGCCTAGCGATTCCGCGGACAGATCTGGTCTGCATCAAAGAAAAAACGGATTTCCTCGCGCGCCGTATCCGGGCCGTCGGATCCATGCACGATGTTCTCTTCGATGCTCGCGGCGAAATCCGCCCTAATGGTGCCCGCTTCTGCATCTGCCGGATTCGTGGCGCCCATTATTTCGCGGTTGCGCTGAATGGCATCCTCACCCTCCAAAACCTGCACCACGACGGGGCCGGAGGTCATGTAATCGACCAAGTCGTTAAAGAATGGCCGATTCTTGTGCACGGCATAAAACTCCTCGGCCTGTTCCAGAGTCAAATGCAGCATGCGCGAGGCGATAACACGCAGGCCGGACTTCTCGAATCGGCCGTACACTTCACCGATCAGGTTTTTCGCGACACCGTCGGGCTTGACGATAGAAAAGGTACGTTCGATTGTCATGCATTCTCCATAGATTCTTATCATCTAAATACTGAAACTTTCGCCGCAACCGCATTCGCCCGTCGCCCTGGGATTACGGAATTTGAACGCCTCGTTCAGCCCCTCCCGCACGTAGTCAACCTCGGTGCCGTCGATATATTGCAGACTTTCCTTGTCCACGATGACTTTTACGTCGCCGGTTTCAAAAACGACGTCGTCGTCGCCGATCTCGTCCGCATAATTCACGGTATAGGCAAAACCGGAGCATCCGGTCCGCTTGACCCCTAAACGCAGGCCGATACCGGTCCCGCGCTGTGCGAGAAATCTCCGGACACGGTCCGCGGCATTGTCTGTCAATATGATAGCCATCAGCATTCCCTGCCTTTATCCAAGTCCTCTATTGTCCCAAGCAAGGAAGCAGTTGCGCAAGGCATCCTGTATGACCAGCATCCGGCCCATTTTTTCGGCCGGGAGCACCAGCAATTCGGCCAGCGACGCCGGCGTCAATTTCCTGAGTGCGTCTACCGGCTGGCCGGTCAGCCCTTCGGCGGCAAGGCCGCAGGCCGCAATGGTATGCGGGCAGCCGAATACCTGGTAACGAATTTCCTCTATTCGCCTGTCGCGAATGCGCGCGTGGAAAATGACTTCCGTGCCATGCTCCCGGTGTCCAGCCGCGCCGCTGAACAAATCGGCCGTCGCGTCAGCCCCATCGTCGTCCCCACGGTCATCCAGAGGGCCTGCGAGCGGCACGCGCTCGAAATACTCGGCGACGATGGGCGCATACGGTTCCTTAGAGACGGTCATCAGGCGAGCGCCGTGCCCGAGGACGGTGCGATGCTGCGCAAGTGGGCAACAGCCTGCTCGAAGCAGTCGACCGCAAAATCGACTTCCTCGGCAGTCGTCTCACGACCAAAACTGAAGCGCACGGTGCTGCGTGCCAGTTCATCCGACCGGCCGATACTGCGCAGCACGGCGGAAGGTTCCGCGCTTGCAGTCGCACATGCGGAACCCGCGGACACGGCAATATCCTGCAACGCATAATGCAGGCTCTCGCCCTCGACGCCGGTCACGCTGACACTCAGAATGTGGCAGACGCGCCGCGTTGGATGCCCGTTCAGAAGCACGCCTGGAATCCCGGATACACCACGCCACAATCGATCGCGCAGCGTCGTGACCTGTTCCGCTCCCTGCTCGCGAAGTTCCGCCGCAATCTCGTATGCCTTGCCCATGCCGACAACCTGGTGGGTCGGTATGGTGCCGGAACGAAGCCCGCGCTCCTGGCCTCCGCCATGGAACAGCGGCTCGACGCGGCCGATACGATGACGGTTGAGAAACAACGCGCCGACCCCTTTCGGGCCGTATATTTTTTGCGCCGACAGCGAGAGCAGATCGATTGCCTGCGCCCCGACATCAATTGGCAACCTTCCAGCGCTCTGGGCCGCGTCGACATGGAAGAGGACATTCGCTGCACGACAGATCGCGCCGATGGCTGCGATGTCCTGGATTACGCCAATCTCATTATTCACATGCATGATCGAGACGAGGATCGTCTCAGGCGTCAGCGCCGCACGCACCGTCTCCGGATCGATAATGCCCAGCGCATCCGGCCTAAGATAAGTCACCCGGAAATTCTCCCGCTCGAGATAGCGACAGCTGTCGAGCACGGCCGGATGCTCGGTCACGGCCGTCACGATATGGCGCCCGGCCGCGGAGCGGAAGCGCGCAGCCCCGATAATCGCGAGATTATCGGACTCGGTCGCGCTCGAGGTCCAGATAATCGCATCCGGCGGTGCATTGATCAGCGCAGCGACTTGCGCACGCGCGTACTCGACCTTGCCCCCGGCTTCGCGGCCAAACGCATGGATTGTCGCAGAAGGATTTCCGTGGCCGCCCGGATCGCGAAGACAATCGTGCATCGCATCGGCCACCCGACGGTCCACGGGCGTGGATGCGGCGTAATCGAAATAGATCGGCAACGTCACGCGTCCGCCTCCGGGCCATCGCCACGGCCTGAGCCGGGCACAAGCGCGCTCAGGATGCCGCGCATGATATTCAGCTCGTTCTCGTCGAGTCGAGTGCGATTAAACAGGTGGCGTAAACGGCGCATGAGATGGCGCGGGTTCTCCGGATTCAGGAACCCGCTCCCGAGCAGAACCCTTTCCAGGTGCTCGTAAAACTTCTCCATGTCAGCCCCCGTCGCCGGCGACGCCTCAGGGTCGTCGAGCTTGCGGTCGAGACCTTCGGCCCAGCGCAATTCGTAGGCGATGATCTGCACGGCCATGGCAAGATTCAGCGAATTATATTGCAGGTTACTCGGGATGTAGACGAGTGCGTTGCAGAGATCCAGTTCGGCGTTCTTGAGGCCGGCCCGCTCGGGTCCGAACACGACTGCGACCGGTTTGGCGCGACTGGCCTGAACGACCGTCTGCGCGCATTCCCGTGGATCCAGTTCCGGCGAACTCAGTCTGCGGCGACGCGCGCTCGCGCCGATCACCAGTCCGCAATCCTGAATCGCATCGGCCAGCGTATCGACGGTGCGCGCGGCCTGGAGCACATCGAGTGCCCCGGCGGATCGCGCGCGCGCCTCACCGTCGATCTCGGCGGACGGGTTGACGAGCACGAGGTCGGTAAACCCCATCGTTTTCATGGCCCGCGCGGACGCACCGACATTACCCGGATGCGCAGGTTCGAACAGGACGAATCGAATGGAAAACTCGGACACGGTTGTAAAAGACGACAGGCGGCAAATTCGGCGGATATTCTACCTTGCGCGAGGGCGACACCGTACAATAACGCCCCCTATTGACCTCGCCTCAGGCTCGATTCTTATGCAGGCACTACTGAATACCGCCGTCAAGGCTGCCCGGAAAGGTGGCGAAACCGCTTTACGCCAGATCAACCGGCTCCATCAGCTCCAGGTCCAGTCCAAGGCCCACAATAATTTCGTGACGCAGGTCGACATTGCCGCAGAACGAGCGATCATAGAATCGATCAGCGAGCGTTATCCCGATCACGCGTTTCTGGCCGAGGAAAGTGGCCAGCATGGTGACGGTGACTACGTCTGGATCATCGATCCCCTCGACGGCACCACGAATTTCATCCACGGGTTCCCGGTTTTCGCCGTCTCCATCGCACTACGCATTAAAGGCAAACTGCAGGTCGGCGTCGTATACGACCCGAATCGACAGGAGATTTTCACGGCGATGCGCGGCCAGGGCGCACAGGTGGACGGTCGGCGCATCCGCGTCTCGGGCAGACGAGGCCTCGACGGCGCGCTCATCGGAACGGGCTTCCCCTACGACTGCGAGGAAGACATGGCGCATTACCTGAAAATGCTCGAAAGCGTCCTGAAAAATACCGCCGGCATCCGCCGTCCGGGCGCCGCGGCGATTGATCTGGCCTATGTCGCGGCCGGCAGGCTCGACGGCTTTTGGGAGTTCGGCCTGCACGAATGGGACCTTGCGGCAGGGTCACTGATCATCCGTGAAGCCGGCGGGCTGATCAGCGAACTCAATGGTCACGGCGACTATATGCAAAGTGGCAACGTCGTGGCCGGCAGCCCGAAGATTCACGACGCGCTGAAAAAACTACTGACCCCACACCTGCCTTAAAAATGGGGTCAGACCCCATTCCTACACGACAAATTCGGGTCGGGTGACAATCTCATAGAAAATGGGGTCTGACCCCATTTTTTTTCAAGGCTGATCGCCGACTTCTTTATCTTCCTTGGGCGGCATGAGGTCCACGGGGGTGAGGTTCAGCAGCAGGGTCGCGGCACACGCCGTATAGATCGACGAGTACGTGCCGACGAAGATGCCGATGATCAGCGCCGTTGAAAAGCCGCGCACAGCCTCGCCACCAAGGAAAAACAACGCGCAAAGAACGAGCAACGTTGTGAAACTCGTGATTATCGTGCGCCCGAGCATCTGATTGACCGAGGTATTCATGATGGCCTCGGCACCTTCTCGGCGAATCAGCCGGAAATTTTCGCGTATCCGGTCGAAAACGACGATCGTGTCGTTCAGCGAATATCCAATCACGGCAAGAATCGCAGCCAGCACGGATAAGTCAAACGGCAGCTGAAATATTGAAAAAAATCCGATCACGATGATGACATCATGGACGAGCGCGACGACGGAACCGATTGCGAATTTCCACTGGAAGCGAATCATGATGTAAATCATGATCATGATCATCGCGAACAACATCGCCAGCCCGCCGTCCTCCGTAAGCTCTTCGCCGACCTGCGGCCCGACGAACTCCACGCGGCGCAAATCGACGCTCTGATCCCCGGCCGTGAGCAGACCCATCATCTGTTCCCCGATCTGACCGCTCTCCGCGCCCTCTTCAGGTAATACGCGAATCAACACCTCCGACGCCGACCCAAAATTTTGCACGAGCGCATTGGCTAATCCACCCGCCGCCAATAGCGCACGAATGCTGCCAAGATCGGCCGCATCTTCGTATCTGACTTCGATCAGCACGCCACCCGTGAAATCGATGCCGAGATTGAGGCCGCGGGTCGCAATAGAAAGGATCGAGATCACGATCAGGGCCGCGGACAGGACCGCCGTAATCCGGCGCTTGCCCATGAAGTCGATCGTCGTTGGTTTTCCCAATATCTGCATGCGAATGACGAACTAGATGGAAAGTCGCTCCACGCTGCGCCCGCCATAAAACAGGTTCACGAGCGTGCGCGTGCCAATAATTGACGTGAACATGGACGTCACGATGCCCAACGATAATGTCACGGCGAAACCTTTGATTGGCCCCGTACCAAAAGCAAGCAAAACGATGGCCGCAATCAGCGTGGTCAGATTTGCGTCGGCGATCGTCGACAGCGCCTTCTCGTATCCGGCCGAGATACTGGCCTGCGGCGAATTACCGTTGCGTATCTCCTCGCGTATGCGCTCAAATATCAGCACGTTCGCATCAACTGCCATGCCAACGGTCAAAACGATGCCGGCAATACCAGGCAATGTGAGCGATGCCTGCAACATCGACAGCAACGCCACCACGAGAACGAGATTGGTCACGAGTGCAATAGCCGCCGTGACTCCGAAGCTCCGGTAATAAATGATCATGAACAGGATGACGAGCGCGAGACCGATCGCAATCGCGCGCATGCCCATGTCGATATTATCCTGACCGAGACTCGGTCCGATGGTCCGTTCCTCGACCTTGAAGATCGGCGCCGCAAGTGCCCCGGCACGCAGCAGCAGAGACAGGTCGCGCGCCTCGACGACATCGAGACCCGTAATCTGGAAATTGTTGCTGAACACACCCTGAATCGTGGCGATGTTAATGACTTCCTTTTCCTCTCGGCGCACCTCCACCATTTCGCCGTTACGCTCGACGAGATCGCGCTTCTGCTCGACGAAAACAACGGCCATCGGCTTCTTGAGATTGTTCTTCGTCGTCTCGAGCATTTCGCGCGCACCCTTGCTGTCAAGGCGTATAAATACGGCGGGCTGACCTTGGGAAAAGCCCGATGTCGCGTCGACGAGCTGATCCCCGGTGACGATCCTGCGCCGCTTGAGCAGCACGGGACCACCATTGCGGTCCGTATACAGTTCACAACCGATCGGCGCCCGCCCGCGGCGCTCAGCCTCAAGTGCGTTCTCGCCATCACAGACGAGCCTGAATTCCAGCGTCGCCGTCGCACCGAGCACGCGTTCGGCCTGCGCCGGATCCTGCACACCCGGCAGCTGCACGACGATTCGGTCGAGACCCTGGCGCTGCACGACAGGTTCTGCGACGCCGAGTTCGTTGACGCGGTTGCGTAACGTGACCGTGTTCTGCTGAATCGCGAAGTCACGTCGCTGCCGGATCTGATCCTCCGTCATGCGAACGACGAGCATCGGCCCGTCGCCACCGGCGCGACGGTTGATATCGACATCGGCGTCCGCGTCGCGAAGCAGCTTCTCGGCCCGATCGATATCTGCGGGGTCACCGAGCTGAATCTGAATCTCTTTATTTACTGTTCGCACGGTGCGCTTGATGCGATTCTTGCGCAGCAACTTATCGAAGTCCGATTCGTATTGCTGCAGCCGCATGGCCACGGCTTCGTCAACATCGACTTCGAAGAGAAAATGGACGCCACCGCGGAGATCGAGCCCGAGGCTCATCGGCTTTAACCCCAAGGCCCGTAGCCAATCCGGTGTGCGCGGGGCCAGGGTAAGTGCCACCACATACGCTTTGCCAAGCGCTGTGCGCAATGCATCACTGGCCTTGAGCTGATCCTCGGCACCAGCGAAGCGCACGAGCACACGCCCGTCTTCCTCGTAGAGGCTCAAATACTCGATGCCTGCGTCGTCGAGCACGAGTCCGGCCTGGTTAATTTCCAGCTGAACGAGCGCGGCGCCGCTGTCGCGACTGACCTGCAGTGCCGGATCCTCACCGAAAAGATTCGGCAGGGCGACGATAAAGCCGAAAACGATGATCCCGAGTACGAGCAGGTTCTTCCAGAGCGGATATCGGTTCATGAACTGTTGTTGGTTTTCGGTGCCGGACTCGGCGCTAGATGCCTTTCATCGTGCCCTTGGGCATGACGGCGCTAATGGTATGTCGCTGGATCTTGATCTCGACGCCATCGGCGATTTGAACCTGGGCGAACTGATCCTTGATCTCCGTGATTTTGCCCAGGACCCCGCCTCCAGTGACGACCTCATCTCCCACGCTGAGGTTCGCCACCATTTCCTTCTGCTCTTTTTGACGTTTGTTCTGTGGCCGGATCAGCAGGAAATAAAAAACCGCGAAAATCAGTATCAGCGGCAACAGGCTCAGGAACGGGTCACTCCCTCCCTCGGCCTGCGCCCAAGCATCCTGTATCAACCAGTCCATCTCGATATCCTGTCAGCAAAACGGCGCGTATTATGGCACACATGCCGGCAATTGCTCCTGACGGCCCAAAAACTCTCGCGCAAATTCCGTGAAGCAGCCATCCGCCACGGCGGTCCGGATGCGCCGCATGAGCGCGAGGTAGAAATGCAGGTTGTGGATGGTGTTCAGGCGTGCCCCGAGGATCTCGCCGCAACGGTCCAGGTGCCTGAGGTAGGCGCGGCTATAGTTCACACAGGTGTAACAATCGCAATGTTCGTCGAGCGGCCCGCGATCATCGCGGTAACGGGCGTTGCGAATCCGGACCACGCCTGCTGCCGTAAACAGGTGGCCGTTGCGGGCATTCCGGGTCGGCAATACACAGTCGAACATATCGATTCCGCGCCCGACGGCCTTGACGATGTCGGCCGGCGTCCCGACGCCCATGAGGTAGCGAGGCTTATCCCGCGGCAGGAGCGGGACCGTATACTCGAGAACCTGCAATCGCTCTGCTTCGGTCTCGCCGACGGACAAGCCGCCGAGCGCGAGACCGTCGAAATCGAGCTCGAGCAACCCCTCGACAGACGCCGTACGCAGGTCCCGGTACATGCCGCCCTGCACGATGCCGAACACCACAGCATCGTTCTGCGCACCACCATGGGCGTCGAATGCGGCGCGGCTGCGCCGGGCCCAGCGCAGCGACCGTTCCATCGACTCGCGCACGACTGATTCCGACCCTGGATAGTCGGTGCATTCGTCGAAGACCATCTGTATATCGCTGCCGAGCTGGGCCTGGACAGCCATGACATTTTCCGGGCTCAGGAAGATCTTGCTGCCGTCCGTCGGCGCACGAAACTCGACGCCTTCTTCCGTGATTACGCGGCGCGCGGTCAGGCTCCAGACCTGGAATCCGCCTGAATCGGTCAGGATGGGACCCGGCCAGTGCATGAATTCGTGCAGACCGCCGTGTGCGCGAACCAGCTCGCCCCCCGGGCGCAACATCAGGTGAAAAGTGTTGCCGAGAATGATCTCCGTGCCCAGACCCGTCAGTTCCTCAGGCGTCATGGCCTTGACGGTCCCGTAGGTGCCGACGGGTATGAACGTCGGCGTGTTCACGATTCCACGCGCAAACTCGATGCGGCCCCTCCGCGCTTCGCCGTCCGTCGCCTCGATCTCGAAACGCACCGGGTTCATGCAGGGGCCACCCCGGAAGATTTGTCATTTCGGTAACAAAACATCGCGTCACCATAGCTGTAAAAGCGATATTTTTCCCGGACCGCATGCGCGTAGACATCCAGAACCCGACGGGTGCCCGCGAATGCACAGACCAGCATAAGCAACGAAGATTCAGGCAGGTGAAAGTTAGTCAGCATCGCATCGACGACCCGAAACTGGAAACCGGGCACGATAAACAGATCGGTCTCACCGTGAAACGGACACAGCTGCCCACGCCCTGACAAAGCAGCGGTCTCAAGCCCACGCACGGTTGTGGTGCCGACCGCGATGACGCGGCCGCCGCGCGCGCGCGTCGCGTCGACGGCCGCACAGAGCGACGCGGATACATCGACCGTTTCCGCGTGTAATTTACCGGCGTCCCACTGAGCCTGGCGCAGCGGCTGGAAAGTGCCGGCGCCGACATGCAGGGTCAGATAAGCCACATCGACGCCTTTCGAGCGCAACCGGTTGAGCTGGCCGGTGTCGAAATGCAGCCCGGCCGTCGGCGCCGCAACGGCCCCCGGGTTACGCGCGAAAACGGTCTGGTAACGCTCGCGGTCGGCGGGTTCATCCGCACGCTTTATATATGGTGGCAACGGTACGTGGCCGTGAACTTCGAGAATTTCATCTACCGGCTGCGAAAACCGCAACACGAAAAAATCGTCGCGGCGGTCCTCGACGTTTGCCGTGATACCGTCGTCGAATTCGAGGCGAGCGCCGACGGACGGCGCGCGGCTCGATTTTAACTGGACGAGGGCGGAGTCCGCCCCGAGCACCCGTTCGAGCAACAGTTCGATTTTGCCGCCCGAGCTCTTGCAACCGTACAAGCGGGCGGCCAGCACACGCGTGTCGTTGAGCACGAGCAAATCCCCGGAATCGACGAGATCGGACAGCCCCGTGAACTGCAGATCTCTGCAATGCCCGCCCACATCGACCTCCAGCAATCGACTGGCGGTTCGTTCCGGCAACGGCTGCTGCGCGATGTACTCGACGGGCAGGTCGTAATGAAAATCCCCGGGTTTCATGGCCGCTATGTTAACGGCTCAAGCCGATGTGCATCACGCCCGGCCGATGGTAGAGTAATCGCCCTCGTGAATCCCCGTGCCGGGGTGGCGGAACTGGTA
>Ga0114949_10000295_pt1 | contig 25253 bp, 27 predicted proteins | sample N074metaG_FD_83505 | JGI IMG/M metagenome (GOLD analysis project Ga0114949, IMG submission 83505) | Deep subsurface microbial communities from Kermadec Trench to uncover new lineages of life (NeLLi) - N074 metaG | ecosystem: Environmental > Aquatic > Marine > Ocean trench > Sediment | place...
ATTCATTATGTTTCCGAGCCAGGATGTTCGGGAAATCGCCTTGCGATATGTGCATCAGATGCCGAGGACTCTGCGAATCATGCTGCGTGCTCTCGGTGCTCTGAATTACGGCGGGCGCCAGCTTTTGAGTTACCTGCTGTTTGAATCCGGCTACACACGTGCGCTGATCAAGCTTGGTTATGAAGATGGCATGCTGCGGTCACAGGAGTTGCGGGCCTTTATGGAGGGCGTTCCGATCGATACGCCAACCGGGGTCACCGGGTGGGAAGATCTCAGCGACGAATATTCGCAGCGTCTTCCCGTGCTTAACCACGGCGCCGAGGCATAGGAATCCGGTTACCGATCGCCGTCAGGTCAGAAAGTAGGTGCCCAGGCCGAGGAAAGCAACAAACCCGACGATGTCAGTAATCGTCGTTAAAACGACCGTACCGGCCAACGCCGGATCAATTCGCAACCTCTGCAGCACGAGCGGGATCATAAATCCGGCGCAGGCCGCCGTGAGCAGATTGATCGCGAGCGCCGCCGCGATGATTGCGCCGACCTGCCAGGTGCTGAAGAAAAGAACGGTGACGATTGCAACCACGAGGGCCCAGCCCAAGCCGTTCAACATACCGACTGCGATTTCTTTTCGTAACAGCGAACGGGCATTGGAGTTCTGTACCCTGCCCAACGCGAGGCCGCGAATCATCAGCGTAAGGGTCTGACTGCCGGCAATTCCCCCCATGCTGGCCACGACTGGCATTAAAACGGCCAGGACAACGACCTTTTCCAGTGTAGGTTTGAAGATTGCGACGACCGCTGCTGCAAGAAAGGCAGTTGCGAGGTTAACGCCCAACCATATCGCGCGTCTTTGTGCGCTGGTTACGACCGGGGCGAACATATCGTCTTCCTCGTCGAGTCCCGCCATGCTGAGTATGTCGTGGTCAGCCTGTTCCTGAATGACATCCATGACATCATCGACCGTTATTTGTCCGATCAATTTCCCCTGTCCATCAACTACTGGCGCCGCCAACAGGTCGCGATTCTGAAATTCCGTTGCGACGTCTATCGCAGGGCGATCTGACAGTATGGGTTTGATGGTGGTATCCATCGCATCCCGTACCGTACTCTCCGGGTCGCGGGTCAATAAACGTGTGATGTATAAAGCGCCGATATAGCGATTTTCCCTGTCCACAACAAAAACTGCCGCCGTGTTATCCGGTAGCTCTTCCGATCTGCGCAGGTATCGAAGCACAACATTCAGATTGACGTCGGGACGCACGGTTATCGTCTCCGGGTCCATCAGTCCGCCGGCCGTGTCTTCGGGGAAGGAGAGGACAGATTGCAGCCGCTCCCGGTCCTGCAGAGACAGCGACTCGATAATTTTCCGGGTGATGGCTTCCGGCAGGTCTGCTACGAGGTCCGCCAGGTCGTCCAGTTCCATGCCTTCGGTTGCGGCGATGACTTCTTCCGCATCCATTTCCTCGATGAGTCTCGTTCTGACTTCATCATTAAGCTCGACAAGAATTTCTCCCTCATCTTTCTTGCCGATCAGTTCCCATACGACGGCGCGTTCGGCTTGCGGAAGGGATTCCAGCAGGAGCGCAATCTCGGCGGGGTGGAGCGAATTGATGAGCGTCTGGACCTGACGCAGCGTGCCGCTTTCAAGGGCTTCACGCAGTGTGCCGAGATGGGAAGTTTTTGCAGTTTCCATGGCCTTACTCTATCCGACGCATCCCGGTGCGGGACGAGTTTAGCCGGGAACCTCTGTTAGGTCTATCTGCCAGGTCTATCGGTCGAATCTATGGGTTAGCCGCGATCTGAACAGTCGGTAATTCGTTATGACGCGTCATGACCTGATCATGATTTTCGGCAAGTTTCGCAGCGATTTTTTCAGCCATATAAACGGACCTGTGTTGGCCGCCCGTGCATCCAAGCGCTACGGTCAGGTAATTGCGATTGAAATCGGTGTATTCTGGAATCCACTGTTCCAGAAACTTCACTATGTCCTGATACATGCTCTGTACAATTTCGAGGCCATCTAGAAATTCGACGATTAGCCTGTCCCGGCCGGTCAGTGTGCGAAGATGGGTCTCCCAGTAAGGATTGGGAAGACAGCGTAGGTCAAATACAAAATCCGCATCGGAAGGAATGCCGTGCTTAAAACCAAAGGATTCGATCAGAATTGACAGGACGGGCTCACTCCTCGTTCCGATTCGGTCACGGATCGCATCCCGCAGTTCATAGACACCGGTCCGCGTTGTATCGATGATCAATTCCGCGACATCGATAATCGGCCCGAGTAACTCGCGTTCTCGGGAGATAGCTTCTTTTAGACCCAGGCCTTCATCGCTGAGGGGGTGCTTGCGCCGGGTCTCGGCATAACGCTTCAGCAGGATTTCGTCCTCGGCATGTAAAAAGACCACCTCACACATGATGCCTCGATCGCGAAGATCCTTAATCAATTCGGGCAGGGAGTCGAGGTCGCGAGCTCTATTTCTGGCGTCGACACCCACCGCCAGGTTGTCATAAATCGAGTCTTTCGACGCCGTGAGCTGGGAAATCATTGTATCCAGCAGCGCTGCTGGGACATTGTCGATGCAGTAGAAATCCAGATCTTCCAGCATATTTAGCGCGACACTCTTGCCGGATCCGGATAATCCACTGATGATGACAAGGCGCATAGGTGGTGCCTCTCGGCGTGTCAGGAAAAGTCCCGTTTGCCGGCATTTCTCGGATGATGGTTTGTCAGTTTTTCCTTGTGTTTTTTGATTTGCCGGTCGAGTTTGTCAATCAGTCGGTCGATAGCTGCGTACATATCTTCTGCAACCGAATCAGCAAAAACCGTGCCCCCGCTAATATTAATCTTGGCTTCCGCTTTATGTCTGAGCTTTTCTACGCTCAGGATGCAATGGATGTCAGTGAGGTTGTCGAAATGTCTTTCTATACGGACAAGTTTGTTGTTTACATAGTTTTTTAGCGCGGGCGTAATTTCTACATGATGACCGGTCAGATTGAGTTGCATAGGCTAGTACTCCTTGCAGGTAATATCGATAGGTTCAGCAAATCATTTTATGGTGGCCGTTGCCTTCTCTCGCTGGAGGGTGCGATCTTCATGGATTCGCGGTATTTCGCCACGGTTCTTCTCGCTATCTTGATTCCTTCTTCAGTCAGTAGTGCCACTAGTTTACTATCACTTAACGGCCTTGTTGGATTTTCATGGCCAATAAACCGGCGAATTTTGGCCCGTATCGCGGTCGATGATTGCTCCGAGCCATCGGTCGCGGCCAATTGACTTGAGAAAAAATACCTTAACTCAAAGATACCCCTTGGTGTGTGCATGTATTTGTTGGAAGTAACCCTGGAAATGGTTGATTCATGCATATTCACGGCCTCTGCGACATCGCGCAGAATCATGGGCTTCATTGCTTCTTCACCCTTCTCTAAAAATTCGATTTGTCGACTAACGATACACATCGCGACCTTTTGCATTGTTTCGTGGCGGATGTCCAGGCTGCGAACCAGCCACCGGGCTTCCTGCAACTGGTTTCGCAGATTCGCATGATGGCCATTGCCGCGAAGGAGTTTTGCATAAGTTTGATTGACTCTTAACTTAGGAGCCATCGAGTGATTGATCTCAATGACCCACTGACCGTCCTGCTTGCGAACATAAACGTCCGGGATGATGTATTCGGGTGATGAGGGTTGAACGGCGGACCCCGGGCGAGGGTGGCACGCTTTGACCAGGGCAAGCGCTATGTCGAGGTCTTCCTCCGATACTCCGAGGCGGCGCCGGAGCATTGCGTATTGTTTTTCAGCCACAAGTTCGAGGCCGGATTTCGCGATTTCCAATGCCAGGAGACGCCCGGGTTCGCTTTCGTCCAGTTGTCGAATCTGAATCCGTATGCACTCGCTAAGATCCCGCGCGCCAATGCCGATCGGGTCCAGTGTCTGAACCTTTATCAACATTCCTTCGATTTCGTCCAGACTGAAATTTGCTTCGGAGGCTAAACTGCCTTGTATGTTTTCCAAAGACTCGATCAGGTAGCCGTCATCATTGATGTAATCGACGATCGACTGTCCCATGACGATCTCCCGCGGCGTAAAGTGTTCCATTTCGAGCTGCCAAAGCAGGTGATCTCGCAGCGATTCCTCACTTCGGTCAGCAATTTCAGGGCGCTGCGTGTCATCCGCCCAGGTATCGCCTCGGCCTCCGGAATCGGGAACGTCACTCCAGAGTCCGGCCTCTTCTCCAGTCTCCGCGATTATTGCGGGTTCATCAGGCTCCGGTGCCAAGTCATCGGGATTCTCAACGGTATCCTCGGGTTCCTCGCACTCCAGCATGACATTTTCGGCCAGTGCCTGTTCCAGCTGGGAGTTCAATTCGAGCAATGGCAGTTGCAGCAGCCGGATGGCTTGCTGTAGTTGGGGCGTCATCTTCAGTTGCTGACTGAGCTGCAGTTGCAAAGATGGCTTCATGACAGACTACAGACTAAAGTTCTCGCCTAGGTATACTTTCCGAACCTGTTGATCGCTGAGTATCTCATCGGGTGAACCCTGAGCAATCATCACTCCGTCACTAAGAATATACGCCCGCCCGCAAATTCCCAGTGTTTCCCTCACATTATGGTCGGTGATCAGGACGCCAATATCCCTGGCCGCAAGGTGCCTGATGATGCGCTGAATATCCAAAACCGATATCGGGTCTACACCGGCAAATGGCTCATCCAGCAGGATGAACCGTGGCTCTGTCGCCAGCGCCCTCGCGATTTCAACACGCCGACGCTCCCCGCCGGACAGGCTGATGCCAAGACTGTTCCGAACATGATGAATATGGAGCTCATCGAGTAGCTCCTCCAGGATTCTTTCCCGATCCGCTCTCCCGAGTTCTGTGCGCGTTTGCAGGATCGCCATAATATTTTTTTCAACGGTGAGCTTGCGAAATACGGAGGCTTCCTGAGGCAGGTACCCGAGCCCAATTCGTGCTCGCTGGTGCATCGGCATCGACGTAAGTTCTGTTTCATCCAGGGTGATACGTCCCTGATCCGCGTTAATCAGTCCAACCATCATATAGAAGGCTGTGGTTTTTCCGGCTCCGTTCGGGCCAAGCAAACCAACGACTTCACCGCTTCGAATCTCCAGCGAAATACCGTTTACAACTTGGCGAGATTTGAACTTTTTCGATAGATTCTCGGCACGAAGAATACTCACGGCGTTTCTTCAGCCCCACTTTCGGGTGGCCGCTTCTCAGGCGGATTGATCTTCATTCTGACTTGCCCGCTTTCATCGGCATCGGCGATAATGTATTGCTGAACCAGATCTTACGTAATCCGGTTGCCGGACGCTTCATTGTAGCCGTCGCTGAGCCACGCGTCCTCCGACATACTGATCAGGCCCGATTCCAAGTCGTATTCCATTTTTTTGGCCCGGCCCTGAGTCTGAAGACCATCCTCCAGACGTATCTGTGTGAAGCGTGCTGGCTCCCCGCGCATGATGGCGTTCTGCACGCGATGATTCTTGAAGAATATTTCAGCATAGTCGCAATAGGCTTTTGTGCCGATATTCTCAATGATGACGTTCCCGGAAAAAACCCATCGGCTATTCTCGAAATCTAGTCTGTTCGCTTCCGCGTTATCAGCTTCGATGTGCAAAGAGCCCTGTGTAATACGCAGGCCTTTGAATAACAATTTGTCATTTTTTCGGTCGAACTCGGAGGAGTCTGCGTCCAACGCAATCGGCAAGGTTTTTTGCAGGGCGAGGTCCGGAGCTTGCGACCATGTATAGGGCGCGACGCTGGCCAGCGCAGCGGTAAAGAGCCAGATAGGTAATTTACGGAGCGAATTTGCCATTGACATTCGAGATGAGTTGCACTCGATCTTCCTTGAAAAATGCACGCATCCCGGTTGCGAACACGATGTTGTTTGTGTACTCAATGGCAACCTTTTGCTCGGTATTGGCTACGTAGGTTTCGGTATCCAGTTCCAGGTAATCCGTATTGATTATCATGGCCGTGTTGCCGTCATTTTTAGTTCGGGCCACCACGTCACCGGTCAGTTGAATGATATTACCATCCGGGGGGATCTTTCCGCTGTTCGCCTGCAGGGTCCACGGTATATCCGTGATGGGATCGTAGGTGACGCGGACCCCCTGCAGGTTAATCGTGCCCTCATCGAAATCTTGGGAAGCGGTTTTGGCACTCGCGCGAAAAAGAACGTGCCCGTCATCGCCCGTCGCGATCAGGTGTGCCCGGTTCATGTAATACCCGATACTCATTCGGGGGTCCTCACTTTTTCGAACCTCATCCGGGGTATTGCGGAGCAGCAAAACACCGCTGCTGACCGCGCCGAATAACAGGGCGATCAGTGTTACGGAATTTCTGACGTCCATTACACGGGGCCACCCTTGCGGGCGGCAACCAGAAGATCACACACTTCTCGAACGGCGCCTCGTCCGCCACCGAGCCGTGTACACCAATCCGATATTTCGACAATAGCCGGGTGAGCATCGGCTACCGCAATGCCCAGGGCAGCCGCTTCCATTATAGGCAGGTCAGGAAGGTCGTCGCCCACACAGGCCACTTCCTTGAGCGGAATATCCAGTCGTTTGGTAATTTCACGTAACGCGGTGAGTTTATCGTTTTGCCCGAGGCTGAAGTGCTCAATGCCCAGTTCGGCCATGCGAACCTCTACCGGCCGGGATTTACGGCCCGAAATCACGGCGACCGTAATGCCCATCGCCGTGGCTTGCTTGATTCCGTATCCGTCGCGAACATTAAAAACCTTGGCTTCCCGCCCATCCGCATCGTAATGGATTTGTCCATCCGTCAATACGCCATCGACGTCCAGCACGAGCATACGTATCCGCGCTGCCTGGTCCGATGTTGGTGTTTTTAATGCGGTCATGGTGTCGAGTATTTCCAGTGTCAGATGACGCCGGCGCGGAAGAAATCGTGCACGTTCAGAGCGCCGACTAACAGATCGTTGTCATCGACGACGAGCAGGGCATTGATCTTACGTTGCTCCATGATACGTACGGCCTCAGCAGCCAGTAGATCGGGAGGAACAGTTTCGCATTGAGCCGTCATGACATCCCGCATCGACGTGTTATGAACATCCAGGTTGTTGTCCAGTGCACGGCGCAGATCTCCATCCGTAAAAATACCTTGCAGTTGGCCATCAGGGGTAGTTACTGCAGTCATGCCGAGACCTTTTCGAGTCATTTCAAGAAGTCCTTCCGCAAGGCCGGAATCGGCACCTACCCTTGGAATCTGATCGCCCGTGTGCATCAGGTCTTCGACGTGAAGAAGCAAGCGTTTGCCAAGCGCACCACCCGGGTGTGAGCGGGCAAAATCTTCTACCGTGAATCCCCGGCTTTCAAGCAGGGCCACCGCCAGCGCATCGCCCATGGCCAGCGCAGCGGTCGTGCTGGCGGTTGGCGCAAGGTTTAACGGGCAGGCTTCCTCCTGGACCGCTGTATCAAGCACGACGGTCGCAGCGGAGCCCAATGTCGAATCGGGGGCACCGGTCATGGAGATCAACGGCAGCCCAAGGCGCTTTAATAATGGCAGAATGGTAATTATCTCGGCTGTTTCTCCGGAATAAGTGACCGCAATGACTAAATCCTTGGGAGTAATCATGCCGAGATCGCCGTGACTGGCTTCACCCGGGTGCACAAAAAAAGCGGGCGTGCCGGTGCTGGCTAAAGTGGCGGCGATTTTACCGCCGATGTGACCTGATTTGCCCATCCCGGTCACGATCACCCGTCCCCGGCATTGCAGGCAGAGGTCACATGCTTCGACAAACTCTTCCCCGACTTTGGGCACAAGGTCCATGATCGCCCGAGCTTCTATCTCGAGGACCCTTTGCGCGCGGGACTTAAGATCCTGATTTCCGGTTTCGTCTGTCATACGCGATCTATAAGCTTTGTAGAGCTATGTAGCCCTGGTAAATGATGAAACTGACCACCAGCGCTGCTCCTTCCAACCGTCCCACACGCAGGGTTCCGTCGGAATTGTACGCGATGAAGAAGAAGGCCACCGTAAACCCGAGCAATACCGGAAGATGAAGCTGTACAGCTGCCAAATCCAGCGTCGCCGGACGAATCACACCGGCTACGCCGATTACGGCCAACATGTTAATGGCGTTCGAACCGATAATATTCCCGAGCGCCAGTCCATGCAGGCCTTTTCGGGCCGCGACGACCGACACCGCGAGTTCCGGCAGGCTCGTGCCGATCGCGACCACGGTGACGCCGATGACGAGGTCACTGACGCCGATTTCCCGTGCGATGTTCAGGCTTCCCCAGACCAGTGCGTTTGCGCCGACGAGCACAGCGACCAACCCGATGATGATCCAGAGTATGGCCATCTGTTGTGTCACTCCATCGGGAATCTCCGTCGCGTATTCAGCCTCGATCGTGTCGTGCCCGCTCGATCGCTTGCCGAGTTTGATGACCCAGTAGATAAAGCAGAGAAAGGCGATCAGCAAGATCACGCCGTCGAGACGGCTGAGTGTCAGGTTAATCAGCAGGATCACCGGTATCAGGCTGACGGCGACCATCGCCGGCAACTCGCGGCTCAATGTTTCGGACTTGACCGTCAGTGGTTGGATGATTGCCGCGACGCCCACGACCAGACCAATATTCGCGATGTTGGATCCGAACGCGTTGCCGAGTGCGAGGTTACTGGCATCTCGAATTGCCGCCGTCGCGGAGACCAGGATTTCTGGCGCCGAGGTTGCGAATCCCACAACAGTGAGTCCAATCAACATGGGTGTGACGCCGAGGTTGCGCGCGATGACGGTCGCACCAACGACCATTCGATCGGCACTCCAGATCAACAGGATCAGTCCGGCGAATAAAGAGGAGACATACAAGATCATAGGAGACGATTATAATGAGGAGCGGTCAAACAAGGATATTTTTTGCAGATGACTCCAGAACAAATTCAAGAAATGCTTGAAATCAATATTCCAGATTGCAAGGCAACGGTGATCAGTGACGACAATACGCATTTCGAAGCGACGGTGATTTCCGATGCCTTCGACGGCAAACGTTCATTGCAAAGACATCAAATGATCTACGCGGCGCTTGGGGACAAGATTGGCGGTGATATTCATGCGTTGTCGATCAAGGCGCTGACCCCGGACGAATTTAATCTTGGATAAGCTTGTTATCGCACCCGCGGGCCCGCTGGATGGTGAGGTGGTGATTTCTGGCGCCAAGAATGCCACGTTGCCTATTCTCGCTGCGTCGATATTGACTGATCAGCACGTCATCATTGGTAATGTGCCCCATCTCAAGGATGTCACGACGACAATCGAGTTGCTCGGTCAAATGGGTGTCCGGGTCACCCTTCACGAGGGCATGAAGGTTGAAGTGGATGCGGCTGATATCCATGACTGTTACGCGCCTTATGAATTGGTTAAGACCATGCGCGCGTCGATTCTGGTTCTGGGTCCCCTTTTGGGGCGTTTCGGTAAAGCCGATGTGTCGCTTCCGGGTGGTTGCGCGATCGGTGCGCGCCCGGTGGATCTGCATGTGAGCGGACTGCGGGCAATGGGTGCGACCGTCGAAATAGAAGACGGGTATATTCGCGCCCAGGTGGACCGGTTGCAGGGCGTCCACCTGATTCTCGACAAAGTGACCGTGACCGGCACCGAAAACTTGCTTATGGCGGCGGTTCTGGCCAGCGGCGAAACGGTCATCGAAAATGCGGCGCGGGAGCCCGAAGTTGTCGATCTGGCGCAATTTCTGAGTCATATGGGGGCACAGATCGAGGGGGCGGGCAGCAACCGAATCACTATCCAGGGCGTAGATCGACTGCACGGTACAGAATACGAAGTATTGCCGGATCGCATTGAAACCGGCACGTTTTTGGTGGCAGCGGCGATGACCGGAGGAAAAATTCGGCTGCATCGAACCCGCCAGGATGATATCGAAGCGGTTCTCTCGAAGCTTCGGGATGCCGGGGCTCACGTTGAATGTGGGCCTGACTGGATCGAGTTGGATATGGAGGGTCGGCGGCCGCTCGCGGTCGATATCAGTACGGCGCCTTATCCGGGTTTTCCGACCGATATGCAGGCCCAGTTCTGTGCTTTGAACAGTATCGCGGAAGGCGTTGCGACGATTACCGAGAATGTATTCGAGAACCGGTTTATGCATGTTTCGGAGTTGCAGCGAATGGGCGCCGACATCAGGCTGGAAGGCAATACAGCGATAATCCGGGGGGTGGACGGGCTCCACGCCGCGCCGGTCATGGCCACCGACCTGCGTGCATCCGCCAGCCTGGTATTGGCCGGACTGGTGGCGGACGGTGAAACCGTCGTAGACCGCATTTACCACATCGACCGGGGCTACGAGCGCATCGAGGAAAAGCTGCAGCAGTTGGGCGCGCTCATCCGCCGCCGTAGTTGAGTCTTTTCCGCCTGACGGTAGGCAACCTCAGCATTGCGTGTGTATAATTCGCGGTCGGTCGGTCGGCGTTCAATGGGTTTCGGCCTCTCTCGGGCGAGTGCCCAGCCAAATGCACCGCCCCAGATCGGTGGTTCGCCGGCTTCGCGGTCAGGCGATGCCGACAGCCTAACAACAAAGTTTTAGAGGATAAACTCGATGAGTGAAAAGTCGGGACTTAACCGACGCCACTTTTTGACCGTGGCCACGAGTATTGCCGGAACTGCTGGATTGGCGATGACTGCCGTGCCTTTCATCGCTTCATTTCAACCCAATGCACGTGCCATGGCACTGGGTGCGCCCGTCGAGGTTGACATCAGTAAGCTCGAAGTCGGTGCGATGGTGCGGGTCATGTGGCGTGGCCAGCCGGTCTGGATATTGCGCCGCACACCCGAAATGCTGAAACACGTCGATGAGGGTTCCGCGCCGCTTGCAGATCCGGATTCGGTCGAACCCAATCAACCGGCGTATGCCCAGAACGAATATCGCTCGATTAAGCCTGAGATTCTGGTGCTGATCGGTGTCTGTACCCATTTAGGCTGTGCGCCGATAGAAAGATTTGATATCGCCCCGGCTGATCTCGGTCCCGATTGGGTTGGCGGTTTTTACTGTCCGTGTCATGGATCGAAATTTGATTTGGCCGGCCGGGTCTACGCCAAGGTGCCGGCGCCGACCAACATGGTCGTGCCGCCGTACCGGTACCTCGGTGAAAACCTTATTATCGTGGGTGATGACACCGGGGTGACCACATGAGCGCCACGAGGTCCGATATCGTCGCCACCGGCAGCAAGTTGTCGCAATTCGTGGATTGGATCGATGCCCGGTTTCCGATGACCAAAATGCTCAAAGAGCATGCAACGGAATATTATGCGGCGAAGAATTTTAATGTCCTCTATGTATTCGGTGTTCTGGCGATGGTGGTTCTCGTTATCCAGCTCGTCACCGGTATTTTTCTGACGATGAGCTACAAGCCATCGGCCGATGACGCATTCGCGTCGGTCGAATACATCATGCGCGATGTGGAGTGGGGCTGGCTGATCAGATACATGCATTCCACGGGCGCATCGGCGTTTTTTATCGTCGTGTATATACACATGTTTCGCGGCATGATGTATGGCTCTTACAAGAAGCCGCGGGAATTGCTCTGGATTATCGGCATGCTGATCTATGTGACGCTGATGGTCGAGGGCTTTTTGGGGTATCTCCTTCCCTGGGGCCAGATGTCGTATTGGGGCGCTCAGGTCATCGTTTCTCTTTTTGGGGCGATTCCGGGCGTCGGCGAGACGCTCGTCGAGTGGATAAGAGGTGATTACTTTATTTCCGACATCACCCTGAATCGATTTTTCGCGCTGCATGTCGCCGCGGTTCCACTGGCTCTTATTATGTTGGTCGTGATGCACATTCTGGCCTTGCATGAAACCGGCTCATTGAATCCGGATGGCATTGAGATCAAGGAACACAAGGGTTCTGACGGCATCCCGCTGGACGGTATCGCGTTCCATCCCTATCTCACGGCAAAGGACCTGGTGGCTATTGTCATATTTTTTATTGCTTTCTCGGCCGTCATTTTCTTCGCGCCCGAGATGGGTGGTTATTTTCTCGAACCCGCAAATTTTGAGCCCGCAAATCAGCTGAAGACACCGGAACACATCGCACCGATCTGGTATTACACACCGTTTTACGCAATTCTCCGGGCGGTCCCGAGCAAGGGGTTCGGAGCGTTTCTGATGGCCATGGCGATCGTGTTGTTGTTCTTCCTGCCCTGGTTGGATCGTTGCAAGGTCAAATCGATCAGGTATCGCGGCTGGACCTATAAGCTGGCCCTGACCACTTTTGCAGTCAGTTTCCTGGTGCTGGGTTACCTGGGTTTGCAGCCGGCCGTCGAGCCGTATAAGACTTTCACGCAAATCTTCACGGTCCTTTATTTCTCGTTTTTCATTTTCATGCCGATCTATACTCGACTTGAAAAAACGAAACCCGTTCCTGAACGGGTGACTTACCATCACGAGTAACATTGGTTATGCCCATTTGTTCAGGTCATTCAATGACGTTACGCCTAGGCGGGGTATGTGTGTTGATCGCAATGCTGATGATCCGGCCCGCTGTGGTGCTGGCTTCAGAGGGTGGCGCCATCATTCAGGCGGCCAATAACGACGTCGGGAACATTGGCTCTTTGCAAAGGGGTGCTCGAAATTACGTCAATTATTGTCTTGGATGTCACTCGGCGAAGTATGTGCGATATAACCGACTCGCGGCCGATCTCGGTATTAGTGAAGATCAGTTGATTAACAACCTGATGTTTGTAACCGAGAAGCCCCACGACACCATGCGTATCGCCATGCCGCCAGCGGATGCGGCGCGGTGGTTTGGTCAGACGCCGCCTGACCTTTCACTGATTGCCCGTAGTCGCGGAACCGATTTTCTGTTTAGTTTTTTGAATACCTTCTATATCGATGAAAGCCGTTCCACTGGGGTCAACAACCTGGTCGTTGAAAGCGTTGCCATGCCTCACGTGCTTTGGGAGTTGCAGGGTATGCAGCGCGCGGTTTTTTCGGAGCAGGCGCATGAAGACGGTACCTCGAAGATCGTTTTCAAGGAATTCGAACCGGTGACAGAGGGTCTGCTGTCACCCGATGAATATCAGCAATTTGTCCGGGATCTTGTGAATTTTCTCGAATATATCGGTGAGCCGATTCAGCTAAAGCGCCGGCAATTGGGCATTTGGGTTCTTATTTATCTTGTGGTATTCGGTATTTTTGCATATGCGCTGAAGAACGAGATCTGGAAAGACATAAAATAGGCGTCAATTCGGCAAAAACAAAATTAATAATTCAATTGATCAAATTTCAATGGGTAATTTCGAGTCTATGGAGGAGATGAGCATATGGCTATTGTTGCTAACAGGCGGCCGATCATGACGCTGTTCTCCAGCCCGACATGTTTCTACAGTCATCGTACGCGGCTCGTGCTGGCTGAAAAAAATATCAGTGTTGAGGTGGTGAATGTAGACGGTCCGGATCTTCCGGAGGACTTGCTGGATTTAAATCCATATCACAGCGTGCCGACACTGATTGATCGTGATCTGGTTCTTTACGATTCTCGGGTTATTATCGAGTATCTGGATGAGCGATTTCCTCATCCACCACTAATGCCAGTTGACCCAGTGACCAGGGCCCAGTTTCGCCTCGCGCTTTATCGCATTGAGAAGGACTGGTATAGCCTGGCGGAGCAGCTTGAGGCCGCGGCTGATAACAAGCAGGCATCACGGACAAGAAAAATTCTTGCGGAAAGTATTTCGGCTAGTGCAGAGGTTTTCAATGCGAAAAAGTTCTTTCTGAGTGGTGAGTTTTCGCTGGTGGATTGCAGTATCGCGCCCGTATTGTGGCGGCTGCCGTCCTACGGTATTGAGCTAAGTGGTCCCGCCCAGCCGATTCTGCATTATATGGACGAGGTTTTTTCCCGACGCTCCTTTCAGGATAGCCTGACGGAGCTTGAGCACGAGATGCGCCCGTAATAATCGGTGTTCCTGATGTCATCCGCCTCATGTCATCCGCCTCATGTCATCTGAGTCGGCATCGCGACGACCCTACCTATTGCGCGCGATGCATGAGTGGATGACGGACTGCGGTCAGACGCCCCACATCGTCGTTAATGCTTTGGTAGCTGGCGTCGAGGTTCCGCAACAGCATGTTCAGGACGGCAAGATCATTCTTAACGTCAGTTTTGCGGCGGTAAAGAATCTTAACCTGGGCAACGAAGAAATTTCTTTCGAAGCCCGGTTTGCTGGTAAGGCCCGCCAAATTATGTTGCCGGTATCGGCGGTGCAGGGAATATATGCGAGAGAAACCAGCCAGGGAATGGTTTTTCCGGAAGAGGGCGTGGCGGCAGCGTCTACGGGTTCATCCGGTATTGACGAAGAAATAATTAACAAAGGGCGCATAAAGCCGGGTGGGTTGCACTTAAAGGTCGTTAAATAATGCCTGATCAATCGCATCGCAGAGGCAGTGAATGACAATCAGGTGAATTTCCTGAACGCGTGCAGTCCTCGAACTTGGTACGCATATTTCGACGTCGCTACTCGCCAGAATTTCCCTGATCGATCCGCCGTCACCACCCGTCAGCGCGATTACATTCATTTTCTGGTCATGTGCGGCGTGCACGGCTTCCAGGACATTATCCGAATTGCCCGATGTCGAGATTGCCAGCAGACAATCGCCAGGATTACCGAGCGCCATGACCTGCTTGGAAAATATTTGCTGAAATGCGTAATCATTTGCAATGGCGGTCAGGGTCGATGTATCCGTCGTCAACGCCACTGCGGCGAGACCGGGTCGTTCAATTTCAAAGCGATTTAATAGTTCGGCTGAGAAATGTTGTGAGTCTCCGGCTGAGCCACCGTTTCCGCAGCTCAATATCTTGCCTCTGCGATTGAGCGCGTCGGTCATTAACTGTGCGGCTTCAGCGATCGCTGGGGGCAGCGTGTCCATCGCGGTTTGCTTCACTGCGATGCTTTCCTCGAAATGACTGCGAATTCTTTGGTTATCAGGCATGCCAATCCACCCTCAAGTCTTCCATTGTAAACGCACCCGGCAACCAATCCATGATCAAGCGTTCCAAAGGCCCGGAAACACTGATGACATCGAATCGCACCGGATGATGTCGATAGCCAGCGCTGCGCTGCATAAAATGCAGGGTACTGCGCGCAATGCGGTCACGCTTAGCTTGGGTTATTGACTCCGCGGGCTTCATAAATCCAGTCTGCCTACGATACCGGATTTCGACGACCACAAGATGTTCTTCATCGCACATCACTAAATCCAGTTCACCGTAACGGCAGTTATAATTAGATGCTAATAGATGAAGGCCTTGTTTTTCCAGAAACTTCAGGGCCTTTCGTTCGGCGATTTCGCCCGATTCCAGATGCTCGGCCATGGGGTGCACCCGAACGCGTTCCATTGAAATTACGGAGTGGCCACGGAGAGCGAGGCGGAATCCATTAGTATCGGTTTGCCCCGTTGGATACGCGCCCAGGGTAAACGCCTCAGGATTCGTCCGTCATCATCGAGATACAAAAGGCCGGTCATCGCCGGCAGGTAGTCCGGGCCCATTCCGGCATTGAGTAGCGGGACCAGACGATAGGCATCGAATCCCATGGCATAAAGCCGGGACCTGCGCTCCGCCTGATCGGGCCAATACGTTGCGAGGACCTTTCGCAGTTCGGCGGATTCGCCGTCTGGCACGATGATCCATGGGATGTCCGGGAACATAATACCGTTGATATCTGAATTATTGCGTGAGCCTTCCTGGTATATCGCTGACGTCGAGTAAGTCGGAATCGAGCCGGCATAATGAAATCGCAATTGTGGGCGAATCAATTTCCCCGTATCGGCATTCGCTGCAAGAAATATTAAATCGATATCTGTTCTGCGGCGCGGTTCAAATTCGAGCTTAATACCGAGATTCGCTTTTAATCGGTCTTTCCGCGCGTGACTTTCATTAATTAGCAGTAATTCTTTGATGCTAGCGGAAAAGTCGGGATTATTCGGTTCGAAAAGACGGTAGTGCAATAATTGTCCTCCGCGGCGTTGCATTTCCGTTGCGAAACTGCCAAGCAGGCGGCGTCCCCAATCGTTGTCGGGTGCAAGTGCCAAGGCCCGGTATTGGCCCAGTGCTGTCGCGCGTTCGGCGACCTGTCGCGCCTCATCTTCGGGCGACAATGCGAACTGGTAAAAGCCACGGGCGACCGAAGTGCCCGTCGGCAGAAAATTCAGCGCCAGCGTCGGCGTATCGAACCCGGCTTGCGCGAGTTGCTGGACCGAGCTCTTAAGTAAAGGGCCGACAATAAAATCGGCGCCTTCATCAACGGCCAGTTGGTGTATATCGGTGACGTCAAAACCGTGGACATCGTAAATTTTGATAATCGGGCGATCGGGCCGATCGACGCTTGCGAAGTGCGCTGCGAGGAACCCGTCCCTGATCGCATATGCTGCGGAATGTTGACGGCTCGACAAGGGCAGGAGCAAGGCAACCTGACGGGGATATTGCTGAATGACTGTCAGACCACTCATAATTTCTGCGACCAGCACGAGATTCGCGGGATGTGAGGCGTTGGCTGATCGCCAGTTGATCAGGTCTGACCGCATTGCCGTCGAGTTGGTGCGTTGCGACCACGCGATGTACCCCAAATCCAGCCAGCCGGCGAGCAATGGGTCGACTTCCTCCGGAAAGGCCCGGGTCCATAAGTCACCTCCCCAGGTCTGGAGTCCGTCCCAGATGAGGCGCTGATTGGCAGCGATCGCGTCCCGGTCTGACAGCCAGACTTCCCTGGCAATCAGCACCCGCGTGGCAGCGACCGGTTGGCCCAGCCGGAACAGTGCGTTGCTCCTGATTCGCTGCAGGTTGATAGCCACTTCGGTGTCCGATGTCGCGGGTGCCCGGCCGAGGTTCAACAGGGCCTGTTCCGGATCACCCATCGCGATCGAGACTTCGGACGAGATCTGGGCCCAGAGAAGCAGATTTGATTCCTCGATCGGCTCGCCCAGCCGGTCCAGTATGGTCTGCGCGACTTCGGGGTTCCCGGCCAGGTATCGCTCGCGGGCCACGAGGATCAGATAATATTGCCGGTCCGTATAGTCTGCTGCTTGGGCGAGTTGCATATAGGCCTCGGCCGCGGCCTGGTGCAGACCCTGATTCGAAAGCGATTGTGCGCCGGCAGTCTCGCCGGTCGTCGTGCGCTGATCCGGCATTTGCATGGGCGCACAACCCGCGAGCAACAAACAGACCAATGCAGCCTGAAGCAAACGAAATTCGTTGCCGGGCTGCGCCCGGCGTAGACTTGTGATCATAGAATACAGTTCGCTCACGCGTTTTTTGTCAGGAGTTCGATCCTTTGATAACCGTTCCAGGAACCCTCTATGTCGTCGCCACACCCATCGGGAACCTTGACGACATGAGCCCGCGCGGGCGCGAAGTGCTCACGATGGCAGATACGGTCGCAGCTGAGGATACCCGCAGGGCTGCACAATTGCTAACCCACCTCGGGTTACGAAAAAAACTGGTGTCCTTGCACGAGCATAACGAGAGAGATCGGGTCGGGCCGATCATGGATGCGTTGGCGAACGGCGAAAACGTCGCGTTGATCAGTGATGCGGGAACGCCGTTGATCAGTGACCCGGGCTATCGCCTGCTGGCAGCCGCACGTCAGCTGGATATTCCAGTGTGCCCGATACCCGGGAGTTGTGCGGCGATCGCGGCGCTCTGTGTCGCCGGCCTGCCCACGGACCGATTCCGTTTTGAAGGTTTCCTGCCGCCCAAACGGGCCGCGCGTCGCAAGAGACTGGAGGATTTGAGCGCAGTGCCCGAGACGATCATCTTGTATGAGGCCGTGCATCGGATTCAGGATCTGTTAACGGACATGGAAGCTGTCATCGGGCCGGAGCGGCCGATCACCGTGGCACGAGAGCTCACCAAGCGTTTTGAGACCATTTACCGTGGAAGCGTGGCCGATGTTCGGGCGCGGCTCGAAAGTGATGCGAGCGGAGCAAAGGGAGAGATTACCCTTGTGTTGGCCGGTTTCGACGGACCCGAAGATTCGCACGACGCCGAACTCGAGCGCGTTCTGGCAATCCTGCTCGCGGAGGTCTCAACGCGTCAGGCGGCAAGCCTGGCGGCCAAAATAACGGGGGCGCGTCGTGGCGCCGCGTACAGCTTGGCGCTGAGCTTGCGCGGTCCGGACTCCGGGGCACCCTGAAAACCCGGTATCTCTTGTCAGCGCGAATAATGGTGTCAGACACCAATTTCACGCGGGGTATACTCGAAGGGTGTGCCTCTTGGGAAATTGGTGTCTGACACCATTATTCGCGCTTGCCGTTCCGGGGAAACATGGTCTATCGTGGTCGGCGGAGTCGGCCAGGCAATCGCTCGATACGATGATTCAGGTCATCGAATCGGGAGGAAAGTCCGGGCTCCTGCGGCAGGGTGCCAGGTAACGCCTGGGGGATGTGAGTCCACGGAAAGTGCCACAGAAAATATACCGCCCCGGATCGGTGACGGTTCGGAGTAAGGGTGAAATGGTGCGGTAAGAGCGCACCGCGCGGGTGGCAACATGCCGCGGCACGGTAAACCCCACCTGGAGCAAGACCAAATAGAGGAGTGTCCGCGGGCCTTTGGCGCGTGGAACCGCTGTCCGCGCGGTCTCCCGGGTAGGTCGCTAGAGGTCGCCGGTGACGGCGATTCGAGATGAATGATTGCCCTAGACAGAACCCGGCTTATCGGCCGGCTCCACCTTAGTTTTCCGGTATTCGCGCAGGTCGCGGAACAAAACCGATTTTTCGATCGTTGTCGTTGAAATTTCCCGCCCAACCTGGCTCTTGAGCCCCTGCACAGAAATGCGCGCTAAACCCATGATTTTCGTGTTATGGAGTGCCTGAAAGAACGAATTTTCAGGTGTAAGAACCTGCGCTAAGTCGCTGTCCTGAAAGAATTAATCGCATGTTCGGTTGACAGTCAGGTCACGCCCTACATATAGTGTCACGAAGTGGTAGAAAGTGGGAGGAAATGGGCTTCGTGTCCGAATCTGGATGCTTCGTGGACCGACAAAAATCACCCTTGATGCCAAGGGCCGCGTATCCATTCCGACCAAGTATCGGGACCGTATCGCGACACGCTGTGACGGCCAGCTGATATGCACCGTCGATTTGCGCTGTTGCCTCCTATTGTATCCGTTGCCGGACTGGGAGGAGACGGAGCGAAAACTAATGCGCTTGCCGAGCCTGAATCCGACCGCACAAAAATTGAAAGGCCTGCTGATGGGCTACGCGACCGATCTGGAGTTGGATGGTCATGGTCGGGTTTTGATCCCACGCGAGCATCGGGATTTTGCCGGGCTTGATCGTCAGTCAATTCTGTTCGGTCAGGGCAATAAATTTGAATTGTGGGATGAGGGGCGCTGGAACGAGCAGCTGAAACAGTGGATCGGGGAGGGTGTGGAAACGGGTTCCGACCTGACTGCCGAGTTGGAGACACTGTCGTATTAGCGGGAGCAGGGGATCGTGGGGTGACTTTGCACGCGCCGGTGTTGCTCGAGGAAGCCATCGAGCAGCTCTGCGTTCAGCCGAATGGGGTCTATGTGGACGGCACATATGGGCGCGGCGGGCATAGTCAGGTCATTTTAAGTCACTTGGGTACGGGTGGAAGATTATTCGCAATGGATCGTGATCCAGACGCCGTAAAGGCAGCTGTTCTGCTAGCCGCCCGTGATTGTCGCCTCGGTGTCGAGCAGGCAAGTTTCGCGACATTGAGTGCATTATTAAAGAAGCACGGCGTATTCGGCGCAGTCGACGGGATATTGCTCGATCTGGGTGTTTCGTCGCCACAATTAGCGGACCCGGGTCGCGGTTTTAGCTTTCAGGTCGATGGTCCGTTGGATATGCGTATGGATCCTGCCCGGGGCGAATCGGCCGGTGACTGGATAAATTCTGCTGCTGAAAAAGCCATATCAAACGTATTGTTTCAGTATGGAGAAGAAAATTCGGCGAGAAAAATCGCGCGGGCGATCTGCGATCGCCGGGCACAACAACCCATTGAAACTACACTTGAACTGGCCCAATTGATCGAGTCGATCGTGCCTTATCGGCCGGGCCGCAAACATCCGGCGACAAAGAGCTTTCAGGCGATTCGTATCTATATCAACCAAGAGATCGAAGAGTTGAGTAAAGGTCTCTCCCAGGCTCTCGACGCATTGCGTGTTGGCGGACGTCTTTGTGTCATCAGTTTTCATTCGCTCGAGGACCGGATCGTAAAAAGGTTTTTGCGGGACAACTCAAGGGTTGATCCGGCGCTCGCGCAGCTGCCAGTGGTCCCCGATTCGGCGCGGCCACGCTTGCGCCTGCCGGCAAAATCGATTCGGTCCGGGCAACCAGAGCTGGAACGCAATCCGAGGGCGCGCAGCGCTACCTTGAGAGTGGGGGAACGCATCGCATGACGCATTCGGGCCGGCGCTGGTTTCTCGGAGCGGTAATGGTTCTTTTGGTGATGATATCGGCCATCGCTAGTGTCTACGCCAAGCACGAATCGAGGAAGTCGTTCACGGAGCTCCAGGTGCTCACTTCGGAGCGTGACCGGTTGGAGGTTGAGTGGGGCAAGTTGCAAATCGAGCAAAGTACCTGGTCTACCTATGCACGGGTCGAGCAGCTCGCACGAAAACAAATGCATATGCGCATGCCGGCCCCCGGGCAGACCATGCTGCTTAGCAGGGTAGATCCTTCGAATGAAGACTAAAGCAATATCGGAGAGCACGATTCGGCGTAGTTATGCAATGCGATCATGGTGTGCGGCTGCTGTTCTTTCACTTTGTGCGGCGGTACTCATTGGCCGATCGTTTCACCTGCAAGTGTTGGAAAACAGCTTCCTGACTCAGCAGGCCGATGTTCGTCATCTCAGGGTTGCAAAAATAGCTGCGCATCGTGGCACGATCACTGATCGTAATGGCGAGCCACTTGCCGTCAGCACACCGGTCGACAGCGTATGGGTCAATCCGCGCGAGCTGGTTAAGGCGCCAGACAGAATCCCACAACTTGCCAACGCCCTGCAGCTTGATCCGGACAAGTTGGCGAGTCGGTTGACGCGCAACGTAGACAAAGAGTTCATGTATTTGCGTCGGCATATGACTCCGCCGGATGCTCAGCAGATTGCGGAACTCCGGATTCCCGGCGTTGCATTGCAAAGAGAATACCGGCGCTACTATCCGGCTGGCGAAGTGGCGGGTCATCTGATTGGCTTCACCAATATTGATGATGAGGGTCAGGAAGGGCTGGAACTTGCCTTTGATCGTTGGCTTATCGGCAAGCCAGGAAAAAAGCGCGTGTTGCAGGATCGTCTCGGGCGGGTGGTCGAGGTCGTCGAACGCATTAAGTCTCCGAGTCCCGGTCGCGAATTGGCCGCGTCGATCGATCTTCGTATCCAGTACCTTGCGTACCGCGAGTTAAAGGCCGCGATTCAGCATCACAGTGCGCGGTCCGGGTCGGTCGTGGTCCTCGACGTGACGACGGGCGAGGTGCTGGCTATGGTCAACCAGCCGGCCTACAACCCCAATGACCGTTCGCAGTATGTTGCTTCAAGGTATCGTAATCGTGCGATCACCGACATGTTTGAACCCGGATCGAGTATAAAGCCGCTGATCATTGCGGCGGCTCTGGAGAGTGGTCGCTACAACACGAACAGTCGCGTCGATACCTCTCCTGGATTTGTCAAAATCGGGGCCAAGGTCATCGAGGACAAGGAAAACCATGGGAGAATCGATCTTGAGACGATCCTCGTGCGCTCCAGTAATGTCGGCGTGACAAAAGTGGCGATGTCTTTGCCGCCCGAGTCGCTGTACTCGGTTCTTTCCGGATTCGGGTTGGGCCGCCTCAGTGCCAGCGGCTTTCCGGGCGAGTCCTCCGGCTTGCTGAGTCACTATTCGAATTGGCGTTCAATCAGTCAGGCGACGTTGGCCTATGGGTACGGATTATCAGTCACGCCCGTGCAACTTGCTCAGGCTTATTCCGTGATCGCTGCGGACGGGCTATACCGTCCGGTCTCACTGCTGCGCATCGATGAAAAACCAATCGCCAGGCAAGTCATCAAACCGCAAACGGCTCACAGTGTCATGTCGATGCTGGAGGCGGTCGTCGGGCCTGACGGCACGGGCAAGCGGGCCACCGTTGCCGGATATCGAGTGGCCGGAAAGACCGGCACGGTCAAAAAATACGCGCCGGGTGGCTACTCTGAAAAGCGATACATAGCATTGTTTTCAGGCATCGTGCCGGTGTCCCAGCCACGTTTGGTTGTGGTCGTCTTGATCGATGAGCCCAGCGATGGAGATTACTATGGTGGCCAGGTGGCGGCGCCGGTATTTTCGAGTATTTCCGCGGGGGCGTTGCGCATACTCGCAATCGCACCCGATAACCTTCCGCGTCCGATAAAGGGACCCATGACATTGGCGGTGAATCTGCGGTGATTCAACCGACGTCCGAACAGGTCGATTTGGCCGGGTTGCTGGAAGGCATGGATCTGGCCGTGCCATCGGTACCGATCAGCGATATTACGAGTAACAGTCGTCATGCCGCGCGCGGGGGGTTGTTTCTTGCCTGCGCCGGTCTTGAACATCACGGTCTCGAGTTTCTTGCGCAGGCCCTTGACGCCGGCGTCGCCGCCGTAGTTTGGGAGCCCGGCGCCGAAGTGGTCGAGCCGCTGTTGCCGCCAAATGTAACCGGTGTCGAGATGCCTGGGTTGTGCAACAGGCTGGGGACAATCGCCGATCGTTTTTTTGGCAGCCCGTCCGCGGCCCTGTCGGTTACGGGCGTGACCGGCACTAACGGCAAGACGACTTCGGCTTTCCTAGTGACTCAGGCGCTGAATCATCTGAGTCATCGCGCCGGCTATATGGGCACATTGGGCTTTGGTCTGGGACCTGATCTGGCGTCGAGTAGTCTGACGACGCCTGGGTGTATCACGATGCATCGTCGATTACGGGATATGGTCGACGCCGGGGCCGACCATGTCATTACGGAAGTCTCTTCGCATGCGCTGGACCAGCACAGGGTCGACGGCATCCGGTTTCAAGTCGCTGCATTCACCAACCTCAGTCGCGACCATCTCGATTATCACGGGAGCATGGAACGTTATGCCGAGGCGAAGGCCCGATTATTTGTCGGTAGCGGTATTCGCACGGCGGTGCTCAATATCGGCGACCGGTTTGGTGCGGCGCTGGCGAATCGGCTTACGACGAGTACGGAATTGATTTCAGTGGCCCTCGTCAATACGGCGGACGACGTTCCGGCGGCCCGACTCATGGGGCGCCTGACCGCGGTTCACGCGGATGGTCTCGGATTGCAACTGTCCGGAGATTACGGCGAGGCTTTATTGTCCAGTTCACTGTGGGGCCGGTTTAACGCAGAGAACCTAGTGCTTGCTGTCGGCATTCTGCTGGCGCTCGACATTGAACTCGACGATGCGGTCGGCGCATTGGGTGAATGTATCGCGCCGCCGGGCCGTATGGAATTGATCCGTTCTCGCGAATCATTTCCGACGGTTGTGGTGGATTTTGCGCATACGCCGGATGCCCTGGGCCAGGCGCTCGAGACCGTCAGGGACCATTGCAGTGGAGAGGTCTGGTGCGTGTTTGGTTGCGGCGGTGATCGGGACAAGGGCAAGCGGCGCTTGATGGGAGAAGTGGCCGCGTCAATGGCCGATCGATCCGTGATCACGGACGACAATCCGCGAGACGAGGATCCAAAGGCGATTATCGCAGAGGTTATTGCCGGAACTGGCGGTCGTCCGGGCGTCGAGGTCATGCAGGACCGGCAGGCGGCGATTGAATTCGCAATTCGGTCAGCACGGTCCGGCGACGTCGTATTGATCGCCGGTAAGGGACATGAAAATGTTCAGATTGTCGGGAGTGAAGCGCGGACGTTTTCGGATAAAGCAGTGGCGCGTATCACGCTGGGTTTGGCGGAATGAGCATGGGTACACTGACCATGGTTGCCGAATCGGTCAAAGGGCACCTGGTCGGAGCCGATCGGGCTTTCGACTCGGTCAGCACGGACACCCGGACCCTGCAGCCCGGCCAGTTGTTCTTCGCTCTGCATGGAGAAAACTTCGATGCGGCGAGTTTCGTTGCGGAGGCAGAGCGACGAGGTGCGGCTGGCGCCGTCGTCGAACAGCGTCAATCCTGTGATTTGGCGCAAGTGGAGGTCAGTGATGCTCGTCGGGCGCTCGGTCAGTGGGGAAAAAGTTGGCGCGCGCGATTTTCGATTTCTGTCATTGCAGTGACCGGCAGCAATGGAAAAACCACTGTTAAAGAAATGATCGCTGGTATTCTTGCGCAGGAATTGGGTGATCGGGCTGAGCTGCTGGTGACCGAGGGTAATCTGAACAATGAAATCGGATTGCCGCTGACCGTGTTAAAGCTCTGCGATCGGCATTGCATCGCAGTGTTGGAAATGGGTGCCAGCCACCCGAAGGAGATTGCTTACCTCGCGGATATCGCAGCGCCGGGTATCGGCGTCGTCACCAATGCCGGCGTGGCCCATCTGGAAGGCTTTGGCTCCGAAGAGGCCGTGGCGGCCGCAAAAGGCGAGCTCTTCGAAAGCCTGTCAGCTGGCGGCATCGCGATCATCAACCGGGACGATCGGTTTTTTGAAACCTGGCGGGGCCTGGCGGGCGAGGCGACCGTGAATTCGTTTGGTCTGGATGATGCGGCCGACTTCCGCGCCAGTGATATACAGGAAACTGTTGCGGGCGAGCAAAGCGAATTGAAATTTGATATTCGGTCAGGTGATGACACCGTGCAGGTTCGTCTGCCGATGGCTGGTGCTCACAATGTGCGTAATGCGCTCGCCGCGACCGCGGCTGCCCGGGCGGCCGGAGCCTCCTGGGATGCTGTCCGGCGCGGCCTGGCTGCGATGGACAATGTGTCCGGAAGATTGCGAGCGGTTCCTGGTTCGGGCGGCGCGACGATCTATGACGATTCCTACAACGCGAATCCGGGATCCGTCGGGGCAGCAATCGATTTTCTGGCCGCACACACAGGCCAGACCTGGCTCGTGCTTGGCGATATGGCGGAACTCGGGCCAGAAAGCCTTCAGCTGCATCGCGAAATCGGCGCCGAAGCAAGAAAGAAAGGGGTTTCCCGGCTTTTTTGCGTTGGCGAACAGTCGCGAGCGGCCGCTGAAGGGTTTGGAAAAGAGGCGCGGTGGTTTACAGATATTCAATCTCTGGCCGATACGATCATGGCTATGCCAAAAGACGGCGTAACGATTTTGATGAAAGGCTCGCGTTGCATG
>Ga0114949_10000296_pt1 | contig 25230 bp, 22 predicted proteins | sample N074metaG_FD_83505 | JGI IMG/M metagenome (GOLD analysis project Ga0114949, IMG submission 83505) | Deep subsurface microbial communities from Kermadec Trench to uncover new lineages of life (NeLLi) - N074 metaG | ecosystem: Environmental > Aquatic > Marine > Ocean trench > Sediment | place...
GACCAGGAGCCGGTATTCACATAGTCGGCGGATGTTTTCTCACGCAGCAGGTTCAGCGGAACCATGGCGAATTGCAGGGTCGCGCCACCCTGGAGAAAAAGCACATCGTATTGTTCTGGAACGTTGAGCAGCTCGCGCAAATTCGCCTCGGCTTCTTCGGCAATGTCGATAAACCCACGGCTGCGGTGGCTCATCTCCATTATCGACATGCCACTGCCCTGGTAGTCGAGCATCTCGTCGCGGGCCTGTTCCAGAACTTCAGTAGGAATCGCCGCCGGTCCGGCGGCGAAATTGAACGCGCGGGTCATTCCTTGGCTCCGCCCTCTTCGCCCTCTTCACCATCAGTGCCCCGTTCACCTTCTTCATCACTGCTCGAATCACTCTCGGCTTCCGCGATACGTTCCACACCAACCAATCGTTCATCATTGCGCAGGTTGATCAAACGAACGCCCTGGGTGATACGACCCTGCAACGATACCTGGTCTGCACCGGTTCTCACCAAGGTACCCATATTGCTGATCAGCATCAGCTCGTCACCTTCGAACACCTGCACCGCCCCGACAACACGGCCGTTGCGCTCATTGGTCTTCATGGAGATGACACCCTGTGCGCCTCGGCCCTTCACCGGAAAATCCGTTACCACCGTTCGTTTGCCGAAACCTCTTTCGCTCGCTGAAAGTATCAACCCACCTTCTTTCGGAATGATGAGCGAAATAACTTTGTGCCCGCCGGTCAGGCGGATTCCGCGCACACCGCGAGCGGTACGTCCCATGGCCCTGACGTCCGATTCCTTGAATCGTGCCGCCTTACCGGAACTCGAAGTGAGCAGCACATCGCAATGTCCATCGGTGAATGCAGCGCCGACCAGAGTATTGCCTTCCTCCAGCTCCAGGGCAATGAGGCCGCTCGTGCGAGGGCGGGAAAACTGCTGAAGCGGGGTCTTTTTCACCGTGCCATTTGCGGTCGCCATGAAAACGAACATGTCTGCGGAAAAATCTTTAGTGGGCAAAATCGCAGTAATACGTTCCGACTGCGCAAGCGGTAACATGTTGACCAACGGACGTCCCTTTGCGCTACGCCCGGCTTGCGGTATCTGATACACCTTCAACCAATAAACTTTGCCCGCGTTAGAAAAACAGAGCAGCGTATCGTGGCTGTTGGCTATCAGCAGGTGTTCGACAAAGTCTTCGTCTTTGACGGAGGTGGCCGCTTTGCCACGCCCACCTCGGCGCTGCTGCCGATATACGTCCAGTGGTTGCGTTTTACCGTAGCCCTGGTGGGAAATCGTCACAACCAGATCTTCTTCGACAATGAGATCTTCAACCGTGAGATCTTCCTGGGTGCTCAGAATCTCGGTGCGTCGCTCGTCTCCATACCTGCTGCGAATTTCCGCGAGTTCCTCCTTCATGACCTCGGTCAGCCGATCTGGTGACGCTAGAATTGCCAACAGCTCGCCAATCTCATCGACGATGCTCTGATAGTCCTCAATCAGCTTTCCTTGCTCGAGCGCGGTGAGCCGATGCAAGCGAAGTTCGAGTATCGCCTGAGCCTGGGCCTGCGAAAGGTAGTAGAGCCCCTCGCGAAAACCGAACTCCTCACCCAAATTATCCGGACGACAAGTATCACTTCCCGTTTTCTCGAGCAGCATCTGTACGGTTTCGGACTCCCAGCCACGCCCCATCAGCGCGGTGCGCGCGTCTGCGAGGGCTTGTGAAAGCTTGATCAACTCGATCACCGCATCGATGTTGGCAAGTGCCACTGCCTGGCCTTCCAGAATGTGTCCGCGCTGTCGAGCGCGCCGTAACAGAAAAGCGGTACGCCGGGCAATCACTTCTCTGCGATGCTGGACGAACGCTTCCAACATCTGCTTGAGGTCGAGCACTCGTGGCCGACCTTCGACCAGAGCGACACAGTTGATGCCAAAAACCGATTGCAACTGGGTTTGGCTATAAAGGTTGTTCAACACAACCTCGCCGGAATCCCCACGGCGCATTTCTATCACGATGCGCAGGCCGTCTTTATCGGATTCGTCGCGCAGCTCGGTAATGCCCTCGATCTTCTTGAGTTTCACCAGCTCCGCGATCTTCTCGATGAGACGGGACTTGTTCAACATGAAGGGAATTTCAGTGATGATGATGGTGTCTTTGTTGGTTTTCTCATTGCGCACCACTTCCGCTCGAGCGCGAACGTAAATACGACCACGCCCGGTGCGATATGCCTGCACGATGCCGGCGCGGCCGTTGATAATGGCGGCCGTCGGGAAATCGGGACCCTTGATGTGTTCCATCAGCCCGTCAATGCTGATCGAAGGGTCTTCGATCAAAGCGAAACATCCGTCGATGACCTCGCTCAGGTTGTGGGGTGGAATGTTGGTCGCCATGCCGACGGCAATGCCGGTACTGCCATTGACCAGCAAGTTCGGTATCCGCGTGGGAAGCACCCACGGCATGGTGAGGGTGTCGTCGTAGTTTGGGACGAACTCGACGGTTTCCTTGTCGAGATCAGCCAGCAATTCAGAGGCGATTCTCGCCATGCGGATTTCGGTGTAACGCATCGCGGCCGGCGGGTCACCGTCAATGGAACCGAAGTTACCCTGGCCGTCGACGAGCATATAGCGCAGCGAAAAATCCTGCGCCATCCGCACCACGGTGTCGTAGACCGCCGAATCTCCGTGCGGGTGGTATTTACCGATGACGTCCCCAACCACTCTTGCCGACTTCACGTAGGGCCGGTTGTAGGTATTGTTGAGTTCACTCATCGCGAACAGCACGCGGCGATGCACCGGCTTCAAACCGTCGCGAACGTCGGGCAAGGCACGGCCCACGATCACGCTCATGGCGTAATCTAAGTAGGACTGGCGTAGCTCGTCTTCGATGTTGACCGGGATGATTTCCCGGCCCTGTTCGGAACCCAGATCAGACATAAAAAAGTGGTGTCAGAAAGCAGGCCATTTTAGCACGTACCGGGTTCAAACCCGACCTTTTTGGTGGCTGCTGAAAAGGGCCGGCAGGTTGACTTCAGCGAGGATAACGACTCAACGCTCGACCATCTTCCCGCGCTAAATTGACCTCACCCCTTTTTATTATCCTGACCCCCTCTTACACTCGATTGATGTCCGATCAAGTCAAGACCCCCTGCGACACCATAATCAACGCCGGCTGGGTGTTGCCCATCGCACCTCGCAATATCGTGCTGGAAGAGGCCAGCATCGCCATTGGGGGAGAAACCATCCTCGCTATCGGTGCTCGCGGAGAAATCGAAGCGGGCTACGTTGCCCAATCGAACCTGCAGCTTCCCGACCACATCGTGCTACCGGGTTTGGTCAATGCCCATGGCCATGCGGCAATGAGCTTGTTTCGGGGGTTCACCGAGGACCTGCCGCTGCAGGCGTGGTTGAAAGATTCAATCTGGCCTCTGGAGTCACGACTCCTAACGGCTGAGTTTGTGCGCGATGGCACCCGGCTGGCTCTGGCCGAGATGATCAAGGCCGGCATCACCTGTTTTTCGGACATGTATTTTTTTCCCGAGGTGGTGGCCCGGGAGGCTCAGGCAGCCGGCCTGCGAACCCAGATCGCGTTCCCTGTCATCGAATTCGCCAATGCCTGGAGCACGAGTGCTGCGGATGCATTGCACAAAGGGCTCGCGCTGCACGACACCTATCGAAACGACAACCTGGTGCATGTGGCGTTCGGCCCGCACTCAACCTACAGCGTCAGCGAGGCCGATCTCAACAAGGTGTTGATGTACGCCGAAGAACTCGACCTCAACATCCACATTCATCTACACGAAAACGCTCAGGAAGTCGCCGATGCGCACAACCGCATCGGGCGTTCGTGGCTCGTTTACCTGCACGAGCTCGGCATGTTGAGCCCGCGGCTCCAAGCCGTGCACACCACCCAACTCACTCCGGATGAAATCGTTCTGCTTGCCGAGGCCGGAGTGCAGATTATTCACTGCCCGCACTCCAATCTAAAACTCGCAAGTGGCATATGCCCCACGACCCGACTGCTGGCGGCTGGCGTTAACGTCGCACTCGGTACCGATAGCGCGGCCTCCAACAATAGTCTCGACCTGCTCGGAGAAGCGCGGTTGGCAAGCCTGTTAGCCAAGCACCTCGAGGCAGATGCGGCAGTACTCCCGGAAACGAAAGCGCTGGAGATGGCCACACTCGGGGGCGCACGCGCCCTTGGCCTTGGCGACAAGATCGGCTCGCTCGAACCCGGGAAACAGGCAGACCTGATCGCAGTGGACGTTTCCGAACCCCGCTTTCAACCCCTGTACGACCCCATCGCACAACTCATTCACACCGCTGCGGGAAGTGCTGTCTCCCATGCCTGGGTAGCGGGAAATGCGGTACTCATAGAAGGATTGCTCGCGACCCTGGATGAAACTTCCGTGGTTGCGGCAGCCAAACACTGGCAGGCAACGGTCAACCGAACTTGCCAGCTTCCGGCATGAATGTCGACACCGACGAGATCCGGAAATTCGAGGTCCTGGCTAACCGCTGGTGGGACAGCGAAGGGGATTTCAAACCACTTCACGATATCAATCCACTCAGGCTCGAATACCTTCGTTCGAAAACCGACATCACCACCGGATTGGCACTCGACGTCGGCTGCGGTGGCGGCATTCTGTCGGAGAGCATGGCGTTGGCAGGGGCAACCGTCACCGGCATCGACATGGCCGAAAGCCCACTTGCAATAGCCCGGTTGCATGCCACGGACTCGAATGTCCAGGTCGAATATCTACAGACGACCGCCGAGGAGCTTGCAACACAACGTCCCGAGCGGTATTCCACAGTAACCTGTCTGGAAGTGTTGGAGCATATCCCGGACTACGCTTCGACCATCAAGGCGTGCGCAAATCTCATTTGCCCCGGCGGTCATCTCCTGTTGTCGACGATCAATCGAAACCCCAAGGCTTATGTCCTCGCGGTCATAGGCGCCGAATACCTATTGGGGCTCCTGCCTAAGGGCACTCACGACTATGCAAAGTTCATCCGTCCGGCCGAACTTGCCGCTGCCGTCAGAGCAGCGGGGTTCGAGGTGATGGAAATAGTGGGAATGCGCTACAACCCATTCACGAGACAGTGCCGGCTTTCCAGCGACGTCGATGTGAACTACCTGCTCCATGCCCGAAAAACCTGACTATCCCGAACTCGAAGCCGCACGTCTGAATTGGCGATTCACGCCTCGGGACAGCTGCCTGGCGGCAAAGGTCATTCTCGTCACCGGGGCTTCCGATGGCATCGGTCGTGCTCTGGCTAAGACCTATGCCACCTTTGGCGCCCACGTGGTGCTGTTGGGACGCACCCGGGCGAAACTGGAAGTCGTATTCGATTGGATTACCACTCACACCCGGACAGAACCCGTCATCGTTCCATGTGATCTCCTGGCGTTGAACGAAGAAAGTGGTTACGCACTCAGGGACGCCATCGATGATTCTTTCGGGCGACTCGACGGCATCGTGCATAACGCGTCGATGCTCGGTCCAAAAGTACCCATCGCTCACTACCCGGCACAACAATGGCAACAGGTGCTGCAGGTTAACGCCTTCGCGCCTTTTTTACTCACCCAGGTCCTGTTGCCAGTGCTAGAAAAGAGTCCGAATGCCTCAATCGTGATGATCTCATCCAGCGTTGGTCGTAAAGGACGGGCTTACTGGGGCGCTTATGCGGTTTCCAAATTTGCCCTCGAGGGTCTCACCGAGGTGCTGGCAGACGAGCACAGCCACGCGGGGAAGATTCGCATCAACAGCCTCAATCCGGGAGGGACCCGCACCGCCATGCGTCGGGCGGCCTATCCGGCAGAAGACCCAGCCACGTTACCCAATCCCGAAGACCGGCTCGATGTGGCCCTCTACCTGATGACGGACTCGGCGATCGGGGTAACCGGCGAACGATTTGATGCGCGAAGCTGGGATGGACCCGTCGATGACGGCAAGTCGGAACAATAGTGTGTTATCCCCCAAAAACCGTCGGTTTTCCGGCAGGTGTCAAAATGACGACTCGTTTCGAACCACCAGGAATTTGCAACCTATTGTTTTTATTGAATTTAATATTTGACACTGTTGGCATGAATTTCGCAGATACAACAGGACCTTGGGTAGTAACACGCGCACATGGCGCGAAGGAATGCAGATGACGTCCATAACCAAACTGAGAACCTCACAGACCGTTAAATTTTTTGACAACGCGGTGGCATTGAGCCTCGTGCAGGCGTTTCACCGCCATCTCGATATCGAATCCCTCCTTAAGGTGTTCTACTCCCAGGCCACCGCCACCCTGCAACTCGTCGGCATGCGTTTCAAGGACCCCGATGGGGTTTACTCGTTCGAGTACGGCGACAGTGGTCCCCATACCACCAGCTACAACCTCACCTATCAGGACACCAAACTGGGCGAGATAGTTTTTCACTTCCCGCGTCGAGCTTCGGAGGACACCTTGGCCACGGCGGAAGACCTGGCCGCCCTGGTCATGTCTCCAATCAACAACGCGTTGATTTATGCCCGCGCCCGTCGCACCCCGCCAGTGAGGCCGAAACTCACCGATGCAAGCGAGGGCCAGGTCCCGCCCATTGCTCCGGGTAACGACGACAGCCTCCTTCTGCTCGGCCTGGATGGATTCACCGAGATACAGGATCGAGACGGTCCCCAATGGGCCCAGGCGCTGGTCAGCAGCATGCAGAGTCAGATCAACGACGGCTTGAGAGAAGCCGATAGCGTCTATCAGATCGACGGCGGGTTGATAGCCGTTCTGCTGCCGAAAACGTCCGTCGCTCGGGCTGTCGAGGTGAGCAAAAAGGTGCGCGTGCTGGTCGCGGGGCTACACCTCAAGGACGGCATCGAATCAACTCAACTCACGGCGTGCATGGGCATTGCCGGTACCAAACATGCGCAGACGGCAGAAGAGGTTTTCAGCAACGCAAAAGATGCACTGCTGCTTGCCAAGGCCGAAGGCGCGAACACCATAAAGAGTGCCTGAGAACAACGAACCGAACGGTCGTCATTGCAGGTTGGGAAGTTCGGGATACGGTAACAACAGGGAGCGACGATGCTCCCGGCGGCGCTCTGGGCGGGCAATCAACGGCAGCCGCAGCAGCTTGTATAACGCCTTGAGGTCCGCGTGACCCAACTCGACAATGCGGCCTCGAGGTAAGGTCGAAGGCAACATGACGGGGCCGAATCGAACCCGTTTCAATCGACTCACCGTCAACTTTTCCGCGTCGAACAATCGTCGCACCTCGCGGTTTTTCCCTTCCATCAACACCACGTGATACCAGTGGTTGATACCGGAACCGTTGTAATACTGGATATCGTTGAACTGGTGCAACTCGCCATCAATCTCCACGCCGTCGAGTAGCCGTTGGATCGCGGTGTCGCTCAATTTTCCGATGACTCGTACGGCATACTCTCGATCGAGACCGGTAGAGGGATGCATCATGCGGTTCGCCAGTGCCCCGTCGTTGGAGAGCAGCAACAGGCCCGTGGTCTGGATGTCGAGACGGCCAACCGAAATCCACCGCCCGTTGCGTACTTTCGGCAGATCGTCGAATACGCTTTTCCGGCCTTCCGGATCATGGCGCGAACAGATCACGCCTGCCGGTTTGTTATAAACCAACACCCGACAGGATTCGCTGGAGCGTCTGTTGACGACTTTTCCGTCAACCTGAATACGATCTTTGCCCGTTACCCGCTGACCGATGTGGGCCGGCTGGCCATTGACGACAATTCGTCCGGAACCAATCCACTGCTCCAACTCGCGGCGCGAACCAAACCCAAGTTCCGCCAGCATCTTCTGCAGCTTTTCGGTTTTCTCGTTGGTCATGGGGTTCAAACCCCTTTTTATCGTGAGGTTTGCGGCGCCGTTGGCAGAGGCACCACTTCGGCACGTTGCCTTTCACCTTCACCCGCTTCCTCGAGGGCTTCGGCCGCTTCGGCGTCTTCAATTTCGCCGTGCAACTGCACCGGTTCGGGAATGGGCGGAGTTTCCTCAACCACCACCAGCGTCTCGATCAGCTCGCGAATCTCCGCCAGAGGAGGCAGCTGATCCAGGCTCTTGAGATTGAAGTAATCGAGGAACGCTCGCGTAGAACCGTACATCGCGGGTCGTCCGGGCACCTCGCGCTGTCCGACTACCCGGATCCAACCGCGTTCGAGCAGCGTTCGCATGATGTTCTGGCTCACACTCACGCCGCGTACCTGTTCGATATCGCCGCGGGTGACCGGTTGTTTGTAGGCGATCAACGCAAGGGTTTCGAGCAGCGCGCGCGAGTAGCGAGGCGGTTTCTCGTCCCATAACCGACTCACCCACTCGCTGAGATCCTGGCGAACCTGGAAACGGTATCCGGAAGCAACGCGTTTCAGCTCGTAGCCGTGACCTTGCACTTCCGCCTCGATTGCCTTGAGCGCTTCGCGGATCCGGGTGCGCTCCTGCTCGACTTCGAGTTCTCCTCGTGCGAAGAGTTTTACCAAACGATCTACCGTCAACGGCTCTTCGGTGGCCAGCAGCGCAGCTTCAACGATTCGCTTGATCTGCTCAAGCTCGAGACCCTCGGACATTCACTACTCTCCAGCGGCACGTACGTAAATGGGGGCAAACGGCTCGTTCTGTACAAAGTCCACAAGCGATTCACGAATGAGTTCCATCAGGGCGAGAAACGTCACAACAACTCCCATGCGGCCTTCCTCGGCGGTGAACAGGTGCGCAAACGGCACGAACTCCGTGGCATCACTCACCCGCGCAAGTATTTCCTGCATCCGTTCACCAACGGAAAGTACTTCGAGCTGCACTGCGTGACGCTGAAACATGTCGGCTCGTTTCAGTACATTGGCGAGCGCGACGAGTACTTCTTTCATCTCCACTTGCGGGTCGGAGTACTGTCGCACGATGTCCGGCTTTTCCGCGTGTGCGGTGAAGATGTCGCGCTCGAGCCGGGGCAATGCGGAAACACCCTCGGCTGCCGTTTTGATCTGCTCGTATTCCTGAAGACGACGAATGAGTTCGGCGCGAGGATCGTCTCCCTCTTCATCCACATGCACCGACCGAGGCAACAACATACGGGATTTAATCTCCGCCAACATGGCGGCCATGAGCAGATACTCACCCGCGAGATCCAGCTGCATCGCGCCCATCAGCTCAACGTAATTCATGTATTGCTGAGTGATCTCAGCCACTTTGACATCGAGAATATCCAGATTCTCACGACGGATCAGGTACAGCAGGAGGTCCAGCGGACCTTCGAAGGTATCCAGGAAAACCTCGAGGGCATCGGGTGGAATATAGAGGTCGGTGGGAAGCTCGCGAACCGCTTCGCCCTCGACGAGCGCCACGGTATCCGCAGATTCCCGGCGCAAGCGAACCAACCGGGGAATCGAATCGTCGCTGGTATCAACGCTCATCTATTGGACACGTTCCTCTATATAGCACCTTGGCGACATAGCACCTTGGCAACTCGAGCACGGGTGGTTTGGCAGGATGCAATCGCCGCGGTTCATCCTATCGATGCGCAATGCCAATTGCTGCACGGACATCGTCCAAAGTCTCTCGAGCGACGTCGCGTGCCTTTTCCGAGCCTTCGAGTAATATCGAGCGCACCAGACCAGGATCTTCTTCGAACTGGCGTGCACGTTCGATCATCACCGCCTGCTCCGCGTTTATGGCCTCGATCAGCGGCAATTTGCAGTCGAGGCAACCAATACCTGCACTGCGGCAGCCCTGGGCTGCCCATGCGCAGGTTTCGGCGTCAGAGTATACCTCGTGAAGCGTAAACACCGGACAATTTTGCGGGTTACCGGGATCCTTTCGCCGCGCTCGCGCAGGGTCCGTTTTCATTTTTCGCACCTTCGCATCGACCACATCAGGATCTTCCCGTAGCGCGATTGTGTTGTGGTAGGATTTCGACATCTTCTCCCCGTCGAGCCCCGGAACCTTGGCTTGCTTGGTGAGCAATGCCACAGGCTCGGGCAAGATGATGCGACCACCGCCTTCGAGATACCCGAACAGTCTTTCCGTGTCGCCTATGGACAGATTCTGTTGTTCCGCCAATAGCGCTTGAGCCCGTTGCAACGCTTCCACGTCACCCTTTTCGACGTATTTCCGCCTGAGATCGCGATACATGCGGGCCGCCTTTCGGCCCATCTTTTTCACGGCGTTCTCGGCATGTTCCTCAAATCCTTCTTCCCGGCCGTAGATGTGATTAAACCGCCGGGCGATCTCGCGGGTGAGTTCAATATGGGCCACCTGATCTGCCCCGACCGGCACGTTGCCGGCTTTGTACACGAGAATGTCGGCGGACTGCAGCAGCGGGTACCCTAAAAAGCCATAGGTGGAGAGTTCTTTGTCGTTGAGTCTGAGCTGCTGATCTTTGTAACTCGGTACTCGTTCGAGCCAGCTGATCGGTGTGATCATCGAGAGCAGTAGGTGCAATTCCGCATGCTCAGGCACCCTGGATTGTACGAACAGGGTGGCGGCCCCTGGATTTACCCCGGCTGCAAGCCAGTCGACTACCGTATCGAAGGTGTATTGCTCGATATTGTGGGATTGGTCGTAATCCGTTGTGAGCGCGTGCCAGTCTGCCACGAAAAAATAGCATTCGTATTCGTGTTGCAGCTCGATCCAATTCTTGAGCACTCCGTGATAGTGACCGATATGCAACCGGCCAGTCGGCCGCATGCCGGAAAGCACACGGCGGCTCGATTCATTACTGCTCAATGCAGCGCCTTATTCCTTGAACACGGTCCGCATTATAGAGAACTCAGACAAACTCACCCAGCCCCTGTCGCACAACTTCCGGGACGTCCCGGGTGAGATCCACGACCGTTGTCGGTATGAGTCCGTTGTGCCCGCCGTCGAGAATCAAATCCACGGACTGCTCGAGTTCACGGCGGATCTCTTGAGGGTCTGCCATTGCTTCGTCAGCATCGGGCAAACGCATGCTCGTGGACATCATCGGCTCGCCCAGGGCCTCGAGTAGCGCCTGCGCCACTGGGTGGTCAGGCACCCGCAGGCCGATGGTTTTCCGCTTTGGATGCACTAAACGTCTTGGGACCTCGCGGGTGGCAGGCAACAGAAAGGTGAATGGACCGGGCGTCAACTGTTTGAGGATTCGGTAGCTCTGATCGTCCACTCGCGCATACAGCGAAATTTCCGAGAGATCTCTGCACGTCAGGGTGAAGTGGTGGTATTTGGCCAATCGTCGAAGCAGGCGAATCCGGTCGAGGGCCTGTTTGTCACCGATGTGGCAGCCAAGGGCGTAGGTCGTGTCGGTTGGGTAAACGACAAGTCCACCCGCCGCGATGATCTCGGCTGCGCGCAACAACAGACGCTGCTGCGGATGCGAAGGATGAACGGAAAAGTACTGGCTCAAAGACAACACCCGATGGTTGGAAAACATCCCCGAACTATGCCGCACGACAGGCTATAGTTATTTCTCTATTATCACACGGCGAGCGACTTTTGCTGCCTGGAAGCGAAAAGTCATCCGCGCCTCAAAAACAGGCTATTTTCAGCAATGAGTCAATTCCTGGACTTCATACCCATACTGGTTTTCGTGATCGTGTTCTTCACGAGCGACATTTATACGGCAACCGCCGCGCTTATGATCGCCGTTAGCCTGCAACTGGTCGTGTACCTCGCAATCAAGAAGCCTATCGGGCGCGAACTCAAGCTCACGTTCTGGGCGAGCATGATATTCGGCGGGCTGACACTGTTTTTTCGCAACGAGCTCTTCATCCAATGGAAACCGACCATCGTCAACTGGTTGCTGGCGATTTCGTTAGTCGCCAGCCATTTCATCGGTAAATCCAACCTGATAAAAAAAGTGATGGGTAAGCAGATCAGCTTGCCTGACGAGATCTGGAAGCGTCTCAATCTAGGCTGGGCGTGTGGATTTTTCCTCGCCGGTGGGCTTAACCTTGTCGTCGCATATAACTTCTCCATGGAGATCTGGGTAAGCTACAAGTTAATCGGTGGATTCGCACTCACATTTGCCTACGTCGCGATCACCCTGGTCTACCTGAGCAAGAAGGGATATCTCGAAAACGAAAAACAAGGACCGGTCGTTGAAGAACCAGAAATTGAAGAAGAAGCCTAACCCCTGGACGATTCCGTTGACCCTGTGGCTTTGCGCAACCGCAGCACAGCTGACACTGATCGAAGCGGCTGCCGAAACAATGTACATCTCCGACAGTTTAACCGTTCCACTCAGAAGCGGCCCTTCGAATTCACACAGAATCCTGCATCGAGGGCTCCCAAGCGGTACCGCCCTGGAAGTGATAGAACGCGACGAGGAATCCGGCTTTGCGCACATTCGAACGGCACGCGGCACGGAGGGTTGGCTACCGACGCAATATCTTCTGGCCGAACCCATCGCTCGCGACCGCCTCGAGCAAGCGAACATTCGAATAGCCCAACTCGACGCCGCCGAAGTCGAACTGCGCGAACAACTTCAAACGTCGGATCGAGATCAACGGCAATCGCAACAGACCAATACCCAACTGGACTCCCAGATAGCGAACCTCGAAGCCGAGCTCGAGGAGATCAAACGAATCTCCAAAGGGGCGATTGAGGAGCATGCAAGCAACCTGCGGCTCATGGATCTCAATGCACGGGTTCGCGAAGAGTTGGACGATCTCGTTGCCGAGCGCAACGCCCTGGAGGACAACCTGCAGCAGCGATGGATGCTCATTGGCGGCGGGCTGGTGTTATTGGGCCTGGGGCTCGGCACTATAATCAAAACCAGGCCCAGACGCAGTGGCTGGAGCTGACCTTGGCGGTGTTGAGCGTCAATCTGAACAAGGTCGCGCTAATCAGGAATTCCCGTGCCGGCACCACGCCCAGCGTCGTTGCCGCAGCCAAAACCGTACTCGCCGCCGGCGCCAACGGCATCACCGTACACCCCCGACCCGACCAGCGGCACATTCGCCCCCGAGACGTGACGGAGCTGGCGAAACTCTTGAACGACTATCAGGACATAGAGTTCAATATCGAAGGCAATCCTTTCGCGGGACCACGCGACAACGGCTATCCGGGCTTTGATGCGCTCATCGAATCCGCCCGGCCACATCAGGCAACACTGGTTCCAGATAGCGACGACCAGCTCACATCGGACCATGGCTGGGATCTGACCGGTGACAACGAACGGCTCAACGCCGCCATCGCCAGATACCAGCAAGCGGGAGCCAGGGTGAGCCTCTTCATCGACCCGGATGAAGAGCAAATTGCCCGGGTTCGAGATTGCGGTGCCGACCGCATAGAGCTTTACACGGGACCCTATGCGGCAACCGTCGCCGAGAAAGGTCTACACCATGACGCGAGCAAAGCATCGTGGACGCGTTATCTCGAGGCTGCGCGTTACGCCAACCAGATCGGACTCGGGGTCAACGCCGGTCACGATCTCGATCTCGTCAACTTGATTCTGTTTCGCGAAATCACCGAGATTGCAGAAGTCTCCATTGGTCATGCGCTGATCACCGATGCGCTGGAATTCGGTTTGACGGAGGCAGTAACTAAATACCTGGCCGCGCTTTCCCCCGCTAGTCTTCCCACTCACACCTAGTTGAATATTGCGCGCCGGTTCCATAGCGGCGCTACAATCGGTAAAAATAGGCGCCAGGCGCTAAAACTGATATCAACAAGGAACCCTATGAAACGCATACTCGCTTTCGCCCTCTACTGTTGCCTGCCCATGGCCGCCAATGCCGGTGGGGTAGAGGCAATTGACGCGTTTATCGCCGAGAAGTCGATCGACACCTCACAGCCCGGTTGGAAGACACGGTTGCCGAAGCCGCCGAAGGTCGAGTTCGACCCGGACAAAACGTACTACTGGAACGTCGAAACCACCGTTGGGGACATCAAGATCAAACTTCTGCCCGATGTCGCACCGATGCACGTGTCGAGCACAATCTATCTCGTGCAACTCGGTTTTTACGACAACCTGAAATTTCACCGGGTCATCACCCAGTTCATGGCACAGGGTGGGGACCCACTGGGTAACGGCACGGGCGGGCCTGGCTATGAATACCGAGGTGAGTTCTCGAAAAGCGTGAAACACAATCGACCGGGGCTGTTGAGCATGGCGAACTCCGGACCGGGCACGGACGGTAGCCAGTTTTTTCTCACCTTCGTCAAAACACCCTGGCTGGATGGCAAACACACGATTTTCGGTGAAGTAGCGCAGGGGATGCAGACCGTCAAGACCCTCGAGAGTTTCGGCAGCAAGAGCGGAGCAACCGCAAAGATGCTCGAGATGATCCGCAACACCATCACGGTCGAGTGAAAGATTCAGCACCCGGCTAGGAGTCTGCGCGGTAGAAAAGATTCCTAGTGTCAGCAACAGTTTCGTCGAAATTTACCCGCGAGACGCCAACGAAACTGCTCGGTGCCACTCCCATACCTCAAATAGTTAACGAGCCGAGCCGGTTGTTGGGTATTATCCACCTCCCTTTTATGGAACCTTTTCTATGAGAACTGCCTTAATCGCTGCGGCTAGCGCCATATTTTTCGCCGCCGCGATCACTGAACTGTCCAGTCGCCTCTGGCCTGGCAATTATCTGGCTTTGTTAACGCTCACAACCGTTACTCTGTTTGTTCACGGCTTGCTCATCTTCAAACTCAGTGGGCTCGCAAGCCCGAGTTCCGCTAACCAGCATTCCGCCAAGAGGAGGCACGCCAGCGAGCAATCCCAGGAGCAGCCATCCAGAGCCGTTTCCAACGCGCCGCACGAAACCGGCACCGTCAAATGGTTCAACCGCACGAAAGGATTTGGCTTCATCATTCGTGAGTCCGGTGAGGAGATCTTCGTTCACCAACGTTCCATTCGCTCCGTAGGACAAGGTGACAATCGGCGTCGACCGGCATTACGCGATGGACAGAAAGTCACTTTCCAGGTAGCCGAACGCGACAAGGGGCTCCAGGCCGAGGACGTCACCGCCGACCAGACCTCCTAGTGTCCCGTCCGATTAATTCGCTGAATTCACCGAGAGTAGAATCGCCAAGTACCAGGAGGAATTTTCTATTCCGGCTCGTGTCTGTGCAGCGAATGTACGCGAATTCGGAGAATTCGCGCGACCTTACGCAAGGGACACAACGCGGTAAATGGCGATTGTGCTCTCTCCCGAAGGGCGTAGCCCTGGCAGGAACGAAAAACCCCGGGCATTTCATCAAAGTAGTTTTCGAGAGAGTTTACCGAGGGGTGCGGTGAACGTCCGCAGGGTTCTGGATCAGCGAATCGCGGCGGCGCTGTCCGCGTGTACCGGCGTCGACTCCTCAGCACTCGTACAACCCGCCAGCAAGCCGGAATTCGGCGACTACCAGGCCAACGGAGTGATGGCCGCGGCCAAGCGAATGAAAACCAATCCACGCGAGTTGGCCGCTCGGGTAATCGACACTCTTGTTCTCGACGACATCGTCGCACGCCTGGAAATCGCGGGACCGGGGTTCATCAATATCTTCTTGAGCCGCGAATTTCTCGCTGACGGCTTGACCGCCGACCAACCGCTCCTGGATCCGACGGATAACCCTTACACGGCGGTCATTGATTATTCGAGCCCCAATCTCGCCAAAGAAATGCATGTCGGACATATTCGCAGCACCATCATCGGTGATGCCGTGGCGAGAGTCCTCGAACGTCTCGGGCACACCGTCATTCGCAAGAATCACGTGGGTGACTGGGGCACCCAGTTCGGCATGCTGATCACCTACCTCAAAGAGACCGGCGCGAACTCCGAGGTGCTGGCAGACCTCGAGGAATTCTATCGAGCCGCCAAACAGCAATTTGACACGGACACGGCTTTTGCAACTCGCAGTCGGTTGGCCGTCGTCGCCCTGCAAGGCGGGGACCCCGAGATTCGCAGCCAATGGCAACGATTCATCGATATCTCGCTTGATCATTGCCAGGCGCTTTACGCTCGCCTTGGTGTGAGTCTGAGTCGCGACGACGTGCATGCCGAAAGTGCATACAACGATGACCTGCCAAACGTGATCACGTTGCTGCGCGAGCAAGGTCTGCTCGAACAATCCGATGGCGCGCAATGTGTCTTTCTCGAAGAATTCAAAGGCAAAGACGATCGGCCACTCCCGGTGATCGTACAGAAATCAGATGGTGGCTATCTGTACGCCACAACCGATCTCGCCGCAGTACGTCATCGCCAGAACGAATTATGCGCGCAACGCGTGCTGTACTTTACCGACCGAAGACAGGCTCTGCATTTCAAACAGATTTTTGCGGTTGCTCGCAAAGCCGGATTTGCGGATTCCACCATGAGCCTCGAGCATCACCCCTTTGGAAATATGTTAGGAAAGGACGGCAAACCGTTCAAAACCCGTGAAGGCCGGGTGTTGAAGCTTGCCGATCTGTTAGACGAGGCCGAGGCGCGTGCGTTCGATCTCGTCAGCCAGAAAAACTCAGCGCTGAGCGAAGATGAACGCCGCGAGATTGCCAGGGTGGTGGGAATCGGCGCGGTGAAGTATGCCGACCTTTCCAAAAACCGCACCAGCGACTATCACTTCGACTGGGACCAGATGCTGGCCTTCGAAGGCAATACGGCACCTTATCTGCAATATGCCTATACCCGCGTACAAAGCGTGTTTCGTCGAGGAAACATCGATATCGAATCCGTTACTGGCAAACCGGAACTGATTGAGCCCGCCGAGCGGTCCCTGGCCGTTACCCTATTGCGATTTCAGGAAGTTCTCGAACAGGTGGCGGCGGATGCCTATCCACACTACCTGTGCGCATATCTTTACGAGCTCGCGAGCCAGTTCATGCGTTTCTATGAAGCCTGCCCCGTGCTGACGGCGCCTGAGGAAATCCGAGCCGGCCGTTTGCAAATATGTCAGCGCGTCGCCGACACGCTCAAAGAGGGTCTCGGTCTGTTGGGTATCGAAACCGTCGAACGCATGTAGCGTTGCGGGTGCGAGGGCTCGCTCAGGCTCCTACCAGCTTCGGTAGCGAGTATAACTTCAACTCTTCAACAAAATCACTGAGTACCTGAAGGCCGGTTGCCTCGGCATCCAGACACCATTGTTTCAGTGCATTCAACAACTCATCCGCACTGCCACTGCGCTTGCTCCACACAACCTGCAGACGCAGCCGCAAGTCGTAAATCACTTTGATATCCGGGTGGGCGTCGACGAGCGCCGAGATGCGGCTCTTGCCAACATCGTCCACCAGGGATTCTTCTTTGCAGAGCACCACTTTGGCTTTGTGCAACAACAGGCGTGCGGCATTATCGGCTCTACGGAATTCCAGCTCGACAAGGGGTGCAACGACGTTTTCGGCGTACCTGGCCATCACCCTGAAGCGATCGTTCAACACCCCCCAGGCGGTGTCGATGTCGATCGTGGTTTTACCGGAAATCTTCTCGACTATGGGTCCTCGACTCAGTGGTTTCGCCAACCCGAACAGTTGGAAAAAACGAATCCAGCACCAGCCAATGTCGAATTCCCAGGGCTGCTGAGAAAACTTGGCCGAATTTGGGTAGGTGTGATGGTTGTTGTGCATCTCTTCACCACCGATGAAGATGCCCCAGGGGACGATGTTAGTGGCCGCATCCGGACATTCGAAGTTCCGATAACCCCAATAGTGGCCAATGCCATTGATGACCCCGCCGGCAATCGGAATCAACATCATCTGTACCGCCCAGACCGTCATGCCGACGACACCAAACAGTGCGATGTCGATGACCCCCAGGAGCACGATGCCATACAGCGAAAACCGGGAGTAGACGCGGCGTTCCATCCAGTCGTCCGGACAGCCCGCGCCATACTTTTCCATGATCTCGGGTTTGGCGGCGGCTTCCTGGTAGGTTTCTATTCCTTCCCAGAGAATTTTCTTCAACCCCTGCATTACCGGACTGTGTGGGTCGTCTTCGGTTTCGCATACCGCGTGATGTTTGCGGTGTATGGCCGTCCAGTCCTTAGTGACAATACCCGTAGTCAACCAGAGCCAGAAGCGGAAAAAATGTCGCAACGCCGGGTGCAGATCCAACGCGCGATGGGAGGAGTGCCGATGCAGGTACAAGGTTACCGAGACGATTGTGATGTGGGTCACAATGAGGGTAAAGATAACAAGTTCGAGCCACGAAAAATCCCATAATCCGTCGCTGAGCCAGGTCAAAAAGGTCACGTGAGCACGCCTCCTGCAGTCCTACCTAAAGGTATAGATGTTATCGGTGTTGTTATGGCAACTGATACGGGTCCGGAAGTCATCGGTGCATGATACAACGGCTAAAAATGTAAAAAACGTGAACAAATCACACCCATCTCACGAGGGTCAAACGACAGACCCGCAAGCTGCCGCTTCGCTCAGGCGCGCGCCAGCTTCGGTATGGAGTAGGACTTCAAATCTTCAACAAAGTCCCTGAGAACGCCAAAGCCGGTCTCTTCCGCGTCCTGACACCATTGTTTCAGGGCGCCGAGCAATTCATCCGCACTGCCGCCACGCTTGCTCCAGACAGCCTGCAGAGCCTGACGCAATTCGTATATCACCTTGATGTCGGGATGCGCTTCGAGGAGTTCTGAGATGCGATTCTTGCCAGCATCGTCCACCAGAGAATCTTCTTTGCACAGCACCACCTTGGCTTTGCGCACCAACCGGTTTGCAGCATTTCCGGCTTTGCGCAATTCCTGTTCAACGAGAGGCCCGACGACGTTCTCGGCATATCTGGCCATCACTCGAAAGCGGTCGTTCAACACGGCCCAGGCCGTGTCGATGTCGATGGTCGTCTTGCCGGGAATCTGCTCCACGATCGGGCCGGTGCTGAGCGGCTTGGCCAACCCCGACATCTGGAACAAGCGAATCCAGAACCAGCCGATGTCGAACTCCCAGGGCTTCTGCGAAAACTTGGCCGAATTGGGGTAGGTGTGATGATTGTTGTGCATCTCTTCGCCACCGATAAGGATGCCCCAGGGAACGATATTGGTCGCCGCATCGGGACATTCGAAATTCCGGTAGCCCCAGTGGTGGCCAATTCCATTAATGACGCCCGCGGCAAAAAGCGGAATCCAGATCATCTGCACAGCCCAGACCGTGAGCCCGATGACGCCAAACAGCGCGATGTTGACAAACGCAAGAATCGTCACGCCGAGTACCGTGTACGGGTTATAAAAATTACGCTCCATCCAATCGTCAGGACAGCCGGCGCCATACTTTTCCATGATCTCGGGTTGTGCTGCGGCTTCGCGATAACGCTCGGCACCCTGCCAGAGAATTCTGCTCAAGCCCTGCACCACAGGACTGTGGGGGTCGTCTTCGGTTTCGCAAACCGCATGGTGTTTACGATGTATCGAGGTCCATTCCTTGGTTCCCATCCCGGTGGTCAGCCACAGCCAGAAGCGGAAAAAATGCTTCAATGCGGGGTGCAGCTCCACCGCGCGATGGGCCGAATGACGGTGCAGGTAAACGGTTACCGAGACAATGGTGATGTGGGTCACGACCAGCGTATAGGCCGTGAGCCCCATCGGGGATAAATCCAGTAATCCGTTGTTGAGCCAATCAATAAACGTCACTTAGCAGGGCCTCCTCGGAAGAGTTTGTCTTTTGGGGATGTTTCGGCGCGGGATTGTGACAACAAGCATCGAAAAAAACCACCTTGCCAATACTCCGTAGTCAGTATAAGGATCGATAAAGCCTTTCGCCTGTGATGTATGAGAACCAGATCAACCTCTCGCCATTCCGCCGATCATCAGGTCGTTGAATGACCCGCCAGCAATCCAAATCCTATCTGACGCTGATCTCCGCGGCCGATCTCGCCGACGGGTTGTCTCACTTCAAGATACTGGATTGCAGGGCTCAACTCGGCAATCCAGACCACGGTGTCGAGGTCTACCGGTCGGGCCATATCGACAATGCCTCCTACGCAAGCCTCGATAAGGACCTCGCTCTCGCCCCCGGCGCTGGGGGACGCCACCCACTGCCGGAACCCGAGGTCCTGCGCGACAAGCTGCGTGCCTGGGGAATCAACGATGACGATCAGATCGTGGTTTACGACGATGCAGGCGGCGCATACGCCGCACGCGCATGGTGGTGCATCCGCTGGCTGGGGCACGAAGCCGTCGCGCTGCTCGACGGTGGTCTGGCTGCCTGGCCCCAGGCACTCACAACGGAAGCGATCTCACCGGCACCCGGCAACTTCAGTATTCGTTCCTCACTGACCAGAACCGTCGATGTTACGACCCTGGCACGCGATCTTGCCAATCTCAGGATCATCGATGCGCGCACCCAGGCCCGCTGGGCGGGCGAGGAAGAACCCATTGACCCGGTTGCCGGGCACATTCCAGGCGCGGTCTGCCGACCCTTCCAGGAAAATCTAGCGGCAGACGGCACCTTCAAAGGAGCGATCGAGTTACAGGAAAGATTTGCATCGTTCGGCGATCACCCAATCTGTTACTGCGGTTCGGGCGTCACCGCCGCACACAACGTACTGGCCATGCGTATTGCCGGGCTTGCCGAGCCAATCCTGTACCCGGGATCCTGGAGCGAGTGGATACTGGACCCGGAGCGTCCCATCGCCTGCGCAACCAATCTACCCCGACAGCAATGATCAAAGCCGCCCAACTCATCTGGCGCGACGGGCAACCGTACAGCAAGAACTACGACGACATGTATCACGCCGCCGACGGCCTTCAAGAGGTCGAGCGGTTTTTCATTACTCCGGGAGGCTTAACCGACCTTGTCCGGGTTCGTGATCGGATTATCGTCGGCGAGCTTGGCTTCGGTACCGGACTCAACTTTGTGGTGACAGCCGAAGCCTGCCTGCGGGCCGGTTGTCGGTTGCACTTCATGAGTTTCGAAGACGCACCCATCGCCCCGGCCGAATTCACCACGCTCGCGAATCGGCGCGCGGCCGACCATCCCATCTATCGAGAGTTGGCCACGCACTATCCTCCACTGATAGAAGGTTGGCACCGACGCTACTTCGCCGAGGGGAAAATCACCCTGTCCGTTTTCTGGGGTGACGCAAGCATGGGCCTGAATGATCTCATCGGCAGGCAACGCCGCCCGTTCGATGTGTGGTATCTCGATGGTTTTGATCCGCGCAAGAATCCGACATTGTGGAGCCCCGCGCTTTTCAGCCAGCTCGCTTCGCTGTCGGGGGCCAACACAGGCGTTGCCACCTATAGCTGTGCCGGGCACGTCCGTCGTGGGTTACAGGAAGCTGGTTTCAGTATGCGCCGGGTGGATCAACGCGCTCATGGCCGTAAACGCGAGACCCTGGCCGGTACCTTTTCGGGAAAATCCTTGCTCACGTCGAGCCACCCAAAAAAAGTCACGGTTCTGGGTGCTGGTCTGGCCGGAGCGAGCGTCGCTCGCCATCTCGCCGAGTCAGGTGTCGAGGTCTGCGTACATCACGCCCCGTCGGTCGCGGGCGCATCCGCCATACCCACCATGGTGCTGCATGGTCGTCTACTGGGCGATGACAGCACGGCAGCCGCGTTGCGCTGCCACGCCTATCTGTATAGCACCCACTATTGTCATGACCGACCGGGTGTGCGGGTCAGCGGCGCGCTGCAACTGCCCGGACCCAACATGACACCGGCAAAACTCGAGAACATTGCAACACGCTACGCCGCCAGCGGCAGCTGGTTGCAAGCCCTCACGGCAAACGCTGCATCCGACCTCGCCAACTGGCAGATAACCGATGCCGCTCTCAGCTTTCCCACAGCATGTGTCGTTGACACTCGAGCTTTGTGTACCCACCTGCTCACCCATCCCTCCATAGAGTTGCGGCCAACCGAGGGGCTGACCGAAGCCCCGGCATACCCCTGCGTGCTCGCCTGCGGAGTCGAGAGTCAAAAATTCACGGTGGCCCGTTATCTCGAGATTGCAGCCGTATACGGCCAGCTCGATTTTGTCGTCCCGGAAATCCAGCCCCGAATGCCATTGCTTGGCAACGGCTACCTCGCCCCCAACGGAGAACGTCTCGCCGTCGGGGCGACCTACGAATACCGGCCATGGCCGGTGGAGCGGGCTACCAGAACGAACCTCGAGCGGTTGGGTAACCTCCAGTACCGCTGGCACGGACGGGCGCGTGGCGTGCGGTGTATCGCATCGGACAAGACCCCCGTGGCAGGACGACTGTATGCAGACGATGGAACCCCACTGACCGACTACTATGTCTCCACGGCACATGGCTCCATGGGTACCGTAACCAGCCACTTCGCTGCAGCATTAATTGCGGCACTGATCTTCGGCGAATGTCCGCCAATGACGCGAGAAATCGAGGCGTCGATGTCCTCCATGCGCTTTCGCGAGCGGCAGGCTCGACGCGGTTTTCGTCATGGCGCAGCGCAGTAAGAGCGGGGTCAGGAAATCTGGAACTCGCGGACGTTCATCACGTTGTCGATGCCACATATCGCATCGATGAGTGCCGGTTCCGCCTCCTCGGCAATATCGATGAGGTTGTAGGCGACCCCTTCACGACTTTTGTTGATCATATCGACAACGTTGATCTGCCGAGCCGCCAGCACAGACATTATCTGGCTCAACATTCCCGGCACGTTGCGGTTGGTTATCGCCAGGCGGTAGCCGCCGGAAGGTTCAAGGCTAACGGCGGGAAAATTCACCGAATGGCGCACGTTCCCAACACTCAGAAACTCGATCAGCAGATCCGCGGCCATCACCGCGCAGTTCTCCTCGGCTTCGTCCGTGCTCGCACCCAGATGCGGAGTCAGCCGAACCTTCGGGTGCTCAATGAGGCCGGGTACCGGGAAATCGGCTATGTAGCCCCCGACACGGCCATCGTCGAGGGCCGCGCTTAGAGCTTCGCTTGCCACGATCGGCTGGCGGGCGAAATTCAACAGGGTGCTACCCGGTCGGAATGAACTCAGACTTTCTTCGTTGACCAAACCCACGGTTTCCGGTATCAGCGGTACGTGCAGGGTCACATAATCCGATCGAGCGAACAGACTAGGCAGGTCCTCCATCCGCTGTACTTCGCTCGGCAGGCGCCAGGCTGAATCTACAGAGATGGCCGGATCGTAACCGAGAACCTCCATTCCCAGATCCAGCGCGGCTCGTGCCACCAGCGAGCCTATCGCCCCGAGGCCAACAACCCCGAGCGACTTACCACGCAGCTCACGGCCCTTGAAGCGTTTTTTCTCCGCTTCCACAAGGCGGTTGAGCTCTTCTTCGTCGGTAACGTCCCGCAACGAACTGACGAACTGGATACCGCCTACAATGTCTCTGGCGGAGATTAACAAGGCAGCCAACACCAATTCTTTTACCGAGTTGGCGTTCGCGCCAGGGGTATTGAACACCACAATACCAAGCTCTGAGCACGCCTGTACCGGAACGTTGTTGACACCGGCGCCCGCCCTCGCCACAGCTCGCAAGCCGGGGCAGAGATCCTCTGCGGCGAGTTTGTGGCTGCGCAGCAGCATCGCGTGAGGATTATCGACCTCCGCGCCCACGGTAAAATTTTCTCTGGAAAATCGCTCGAGCCCACGATCGGCAATGCTGTCATAGGTACGAATTTTGTACATCAGATCCTCAAAGAGATGCCTCAAAAAGACGACCCGCTGGCAAGCCAGCGGGTTCGACATGTTAACAGGACTTGCTGAAAGTTGCCGTTCCTCGGGCCGGGAAACCGCCCGGGTCTAATTCGAGCGGCTGATAGCGTCCTCAAGGGCAGCCAAAATCAGTTCGACGGAATCCGGTGTCACAAACTCGGCAAGACGCTCCTGGATTTCCTCCAGATTGGCAAGCAACAAAAGCACCTCACGCATCAGATTCGCTCCAGTGAGCGCCTGTTCTTCGATCACCCGGCTGTAGCCAAGGCTTTTTGCGTACTCTGCATTTTCGATCTGATCGCCACGACTGACCCTGCGCGACAACGGCACCAGCAGGTTTGCCTTGCGCAGTGCCAGGAGTTCGTAAAGCGTGTTGGCACCCGCCCGGGACACCACCAGATCTGCCGCGGCGAGTACATCTCCCCATTGGGTAGTGAGGTACTCGAACTGTCGATAATTCATCTCGTCGCGGCCAACCTTCTTGCCGGGTCCACAGATATGGACCACCACGAACTTTTCTACCAGTTCCGGCAACACTTCACGCACGGCTTCATTCAGCACATCGGCGCCGAGGCTGCCGCCAGTCACCACCAGCACGGGATAGGTTTGATCGATACCGAGAAACTCACGCCCCCGCACCGCGTTCCCCTCGAGTAACGCCCGGCGCACCGGAGTACCGGTATGAAGGACTCGGCCCTTGAACTTCGCTGGCCGCGTGTCCGTAAAGTTCACACACAACGTCCGGCACAGCGGCAGTGACATTCGGTTGGCAAGCCCGGGAGTGAGATCGGACTCGTGTGCAACAACCGGAATATGTCGCAACCAGGCAGCGGCCACCACCGGGAAACTCACGAATCCACCTTTTGAAAAAACCACATCCGGACGCAGCTGCCCAAGCAGCCGCACCGCCTGGCAGATACCCAACAGCGTCCGAAATACGTCGACGACATTCTCGAGGGAAAAATATCGCCGCAGCTTGCCTGCGGAGATGCCTCGATAGGTGAGCGGAAAGTCGCTCAGCAGATCCTCCTCCAGACCGCTGTTGCTGCCGACATAACTCACCTCGACCCCGCGAGCCAATAACGCTTCTATGATTGGAAACGCGGGCACCACATGCCCCGCAGAGCCTCCGCCAGTGAACAACACCCGATTCACAACCCCAATACCTTCTTTAACAGAGGTACCGTGACCCGACGCTGCGAAACCATGGCCGCACCATCTACACGGTCGAGCTGAGCAAGTAACTCCTTCAGGCTGCGCGCGCTGCGATTCAACCAGAAATTCAACACAGGTTCTGCGAGCAGCAGCCCGCGTGCGGCGCCATGGAGTCTCAGCACCTCGGCTTTGTCATCATCTGCAAGCGCCTGGATACAATGACAATTCGAAGAACGAAACCGTGAAGCCAGGTCCGGCAACGCAAATGTCGTTTCTTGAGGTGCGCTTGTTGAGGCCAACAACAAATTACCGCCTGAAGCGTACAGATCCTGATACAGCGTCAACAGTTCCGATTCCAGCCGTTCATCACCGAGCCAGACATCCAGATCGTCCACGGCAACGAGCGAGTACCGGCCGAAGCCACGCAACGACTCGATATGACCATCGGTTTCCGCAAGTGGCAGATACGCAACCGCACCTCCGTGCTCGGCATGATTCTGGCACGTTCCCTGTAACAGGTGACTCTTACCGGTACCACCCCACAGCCAGGTCGAGGAGAATTGCCC
>Ga0114949_10000299_pt1 | contig 25158 bp, 20 predicted proteins | sample N074metaG_FD_83505 | JGI IMG/M metagenome (GOLD analysis project Ga0114949, IMG submission 83505) | Deep subsurface microbial communities from Kermadec Trench to uncover new lineages of life (NeLLi) - N074 metaG | ecosystem: Environmental > Aquatic > Marine > Ocean trench > Sediment | place...
AACAACGTCGAGCAACTGATCGCGTTTGTCCGCGCGGAGCACAGCTTCAGCGACGCCCTGCGCGTGAACGCCGAGTTCAATTTCAGCCGCCAGCGTTTCAACGACACCGATCAGTGGGGCGACAACGGCTCGAACAACTGGAGCCCACAGCCTGTTAGCCGAGGTCCTGAATTCGCCATCCCCGTGACGAATCCGGGCCTGGCTCGCGCTCTGATGCTGCAACCGAGTTTCGGCGCCATGGCGCCCGGGGGCGAGATCTACCAGATTGGCGAGACCCTGCCATTCCAGGGCGAGCTGTCGGCCTTCAACAAGAATGACGTCTTCCGTGCCGCGTTCGGCATCGAAGGAGACATCAACTCCGACTGGACCTGGATGGTCGATGCCTCGGCCGCTTACAGCGAGGTGTCGAACGGCGTCAGGGACATGCTGCCGGATCGGTACCTCCGCGCGATCAACGGGCTCGGCGGAGCCGACTGCGGCGAGGGTGGTGTCGCGGGTACCGGTAACTGCTATTACTACAACCCGTTCATGAGTTCGGCGCTGCCCGACGCGGCGAGCCTGCAGGTCGGTGCTGGTGGTGGTCTCGCCCAGACCGGCCTCGCCAACGACCCGGCGATGCTCGAGTGGCTCATACCGCTGCGAATCGACGAGTTCCTGGGCGAGTTCTTCCACTTCGATGCGCGCATTACCGGCGTATTCGGCGAACTGCCGGGTGGCCCGATCGGTGTCGCTGCGGGCATCGCTTACCGAGAGGACTACATCGAGCGGGACGCCGATACGCTGGCCAACGGCGGTGACTTCGCCACGTTGGGCGTCTTTAACGATTTCTCGGGCAAGCAACAGGTTGACTCGCTGTATTTCGAGTTCGCGTTGCCGGTCCATGAAGACGTCAACCTCCAGATCGCGGCACGTCACGAGAGTTACGAAGGTGGTTTCAGTGAGTTGTCACCGAAGATCGCCGCGCTGTGGACCCCCACGGACAGGCTAACCCTCCGTGCTTCGTGGGGACAGTCCTTCAAGGGACCGTCGATCAGTCACTCCAGCGCGGCTACGATCTTTAGCGGCATGGGCCCGCCGCGGCTCAGAGTCGACGGGACTACCTACGGCAGATCCGGCGGCGCGCCGACGTTTGCCTACGAAACGACGCCAAACCCCGACCTGCGGCCGCAGACCTCCGATAATCTGACCTTCGGCCTGGACTTCATCATCAACGACCGGATCGATATCGGCGGCGGCTTCGTCCAGATCGAGTTCAAGGACCTGATCACCGCGCAAACGGCGAACAACGTCCTCTCGAACTGCGTCACCATGGATGCCAACGGGATCCCGCTGACGCTGGTCGCCGGAAATGCGATGAGCAGCCTGATGTATCCGCTCAATCCCGACGGCACCTGTGTCAAAGAAGTCATCTTGATGGATCCGTCCATAGTTTTCGACGTCAACGGTGACGGCATACTCGACACGATCACCGATAACATCGGGACGCTGGCGAACAAGCCCACCAACATCGGCTTCGTGGACGCGCAATTCTTCGATCTGCATGCCAACATGCGCTTCGACACGCCGATCGGTGCGTTGACCTTCTCGCCGAACCTGACGTTCACGCTGCAGTATGACTTCCCGGTCGGCGGCGCCGCTGGCCGCGAAGGCCTTTGTCCGCCACCGGAAGGGATCTGTAGTTCGATCGGGCGAAGTCTCGGCATGGGCTTTAACGGAGTGACGTCGATGCCGCATTGGCAGGGCACGTTCCCGGTGACGCTCAACGTCGGTAATAACCAGTCTTTCCGCATAATCGCCCGTTACCGCGAGTCGCTGAACACGGACATCGACGACCTGACCGACGAGCAGGCAGCGACCTTCACGCGGGCTTCAGGCCAGTGGACGGCAGACCTCAACTGGAGCTATCAGTTCAGCCAGGGTTCCAGTATCGCCGTGTCCGTCAACAATCTGTTCGCGACGGATCCGCCGGACCAGGGCGGCGCCCGCTTCAATCGGCGCAGGAGGGAGTTCGGCTTACAGTTCCGGCATTCATTCGACAACTAGACGGATACTGTAAGGCGTAGACCCGCCGGAACTTGCAGTAGTCAACGGAGAGCTGGCGCGGGAGTGGTTCATGATGGGCCACCCCGCGCCAGACTCGTGAGCGGCGCACCAGACTCGTGAGATGCGCGCTGCCCCGGCAGGGACACCACATGAGGAAACTCACAGACAAGGGCCTGCTGTCGCTATCGACCGCCGCGGCCTTAGCCACGATCCTGTCTGCGACCGCTTTGGCCCACCACTCCCGCGGGAACTTCGATCTGGAGAACGTGACCGAGTTACAGGGCACGATCACCGAGTATACGTGGAGAAATCCGCATACCTTCGCCACGCTGGCAGTCGAGAATGATGCCGGCGAGATCGAGGAATGGCTGCTGGAACTCAATTCAATCGCGGTCCTGACCGGCACGGGCTGGGACCGGAATACGCTGAAGGTCGGTGACGAGGTCACGGTCGTCGGCAATCTCGAACTCGCTCGCAACGCGAACTTCTTTTTCTCCAATTACTTCGTTCTACCCGATGGGAGCCGCATGGTCTCGGCACCCAATTTCTCCCGGGGCGTACCGATCGCGCGCCCACCCGAACGCGAAGTCGACTCCAGCGCCCGTTCCGAAGACTTCAGCGGCGTCTGGCGGCAACAGGGCGGCATGGGTGGCGGCGGAATGGGCATGGGCATGGGAATGGGTGGTAATGCCGGCGCAGCCGCAATTTCGCTGGGTGGTCAAACGCCGGCCAGCGGGCTACCGCTGACGGCCCGGGGCCAGACCGAAATCGATTCTTACGCTGTGGCGGACAACCCGTGGTTTCAGTGTAAGGCGAATACGCTGCCCCGCGTGATCACCGGGACCCAGCAGATCGTTCGCGAGAACGACGACGAGATCAGTTTTCGTTATGAGATTCTCGAGGTCGAACGCACCGTTCATCTTGGCATGACCGAGCATCCTCCCGGGGTCGAGCTGTCCCATCTGGGTCACTCTATCGGCTGGTTCGAGGACGAGACGCTGGTAGTGGACACGGCGCTGTTTTCGCCTGCGGTGTGGGGCATCGGCACGGGGTTACCCTCGAGCGATGAAAAACATGTGATCGAGCGCTACACGCTGATCGATGGCGGTCATCGGCTGCAGGTGGAATACACGTTCGAGGATCCCGTCTATCTGTCCGAGCCCGTCGCCATGTCGAGTACCTTCTTTGTCGATCCTGGCTACCCGTGGCGGGAGTACGATTGCGACCCCAACGCCAGCAGTCGACATCTCGATGTCGAGTGACCGCTTTGAGTGACCGCTACCGCCGAACGCGTGAATTAGCCTCCGAGAATGTTTTGAGCCCGGACAACAAACTAGCCGCCCGAACTCCCATTCTCTGGCTCGTCGCGAGCGTATTCTTCGCACCGCCACTCCTCGCGCATCACGGTGCCGTGACGAACGGGGCGTTGTATCTGACGGACGAATTCATCGAACTCGAGGGCGAGATCACCGAGGTCTTCTGGCGCAACCCTCACGCTCGCGCACGAATCAGCGTCGTGGACGACGACGGCGAGCGGACGATCTGGGAGCTCGAGCTGGGCCCTGGCCCGCGCGGCTTCGAGGCCAGGGGCCTCGTTGCCGATGACTTCGTGGGCCGCGTCAGAGTGGCGGGCTATCGATCCAAGCGCAATCCGGATTCGCTGGGCGTATTGCATGTGCTACTGCCCGGCGGCCAGGAGTACGCGCAAGGTAACCGTGAGCCGCGCTGGGCGGACACGCGGGTGGCGAACGCGGTACGGGAGATCGATCCCGCCAAGGTAGCAGAAGCACGCAGGACGGCGAACGGCGTCTTCCGCGTTTGGAGCAGGCGCTTGGGAGGCCGGCCGCAGCCCGCCGACTATGGACATCTGCTTAGCGAACGTGGCCGTGAGCTGTTCGCCGAGTTCAACGCTGCCACAGACAATCCGGAACTCGAGTGCCGCACGGGCATGGCGACGAGCATGCTCGACCCCGTCCCGATGGAGATCATCGACGAGGGCGATCACATCACCATTCATCTCGAGGAATACGACATTCGGCGGACGGTATATCTCGATCCGGACAGGAGCGGAGTCGAGCCGCAGGGGTCACCGCTCGGCTACTCCGTCGGACGGTGGGAGGGCGACACGCTCGTCGTCACCACGACGCACATCGACTGGCCATACCTGGATCCCTACGGCACGCCGCAATCGGCTGACGTGCAGTATCTGGAGCGGTTCGAACTATCGGACGATCAGACGATGTTGAATTATTCGTTAACGGCGACCGACCCGGTCATGTTCACCGCGCCTATCATCATGGAGCGGCAGCGCCGCTGGACGCCCGGCGTCGAAATTCCACCCTTCAACTGTGTTGCCGAGTGGGAACGCGCGACGGACTGAGATAGCACGGGGATTTCAATGGCAACAATCACAACGCGGTCAGTACTGACACTCCTATTCGTCTGCTTGTTAAGCGTCGAGGCGACGGCTCAAGCGCCGGCCGACGACACACCGCTGCTGCTAGTCAACGGTAACTTTCTGACGCTGGACGGAGAGGGCTCGGTCGCAAGCAGCGTTCTCATCCATCGCGGGCGTATCGCCGCTGTAGACGACGAATCCGGAGGACTCGCGGCCGGAGCACGCGTGATCGACCTCGACGGGCGGACCGTCATACCGGGCCTGATGGATTCACATATGCACTTCGTCCGAGCGACGCTTCGGCCCGGGCACGATATGCGTTCGATCGAGTTCGCAACCTCCATCGCGGAGCTGTTGGAAGCGGTCGCTGAGCGGTCGAAGTCCGTCCCCGACGGGGAACTCATCACCGGGATCGGCGGCTGGGATCCCGTCCAGTTCCTCGGCGAGAACCGCTTTCCGACCTTGCAGGAACTCGACGGCGCCGCATCAGACCATCCGGTCTACATTCATTTGCGCGCGAACGGCCCCGCCGTCACCAATAGCCAGGGCAAGACGCTGCTCGAGGCAGGCGGAATCGAAGTCGCGGCCGACGGCATGGTCGCGATGGGCGGCGGACCGGCCAACGCGATAGCGGCGTTCACTTATCTCAAGAGTCTGCAGACGCAGGCCGACCGCGTGCGGGGCACGCTCGAATTCATGCGCCACGCGAATAGCCTTGGGCTGACCGCCGTCCGCGATCAAGGCGGCACGCCGCGACCCGGGGGACAGCTGTTCGAGCCGTACCGGGATTACGCCACGCTGTTGGATATCTGGCGCGCCGACGCTATGACGCTGCGGGTCCGGTTGATGTTCATGAGTTCGGACGACGAGATAGGCGACGGCAGCGGGAACTCTGGACTCGAGCAGCGGTTGCGAAATGTATTCGTGGGCTTCGGCGACGACATGCTCAGGATCGCAGGAGTCGGGGAAAATATCGTTACGAACTCTCGCGGCCCCGCGTTGGTCAACGCGGCGAAACTTGCGGCGCAGCGCGGCTGGTCGTTAGAACAACACTCGTCTCAACCGGCCGAGAACGCGGCGCACATCGTCGCATTCGAGACCGCCAATGAAGTCGCGCCGATCGGTGATCTCCGTTGGGCCCTGACGCACGTACAACAGATCACGCCAGAAATCGTGCAGCGACTCAAAGCCCTGGGAGCGGGCGTCACCGTGCAGGACCACCGTTACTACAATCGTGGCAACGTGGAGAACAATCAGGGCGGGCCGCCGCTGCGGATGCTCGTCGATAGCGGTATTCCGATCGGCGGTGGCACGGACAGCACCAATGCTCAACCGATGAACCCTTGGTACTCGATCTATTACATGGTGTCGGGTAAAAACGTCGGCGGCTATCCGGTCAACGCGGGACAAGAGATCAGCCGCCTCGAAGCGCTGCGTATCTATACGCTCGGCAGCGCCTGGTTCACGCGCGATGATGATGACTTCGGATCAATCGAAGTCGGTAAATTCGCCGACCTCGCGGTGTTAAGTGACCACTACCTGACCGTCACCGAGGACGAGATCAGGGGGTTGTCGTCGGTGCTCACGTTACTTGGTGGTGAGATCGTGTACTCCGACCCGGCAATTGGCCTCGACGCGGATTAGGGATAACAGGCCGGGGCCCGCAATCGACATGCAGAACAATCTCTCGACGACTTTCTCGCGGCTCCTTTTCTTATCGTTAGTCGCGGTCTCATTACAGCTATACGCTCAAGAATTACCTGATCCGGAACGATTCGAAGTGGCTATCGGTCGATTCGAAGCACAGGATCGGATTAATCCGCCACCGGAAGGCGCGATCGTATTGACAGGGAGTTCCAGCATCGCTCGCTGGAACGATCAGGCTGCAGCAGCCCTGGCTCCATTAACCGTCATCCCGAGGGGATTCGGCGGCAGCGTCATGCATGACGTGCTGCACTATCTGGACCGTGTGGCTCTGACTCACAAACCACGCGCGATTCTGATTTACGAAGGTGATAACGACACCGGGAGCGGTAATCCGATACCCAAGGAACTGATCCTCGATCATCTACAGCAGATCGTTGCCAGGATCCATGATGAACTACCGGAGACGCGGATTTACGTATTGTCGGTTAAGCCGAGTGTTTCACGTTGGAATGTCTGGCCCATGGCACAGCAGGTAAGCGCTGGCTATAAAAAAATTGCTGACAACGATCCCTTGGTCTACTACGTCGATGTGGCGACTCCGTTTCTCAATAGCGACGGAAGCGTCATGACGGACATCTTCGTGGCAGACAATCTTCACCTGAACGATCTCGGGAACGCGATCTGGGGCGCCACGATAAAAGCCGCGTTAATGCCCATGGAAGCGAGATTCGAGTAAAGAACACGCTTAGATGAGCGAGTTCGTTTTACACAATTATTTCCGCAGCTCGACGTCGTTTCGGGTCCGCGCCGCCCTGAACCTCAAGGGGATCGACTACGCGTACGTGTCGTATCATCTTCGCAAGGGCGAGCAACGCTCAGAACGCTACCTCGATCTCAATCCCCAGGGGTTAGTGCCGGCGCTGGAAATAGCGGACGGTCTGGTACTCAGTCAGTCGATCGCCATCATCGAATATCTCGACGAGGTCTATCCCGAACCGCCGTTATTGCCTGCTGACCCGCTCGCTCGTTCACGCGTACGGTCGCTGGCCATGATGGTGGCGTGCGATATTCACCCGGTCAACAACCTGCGGATACTTAAATATCTGACCGACCGCTTCGGCGCGGATGACGAGGCGGTTGCGGAGTGGTTTCGGACATGGGTCGTGGCGGCGTTTGCGCCGCTGGAAACACGACTGTCTACCGAGCCCGATACCGGTCGTTTCTGCCATGGTGATACGGTCAGTCTTGCCGATCTTTGCGTTGTCGGCCAGATAATCAATAACGCTCGTTTCAACGTGGATATGTCAGCCTATCCGACTATCCAGAGAATCCATGATGCCTGCATGGCGCTGGACGCATTCAAGGCCGCGGCCCCTCCTGCGCAGCCGGACGCCGAGTAGTTGAAATCCAGCCACAGCAGGTGCTACGGACGCACCTTTCCATACGGCCCGATATGACCTATTCTGGGTAAAAATAAGAAGGAGAAGGTCGAATGACCATTCTCGCGTTCCTGTATGCGTTTGGCGCAGACTTGGAAGCAACCCTCAACGCGTATCAGCGGAAAGTGGGCCTGCAGATCAACCGGCAGGCTCGCGATGAGTATCGGCAACTGATCGAGATACAGACTGCTATAGACGCTCGAAAGCGGATAAGGAAACGCTATCCGGATCTGACGAGGAAGCAGATCAGCGCGATCGTCGATCCGATCGAGAAGACGCGTACGAATTGAGCTCGATACGAATCGCCCTGGACCAGTTCTCGTCCAGCGGCGCCGCGAGCGCCTTCGCCTTGATCTTGTGGGCCTCGCGCACCGCGGCGAAATTGCCGCCGGCTTTGATCAATCCAAGGCGATAGGCTAGCCGGTCGGCGTACCCCGGCAGCAGGACTCGCAGATCCAACTTTGGCACGCGACGCGGCGTTATCTCGTTGATGTGCTTCACCAGGTTCGTGGTGCACGTATTCCAGAGACTATGGTAAAACTCAGGGTGAGTGCGAAAGTCGTCTGCCTTCATCACCATCCCCTTAAAGAACCCGCGAATATTCGGCAGCTCCGCTTCGATCGGATACAGATAAGTCTCGTAGCCCCGCATATGCGTGCGCAGCGAGATCATGTCGCGCTCATCAGCAATAACATAGGTGATTTCATATTGCCGCCAGAGGCCGCGCCATGGAGAGAAGGGCTCCCCGAATTCACGACGCGCCTCGACCGAGATTGACACGTACGCCCCGTCTTCGAAGCCGAAGCTGGTGAACGTGTGGGCCATCGCCCCGGTCAGTCCGAACGGAGACAGCACAAACCAAGCTGTCTCAATCGAATCGAGATCGTACGTCCGGACCTCGTACACGCCTCGTTTGCCGCCCTCGCCCCAACGGAAGTTGCGAACGTTCTTGATGGTGACCTTGGAACCCGTGATCGAGACTTCGGGCGCCAACGCTTGATCCTTGGCCCAGACCCGGTCCTCACCAGGCCTGCGGAACGGGGCCTTGAACGGAACGGTCAGGTTCTTGATTAGTTTGGATGCCGGGCTGCCGGCTCGTCTGATCGACACACAGAGTTCCTAGCGAGCGAAGGATAGGAAATTCTATCGCGTTGTCGGGCCCGGGCGCGAGCCGTAATGGCGTCTAATCCTTGTGGCGCTGACGGATGCCGGGGGAAGGGGCTCTCTAAGAAGAGGAGCGTCTACGTTGAGGGATCACCTCCGCGTTCTCTCGGCGCCGCCACTGCCGAACCCAGTCACAGAATGCTTCGGCAGGGATCGGTGGACTGATGTGGTAACCCTGAGCGTGCTCACAGCCGAGCGACTGGAGGCGTGTCAATACTTCCTCGCTCTCGACGCCTTCCGCCACGACGCTGAGAGATAGGTGGTGCGCGAGTTCTATCGTCGCTCTGATGATCGCCTCGTCCTTGGCGTCGGGCATATTCATGACGAAAGATCTGTCGATCTTCAGCTCATCCAACGGCAGACGTTTGAGCTGCGCTAACGACGACTGACCGGTACCAAAATCATCGATCGAGACACGAAAGCCGAGTTGGCGGATGCAATCGAGGACCATGAGCGCCTGTGAGGCGTCCCGCATGACAGCGTTCTCCGTCACCTCTAAAGTCAATGAAGAGGCCAGCAGCTCCTGGTTGTTCGTTACTTCCAGAAGATAGTAAGGCAGATAGTCGTCCAGTAGATCGTCAACCGACAGGTTAATGGCCACACCAAGATTGACTCCCTGCGCCGCCCACTCTCTGCAGTTCCCGACGGCCTCCTCGATCACCCAATGCGTTAAGTGCCCGATACTGCCTGCCTGCTCGAGCGCATCGATAAAGGTATCTGGCATCAACAATCCGAACTCCGGATGTTGCCAACGTACCAGCGCCTCGGCACCCAAAACTTCCCGCGTACGGCAATCGATCTTCGGCTGAAAATGTATTACGAGTTCCTTATCCTGTATCGCCCGTGGGAAATCACCCACAATTTTAAGTTGCTGGATATAGTGCTCTTCCTGCCCAGGACGGTAAACGGCAAAGAGATCCCTTCGGGCGTTGGCTTCGTTTCTCGCCACCGACGCTCGAACCATGAGCTCATCTGAGTCTGCGCTGTGGTTCGGGTAACGGGCTATTCCAACACTCGCGCGCAGCGAGAGGTTGGCCTCCTGAATCTTGACGCCCGCATGCAGTGCGCGGCTTAATCGTTCGACCCACTGGCATGCCGAATCGATCTCAAACCGAGGCAGCAATATAACGAACTCGTTTCCGCCCGGGTGACCAAGAAATTGATCGTCATCCATGCTGTCGCGAAGGACACCGGCCACAAGCTCTATCACTCTATCTCCGGCGCGATGACCCAGCGAGGATTCCAGACGACTGAATCCGTCGATCGCTAGATTAAGCAGGGTGAACGGCTCTTCGGTTTCCAGCTGCTCTTGTAGACGTTGAAAAATCAGCGCGCGTTTTGGCAACCCCGACAGGCTATCGTGAGTCGCCTGATAAACGATCCGCTCCTCACGGTCGGCGATGGCCTCCTGCATCGCATTAAATCCTTCGGCAAGCTCTCCCAATTCATCGCTGCTTTGAACGTCGATCGGTTCGGTGTAGACACCTTCCCGCATCCGACGGGCGGCCGCGACCAGACTGCTCACCGGTTTCGTCACGCTTGTCGCAAGCCAGAATCCTCCACTCACCGCAAGAAACAGAGAGATGGAAGTAATGAGAAGAAATATCGTGCGGACGTTCCGATAGGACGCAGTGATTTCGGACATGGACAACTGCAGCACGACGTAGACATCCTCCACTCCCGGCATGAATGGCCTTAGGAGTGTCAGATAGTTCCCATCAGACTGCTCGAGCAGCACGGCCTGATCGAAATCGAGTTGTTGCAAGCCAAGCTGGGGAAATGTATCGCCGGACCGTTCGAGCGACAGTGTCGACGCCACGGCCTTGACCTGATCCCCGCTCCAGTGGACAAATGAGACATCGAGCCCGGTCAGATTCGCAATGCGCGACGCGAGCGCGGTATCTATCGGAAAACCCATGGCAACCCAGGCCACCGTTAACGGAGATCTAAGCGGCACCGTGATTATCTGATAAGGGGCTCCATCAATGTACGAAACCGTATGGGCGACCTCGCTAACCTGCGGTGACGACAGAAGGTTGGAGAATGTTCGAATCTGCGTCAATCGAGACGACTCTGCGGAGCTCGCGATGAGTCTGCCATCAGTATCCAGGAGCATCGCCACAGTCGCACCAATTCTCTCGCTGTGATTGATCAACGCGGAACGGATCGTCTCGATCTCACCGCTCGCGGCGGCCTGTTTGAATCCGAAATCGGACACGAGAATATTTACCGTCGTGCGGAGCTGCTCTGCACGATTTGCCATGAACTCCTGAAACACCGCGCCACCGATATTGACGGTTTCCCGCGCACGGGCGTCTACATCGATTCTGATTGTGCTAAGGACCGGAAACAGCGTGAATAGTTGGATGGCCGTCACCAGGGCGACGATCAGCACGAGTACCTTCTGCCTGAAGCTAAATCCGGTCATCGACCACGCCGCACCGCGCCCATCGCGCTTGGATCGAAGATACTAGTCGGCTTCTGTTAAATAGAGTGTGCGACGCATCACGGATACGCTACCAGCGGTTGCGTACCATGCCCACCCGACCGGTATACACGGCGACATCATGGTGACGATGCGGAGACTCTCGACGGCCAGCATTGCCGCAATAGCGGCTATGGTCGCCACTCCATGCGTAATAGCAGGTGAACTCTGGCAACCGGCACGCCTGACTGTAGAAGTGACGGACCGAGACGGACAGCCGGTCGGCGATGTGGTGATCTACGCCACGAAAAACGGGGCCGACGACGATCGGCAACCGCACCCGGCCACAGCTATCATGGATCAGATCGGTACGGCTTTCGTACCGCACATCCTCGTCATCCAGGTTGGGAGCCTGGTCGAGTTTCCCAACAGCGACAGCATCAGCCATCACGTCTACTCGTTCTCGGAGGCGAAATCGCTCGAGTTGCCACTGTACAGAGGCACGACCCATCCACCGCTTATCTTCGACGTGCCAGGGCTGGTAATTCTCGGCTGCAATATTCACGACGAAATGCTGGGCTACATACTTGTCGTGGATACGCCCTACTTCTCTCAGAGCAACGTCAACGGCCAAACCGAGCTGGTCGGACTAGCACCGGGCGACTATTCGATACAGGTCTGGACACCCCGCCTGCGCGAGAACTCGCTGCCACCAGAATTGCAGATTTCGCTGATCGACGCGGAGGAGCGCCAGATGCGCGTTCGGTTTACCGAAAAGCTCTCTCCTCCCCACACGTCTGACCGCGGTGGCCTGAGCAGGCCCGTGTACTAGAAGCGAACTGTCTCGTGCTGATAGTCGCATACACCACCGAAATTAGTCTGTCCCGGACTATGAGTTGAGGAGCCGCGTATGCAAACTTGTCAGACGAATCGAAGCCTCCGGACTCACCCCTGTCTAGCAGGACTGCTGCTATGCCTGTGGACGCTTTCGGCTCCGGCTGAGAACGACGCCCACGTGCTGACTGCCGGGATCGAAGGCAGCTTCGTGCAAACATCGACACCGCTGACATCGTGGCTGGAGGGTGGCCTCGGAAAACTCCGCAACGACGAAAACACCGACGGCCTGAGTCTCTATCACTCGTTTATGAATTACTCAGGGCGCCTGACACCGACGCTGAACGTCAAAGCCACACTGATCTACAACCCAGAGCAATCGAACGGCCTCGATCTCTCCGAAGCATTCCTGGAGTTTCGGCCCGTGCCTCGCACGGCGTGGCGTGCGCGCTTCAGAGTGGGTGCGTTCTATCCGCACATCACTATGGAGAATATCGACGTGGCGTGGACCAATCCGTATACGCTCTCGTCATCGACGATCAATACGTGGCTCGCCGAGGAAGTCAGGACTATCGGGCTCGAAAGCAGATTCGGGCGCAACTTCGGCGCCAATGGCCAGCATGGTCTCAACGTAGAGGGAGCGATCTACTGGCTCAACGATCCGACCGGCGCTTTATTGTCGGCGAAGGGCTGGTCGCTCCACGATCGGCAGACTGGCATCACCGGCGAGCTGCCGCTCAGATTCGGCACTACATTCGAGCCGTTCAAGGAACTGGACCACCGTGCCGGGTACTACGTCGGCGGTGAGTACCGCTATGGCAAGCGCCTGACGTTCAGGTATCACCACTACAACAACCACGGCGATCCGACACAGGGGCCTGACTGGGGCGACACATGGCAGACCTTCTTCGATGCCGCGGGGCTACAGCTCTCACTGCCGTGGGACGTTGGTTTGATCAGCCAGTGGATCGACGGACGCACTATCTGGCAAGGCTTCGATGCCGGCTTTGACGCCTGGTCCACCTTGCTGACGCGGCCGTTCGGGAAACACCGTGTCTCTATTCGATACGACGATTTCTATCTCGATCAGGCCCTTATGGGCGGAGGTGTTCAGGAACTCGACAGAGGCTCGGCGTGGACCGTCGCATGGCTCTTCCATCATTCGCAGAAACTGCGTTTCGCGCTGGAGTGGCTTGAGATCGAAAGCACACGACCACAATTCGTATCGGCCGGATTCCCGGCAACGGTCGCTGAGACTCAGATTATTGTCAGTGTCCGCTATCTGCTAAGCAATCAGCCGAACTAAACGCCAGGCTCCACGACTACGAAACGAATCGGCGAGGAGTTCAGCCGAGTTTTCCTGGCAAAGCTCAGAGACCTCTGAGCAACTCGACCATCGGTTCAAGGTGCTTCTCATAGTTCCGCCATTCTTCCGAACTGCCTTGGTACATTTTCTGTCGAACTTGTGTGGCAGAGGCTGTCCGAACCGTTCGTTTGGTTTCGTGAAACTCGAGACACTGATCCTCCCAATCTAAGCCAACGTAGTCGAGCAGTTTGCGGGTTTCTTCTTCTTGGTGTTCGGTGAGCGCCTCGTAGTTTAGATCGTATATCCGGCCCGGGAACTTCTGGTGCCAGAACGCCATCAGGTCGATGTACATCTTGTAGTACTCGGCCACGTCCTGAAGATCATTAGCGAAGCCGTTGCCTTTACCGGAGAAATAATGCTTGAAGTTGGACCAGCAAGTCGCACGCGCATCTCGCTTTACATGGACAATCTTTGCCCCTGGTATCGCAGTAAAGATGAAGCCGATCCACTGGAAATTGAGCGGCATCTTATCCGTGATATACGGCTCCGACGCCCCGATCTCTGTGAGGCCTGATGAATATGACTTTCGGATCGACTCCAACTGACCTGAAGACAGTTGCGTTGCGCTCCATTTAATCGTGTTGACCGACGGACCGAGCAGCCTCAACTCCCCCGCGCCGTACACCTGAGAGTGGCTGGCGAGTATCTGCTCTACCAGAGTGGTTCCTGATCGAGGCATCCCCAGAATGAAGATTGGTCGTTGGCCTTCTGCGCCGTTAGGTTCGTTACCGACATTCAGAGCAGGGACATTTTCCGAGAACGTAGCCTTTATTTTTGTAAACGACGCTCGGGCAGAGGAAATGTCGTACTTTAATTCTTGTTTACGCAAGCGGTTGCCGTCCAGAAGGTACGAAAATGCTTTATCGTGATTGCCAATATCGTCATGTGCTTTACCCAACGCGAAGCTCAGCTGCATTCGATCTTCGTCCGACAGACTACGCCGTTCGACCAGTTGAAGCATCTGGCGGGTTTGAGGATCACCGTCCTGGTATCTTTTGACAGTGCTTAGGTTCCTATGCGCTTCGGCATAATCCGGCTTGATCTGCAGGGCTTTGGCGAGACTAGATATGGCCTCATCACGCCTGCCAAGATCACTCAGCGTATTGCCTAGATTGTTATACGCTTCGGCATAGTCCGGTTTGATTTGCAGGGCTTTGGCGAGACTCGATACGGCTTCTTCAGCCTTTTCAAGGTCATTGAGGGCGTTGCCCAGATTGTAATGTGCCTCGGCATAGTCCGGGTTGATCTGCAGGGCTTTCCTGAGACTTGATACGGCCAGTTCAGGCTTGCCTAGTTTATATAGAACAGCCCCTAGATTGTTATGCGCCTCGCTAAAGACCGGCTTAATCTGTAGGGCTTTGTTGAAGCTCGATACGGCCTCTTCACGCTTGCCAATGTTCTTCAGGGCATTGCCTAGATTGTAATGTGCGTCCGCATAGTCCGGCTTGATTCGCAGCGCCTTATCATAACTGGCTACCGCCTCTTTAGGCTTGCTAAGACTACTCAGAGTCACACCAAGATTGTAATGCACTTCGGCAGACTCCGGCTTGATCTGCACGGCTCTAGTGTAGCTTGCTACGGCTTGTTCCAAGCGCCCCAAACCGACGTACACTGCCCCGAGTAGATTCGGCATCAACGGCACATCAGGGAACTGCCTGGCCAGCGCTTTACCTTGTATCAAGGCCTCTTGCAGCTTTCCCTGATTGAATAGTGCAATCAGCCCGTCGATCTGCGCTTGGGAAGGTGCGGCATCCGTAGCCGCATCTACCGCTGTTGGCTGCTGAAGGGCTTTCAGCCCCTCGATCGCCCGTTTGTTCTGCGGATACTTCTCCAGGACGCTTTTGAATTTTTGTGCGGCGAGGTCGGCCTCACCCCTTTTGGCGTGGCGCCTGGCTTTGCGTAGGGTCAGGTCAACGGACAGGGACACGGGGCCGGAGGATCCGAGAATCGATTTATCAAGCTGCGTGAATAGTTACCAGATAAAGAATTTATCTTCGTGCCGTTTCTCGCGTTCGGCATCGTACTCTGTCTTTAACAGGTAGTACTCGGTCAAGGCTTTATACAGCAGCGGATCCTCACTAATCAACCTGGACATCGTCTCCCGCAGCATTTGTTCGTGATAGCGAATTTCCGCCGCGGGGTAGTCGTAAAAACCGGTCATCACGAAGTCTTGGGAAGCTCTCGCCGTCAATCTGTCAACGATCGTTGTCGAGCAGGCACGTACCGGAATATGGCTTCCCAGCGGAGCTTCGCGCCGGCAACGGAGCGCGTAATCCCCATCGGTATTGATTGTATTGAAGAGGTCGATAATGTTTTCTTCTGCTCTCCGAATCTCGACGCGCATGAGACGTAACGTGCGTGGAGCGATGGTAACGACTTCCTCCAGCGGCGCCGATTCTTCAGCGTCCGCCTCCTGGGCGATTGCGGCCTGTTGAAGGAGTACCGGGAAAAGGACGGCCACCGCCGCCAGACGCGCCGCGCCGACACCGACACCGACCTTGCGGCTATTGCATCGTCTGAACTCTCTGCGGACTGAAGCCATACCGCTCCCTCTCAAAGGACCCCGCTCGCTATTAAGGTATCCGACCGGAATCTCGCGAAATAATTCAACGAATTCTACCGAACCGTTGACTCATTCTCCCAGGCTGGAGCCGTAGGAACCCACCGTGCAGTCGTACGGATAGACCGGGAATTCCGCAGGCCGGTACACCGTGGTCCAAGCCAACGGCTCAGAATAGTACTCCGGATCTTCCAATGTTCGTGCAATGGTCAGTCGCTGCTGCTCTGGATCCAGCGTAAAACGCTCAGTGGTCACGGCCGCGTTCGTATAGGGCGCGACACCATCCATGTTCAGCCAGCCTGAAAGCAGATCGCGGGTCTCTACTACCAGCGTATCGCCTTCCCAGTGACCGATGGAATACCCGACCAGGCTGGGTGGATAGGCCGTAGAAAATTCGGTCTGGTCCAAGAAAACTCGGCGGACCGTGTGATTGTATTCGTAGAGGATAGTGACCTGATTCTCGCTGACGATCAGCTCCATGGGGAAACCGGATACTGTGTTAACCCGCCCCCAGTCGATCAAGCACTTCAATATACCGTCGGTAGCGTGGTCATAGGCATCCATGACCGCTTGTCCCGCCGCAGTAATATTCGATATGTCGGGGTGGTCTGTCCCCCTGGCGACGCGCACCCATACGTCGGTCATCTGCGCGCGGCTCGCCGCTACGTCCTGCGCGGATACCGGTGTCGTCACCAACTGGCAAAGTAAGACGACACATGCCTGACGAAAAAATCCCGCCCTCAGATCGATCGTCATGACGTTATACCGAGTCATCTTCCAGCTGGAGCCGGTTTACGCCATCGCCGATTCCCTCTGCCGAATTCTCGCCGGTATCCGGCCCCAGGCCGATCCATAGCCGCCAGTCATCTTCAGGTCTATAGATGCTTCTGAGGTGCAGGCCCAAGCGGCCCTCGGTCGCTCGTTCGCCCGTCACTCGGACCACATCGCCCACGGCAAGACTCTCGTGAGTCAGACCTCGACGATACAACGCACCGAGCGGCCAGGTCTCACCGGCCCAGATTCCAGGTCCGTCAGGTCCTTCGACCTCGATAAAGATGCGGCTATGCGGGCTGATCAGCCTGATCTCGCTGACTCTGCCCTCGAGAATGACGACGTCGCCACGGACGTATTGCACGACCCAAGTGTGGTGGGCCGTCACGAAGTTCGGTGTCAGCAGAACCGGAACGGCGAATAGGGCGATGCTAGCGCCAGCGAGAAGCTTGCTTTTCATGTCGTGCCCCCAGCGTCGTGATTGGCCAGAGCAGCCGTTCGTTCTCGTCGATCCGAGTTACCGAGTTACTCCAGGACCTCCAGTGCGTACCGAAGCGTTCCTTCGCCATCAACCCGCTCCCGGAAGCTATCGATGAATATTTTGCCGACGATCTCGTTGTCGAGATTCACGACGAATACTCCGGGGTGAGGAATGCCGTAAGCGGGCTCACCCGGTTCGTTCCGCTCGTTTAGAATTCCCAGCGCAACCATGGTGGCCGTGTCTATGTCAGAGATGAACGGATAGGTGATGTTGCCTGCGTCGATGAATGCCTGTTGCGCCTCCGGTGTGTCGTAGGTAATGACGACGATACCGACTCCGGCCTCTTCGTAGGCCTCAACGTAGTTCTGCAGCTGCCCGAGCTGCCCTCTGCAGAAGGGTCACCAGTCGACGGAGCGATTGGCGAGAAAGATCGCTCCTTTGTCTCCGAAGAACTGTTCGATGTTGTCAATTTCCTGGCCTTCATAGATCGCGCGTATCGCCGGAAATTGGGCGCCTATGGGGAGGCCCGGATCGAACTGATCCGTGTCCGCCTCGAGAAACATGTTGTCCAGGTTGGGTTGGGCCTGAAGCGGCTGCAAGAAGGCCAAGAGCCCCGCGGCCGCGATCCCCGCTATCAGATACCTTGTTATTAACGTCACGTACCAACTCCTTCGCTGTGGGTTTCCTCAGTCGCGACGTAGCGCCGCCGCACTACGGCCATTGTTGCTTGATTGGCCCCGAGCCACAAGCCCTCGCCGCTCCCTGAGGCCCGCGGAGCCCCGGTAGCCCCTGAGAACGGCCCTTGGAAAGGGCGGACATCGGTCGATGACAAGAGTAGCATCCGGGTTGATCCATAACGATGCTGTACGGGGAGGCCGATGCGACGCACGACTCTGGTAGTCATCTTTCCAGCTCTGCTGTGCATCGCGACGACAGCCGCAGGTCACCATGGGAGCGCCCCGTTCGATACGGACAAGGTCGTGACGCTCGAGGGGGTTGTAACCGAGTTCGACTATCGGAATCCGCATAGCGTCGTGTATCTTCGAACGACCGATTCAGAGGGAAACCAGATCGATGTTGCCATCGAGTCGGTAGGATCTTCTTTACGACCGTACGGTGTAACACCTGATTCCCTGGCTCCGGGAGACCAGGTCATTGCTATCGTCAATCCCAGCCGGCGGGCGCCGAATGAATGGGCGTTGGGTGTTGAAATTATCAAAGAAGATGGGACGGTCGTGCCTTTGTCCGTGCGATTCGCCCGGGAACAGCAGCAACTCAGCACCGGCACCGCAACGAGCATCGCAGGCGTCTGGGTGCCTCGCGGTGAGGGGTTCTTCGCAATCGTGTTCGGCGCAAGATCGTTGTCCTTGACAGAAAAGGGGCGTCAGTTGTTGCAAGAGTACGATGTCACGCAATCGTCGCAGGCCCGATGTATCGCGGTACCGCCACCGACGCTCATGGCCTACGGATCCATCAACGTAATAGAAATCCTGGATGATCGAGTACTGATCCACAGCGATTGGATGGATGCGGAGCGTGTGGTCTACACAAATGGCCGTAGTCCTACCGAAGCGGACGTACCGGCGCTGAACGGTTACTCCGTCGGACACTGGGAGGGCGGCACGCTGGTCGTAGACACAACACATTTCAGCGAGAACAATTCCGGCTACGCGTTCGGTATTGCGTCAGGCCCGCAAAAACACTTGATAGAACGATTCGCAGTCGCTGATAACGGAGCGAGCATGCGCTACAGCTTCGTACTCGAGGATCCCGAGTATCTCGCCGAACCCGTTTCCGGAGAATCTCGCTGGGACTATCGACCAGATCTCGAACCCGACGACGTCGCCTGTGATCTCGAGTCCGCTGGTCGCTATCTCACGGAGTGAGCCGCGGCGTACGCGAGACTACCCCGACGAGCGAGAGTCGAGAAATATTGATACACTCCGCGAGTTTGTGTAACTGCTAATAAAGAAAAATTACGACTTCAAAGGGGAACCAATAGTGTGTAACTCATGAAACTGGTCGACGACGAATTTGTGCGGGCGCAACTGCCTGATCGAACGCCGACTCGAGCCTCGCTGGTCTATCAAAGGTTGCGAGATGACCTACTAAACGGACGACTCGAACCCGGGCGCAGGCTGCGCATGAACGAGCTGAAAAAGAGATACGACGTTGGCCACTCTCCGCTGCGTGAGGCCCTGAACCGGTTATCTGCGAGTGGGCTGATCGATCAAGTCGACGGCAAAGGTTTTCAGGTCTCCATCACCAGTACTTGTGAACTGCAGGAACTGATCTCTACACGATGCTGGCTTGAAGAGATCGCGTTGCGTGAGTCTATTCGTAACGGTGATGCGGACTGGGAAGAACGGGTTCTGCTGACCTGCCATCGCCTCTCTAAACTTCACCGTTCTACTGGCGAGGTGCCCTTCCGGAGCTCTCCGGACTGGGACCACGGTCATCACGAGTTCCACCGGGCGTTAATATCGGCGTGTGGCTCGCGGATACTGATCGGTTATTGCGAGCAGCTTCACGAGCGAACGTTTCGTTACCGCAGCCTTGCCGCGGAGGTAGCACGCAAAACTCGATCTCAGAAGGACGAACATCAAGCCATTCGAGACGCGACGCTGGATCGCGACGCCGATCTCGCGGTCGACCTGCTGACCGCGCACTACAGAAAGACCGGTGAGATCGTAATGTCAGCCAGAGAATCCCAAAATACGGATCTGGTATCGCGGGAGAAATAGATACGCCACTAAATTAATCGACGTGGAACGTCTGCCGAATGCAGACACTCACGCGGTAGTCGCCGACTGCGTCTTCTTGTTCTCCTCCGCCTTGCTCTGCTGCCCCCCGGCTGCGGTCTTGCGCGCGGCGGACGGCGTGGGGATGTCCTTCCAGCGGCTCCGGATCAACTCGGCGCGCTTGATGACACGCTTGAGCAACGATTCCTCGGCCTCCCCCGCCCTGATTGCCGGTTTCTTCGGCTTCGAGTCCTCTCCCGGGCCGGCGGGAGCGAAGCCAATCTCCTGGAGCCGTCGCTGGAGCTTCTTCAGCCCCTTGTCGCGGTTGCGGAAGAACTCAGAACCGCGCACGCGGATGAAATCCCAGCCGAGGCGCCGGAGCATCTGGTGGCGTGCCATCTCCTCTTCGACGGCCTCCATCGTCTGCTCGCGGTCTCCGTCACACTGAATCGCGATTCGGTTGTTTTCGTCGTCCTCGACGACCAGGTCGATCACGCACTCGCCCACCATGTACTGCTGGATGATCTGGTAACCTGCCTCGCCGAGCCCTAAGAACACCGCCTTCTCAAGCCCCGAACGAAACTTCTTTCGGCCGCGATCGATGTCGGGCCGCAACGCCGACGGATCCTCGGCGTGCGAGATCAGGCGCAGCCGCAAGTCGCCGGACTTCAGGTCGCGCTGCGGGTTCAGTGAATGCACCACCCACAGCTGGTCGCGCGCACGACTGGCGGCCACGTTGAAGACCTTGCGCGCATCGTCGCGTTGGCGCCGGTGGAGCGGACCGGCGTCCGACGGTGAATTCACGATCGACAGGAAGATGATGTCGCGCTCGTCGCCCTGGAACTGCGAGGCATTGCCGCACAGGATGCGCCGTTGCTGGTACTCCGAAATACTCAGCCGCTTACTCAGCAGTGAGTCGATGTACAGCGCCTGGTCCGTCCCCACCATACAGATGATGCCGATGGTACAGCCATTGTATTCCTCGAGCTTGCAGACGGCCGCCACCAGCGACGCGATTTCCAGTGCCTCGTTCCGGTTGACTCCGTTCAACTCCTTTCCATTCTTCACCTTGTGCGCCACCAGATGCGGAAAGACGCGGCTGGACGCCGCTTCGCGCAGTGGACGAACCTCGCCGCTGTAACAGAGCTGATTCGAGAACTGGATAATGTCCGGCACGCAGCGGAAGTGCTCGAGCAGCCGGATCGTCCCGCCGAAAGACTGCCTCGCGAGATCGTAGACCGAGGTCTTGCCGTCGTAGAGCTCCTTGTTCGGGATGTCGATGAGGATCTCGTCGATGAGTGCGTTGACGCGGTCGACCGACTGCCCGACGGCGTATGGGCTCACCTGCTCGTGGTCCCCGACCACGACGACCTCGCGGCCGAGCGCGAAGGCGAGCAGCCCAAGCGCATCGCTCTGGCTCGCTTCATCGATAATCACCACATCGAAACGCGTGGTTGCCAGGTCGAAGCACTCGGTCACACGCGAGAGCGGCATGATCCAGACTGGGACGGCACTGCGGCACTCGACGAGCTTCTGCTTCGCCGCCTCCTTCAGGCGCGCGACGCGCTTTCCGGTCCCCTTGCCGATCTTCTTGTGCAGCCCGAGCCAGCCGGTGAGCGATTGCTGCTGGTCGAGGCCCGTGCGCCGGAGCTGCGCCAGCCACGCCTTCTTCTCGACGTACCGCGCACTCGTCTGGAGCAGCGAGTCCGCCACCGAGTCCAGCTTCTCCTGAAGCTTGTCGATGTCGAGCTTCGACTGATGGGTCAGGCGTTGCTCCCACTGGCGGTGGCGCAACGCCCCGTCGAGCTCTCCGGGCATGTGCGCCTCATGGTGCGGCTCCTTGCGCTCGCGGATCACTTTCGCCCACGTCTCCGCGACCGCCTCGAGCCGCTCGATCAGCTCGCAGTGCCGTTCGAAGCTTGGCATCAGCTGGGTAAGCTCTTCGAGCCTCTGCCACGCCTCGCTGTAGGTATCGTAGTTTCCCTTTTTGATGCCTCTTCGAAGCTGCCTGATCAGCGGGTGGATCGCGTCCTTGCTCGAGAACCCGTCGAGGCACGCGAGCCACTCCTGCTTGCGATCGGACAAGCGCTTCCACTCCACGTAGCGCTGCCTGGACTCGATCAGCGGCTCAAGCTCATTCAGGACCAGCTCGCGTATGCTTTGCAGATCTCCGCTGGCATGGTTCCCGCTCCCCTTCTCCCGCTGGAACTTTTCCCAGTCGAAACCGAGTTCGTGGATGCGCTCCTCGCACGGGGCCCAGACGTCAGCGTACCAGTCGAGCGCACGCGTGATCTCCACCGCATACTTCTTGACCTTGCGCTCGGGCCGGGGGCCAAGAGTGCGCGGACTCGGCGCGCCGAGCGATGCCATCTGGCGATCATAGCGCTGCATGAGTTTGTCACGAAACATGCGAATCTCAAGGTACTGAAAAATGGCGCGGAAATGGGTGAGCGTTTTAGGTTGCCCGCTCTGGACGCTCGACGACTCGATCAGCTTCTTCCACTCGGGGTTCATCATCGTCGACAGGCGTCCGAGCTTCTTGCCCGCCTCGAGGTGGCGGATGATAGCGAGGCAGGTGCGCGCGGCGGGATCGCGTGTGGTGCCGTAGCTGATCTCGGGTCCGTGCTCGAGGGTGAGCGGCTCGCGCTCGACGATTTCCTCGCAGCACTGCTCGATCAGCTGCGCGAACTCGAACCACGACTGCTTGCGCTCGCCACCCTTGCGTCCGGCTTCGAGACAGTCCAACGCCCACTCCTCGTCGCGCTCGAGTGCCGCAACCGCGAGCTTCATCTGCTTCAGGAACTCCTGTAGCTCCTCCTTATCCTGGTTGTCGTGGCGCCAGCATCCCTGGCCGGCCTGGATGCGCGTCTTCTCGAGGTCTGTAAGGTCGTCATAGACGGTCGCGAAGTCCTTCGGGGTCGGAAAGGTCTCGAGCGGCGGGACCGAGCCGTTAAGCAGCGTCTCGTCCTCCGGCGTCAGCTGTGCGTTGAGGGCATAGAGTTCGCCGACCTCCTCCTGCGTGAGTGGAAAGTCGACATCATCGGCGAGGGGTCCGGGGATCCACCCGTGCTTCTCGGTGGATTCGGCAACTTTGCGCGCCGCGTCCGACGGCGAGAGTCGCTCGCCCAGAACTTCGGAGTACCGGTACTCGCCCTTGACCGCGTTCAGCAACTCACTCCAGAGCTCGTCGCGCTGTGTCTTCAGCGCCTCGCGCTTCTCGGTAAGCTGCTCGATCTCCTTCGTGAGCTTCGCCTCGCGCGTCGAAGCCAGGTAATTGACGATACCCGTGATCGACTCTTCGAGCTCTTTGTTGCTCGCGTCGTCGGAACTGAGAATACTGACACAGAGCGGCTGCAGCGGCTTCGCGAGCTGGTTACGCACGACACGCAGCGCCTTGGAGGCATGGCTCGTGACCAGGATCGACTTCTCCTGTGCGAGGTAGTGCCCGATCAGGTTGGCGATGGTGTGGCTCTTGCCCGTGCCGGGCGGCCCTTGTACCAGCACCGCACCGGTCTCCTCGACGCGTTGGATCACCTGCGCCTGCTCCGGGTTCGCGGGCTTGGTGAGCAGCAGGTCGACGATTACGGGCTCGCCGGTCTCTGCGTCGAGTTTACTGGACTCGCGGTCGCTCTCGATGCCGACGATGCGGAGCAGCGACTCGGGAAGTTCCCGGAAGCTGGGGAGCGCCTTGAGATAGTTCTCGATGTTCTCGCCAAGCCCCTGGTTACGGCTCCCGAGAAACAGGTGCGGCTGACGGAAGAGGTACGGACCGGTGGCGTTCGGGATTTCTTCGCGGTCCTCGATGTACTCACCATCGGTCCAGAAACGATGCACGAAGTCCTTCAGGAAGCGACTCGTCGGCTCACCTGCCAGCGGGTGGAAGTGGTTGTTCGCGATCGCATCGGTTACGTACTGGATCGCCGTACCGTCGAGAGCAGCATGTCGCAGGAGCGGCATGTACACTTCGGGGTTGTCTTCGGTGGCGACGACGCAGAACTCGGGGACTGCCGCGTTAAAGAGCAGCTCGACGCGCTGAATCAGGATCGGGTGTCGGATTTTCTTGCCGTCCTGGTCGATGACGAGCATACCGTCGGCCAGGAACAGCTGATACTTCTCCGACTCACGGTCGAAGCGCGAGCGCAGCTCGAACAAGTCGGAGAAGACGCTCAGCGCCTCCACAACCTGCCGCTCGCCCGCCTCCCACTCGCGCTTGCGATCCATCCACGTTTCGAACGCGTCGACGCGCTGTTCGGAGCCGGAGAAGAGCTGACCCTTGAGCGTCCTCTTCACGATGGCATCGGGATCCGCGTCCACGCAGTCCCAACCGGGCTTGAGCCAGTTCTTGATAACCACCGAAGGCTCGGGGCACTCGCTCTCGCGCGGGCGGCCGACCTTGAGGATGACGCCGCCGCGCGGCTCGTCTTCGGCCTTCGGGTCACCCGTTCGGCCGAAGCTGTAGTCGGTGTGGACGAAGGCCGAGCGCGGGAGGCTGTCCAGCGGGAGGAACCATTCCCGCTCCTCCAGGTTCACGATCGGGGGTGTCCGCACGCGGTGCATTTCCGCGAGGTACCGGAACACGCGACCGACTCGCTGCTTGGCGATCTCCAGGTCGTAGCTCATGAATAGGGGTACCTTTCCGAGATATCTTGTCAAAAATGGTGGTCCCGTTACTCTAGGAGCTTTGACGCCAGACGGTCCAACGATTGGATCACACAATAATTTACCCGGGCATGGCCCCGATCGATGGAATCCGCGTCACCAGCGCAGACCGCGCGCCGAAAACCGCCGAATTCATGTCGCCGAGCGATGCTTGCGGCCGGGTGGCTTCCAAGCCGCTTTCCCTGTGGACACCGCACAGGCCCTCGCCCCGACATCCGTATCGCCGCACGGCTTCCAGGCCGTTTCGACTCGCATCTGGCCCCGGCAACGCGATAGAATTTCCTATCCTTTGAAAGACGTCGACAGCATGTACAAGCTCTATATCGCCAACAAGAACTACTCTTCATGGTCGCTGCGGCCCTGGATACTGATGCGGGCTCTGTCGATCTCGTTCGAGGAGACACTGGTTCCTTTCGAGACGGGGTCGAGCCGAGAGAAGTTTCGTGAGTTTTCTCCGAACGCCTGCGTACCGTGCCTGCACGATGGTACGCAGGTAGTGTGGGATTCCCTCGCTATTGTCGAGTACCTCGCAGAACGACACGCCGGCGTCTGGCCTGCGGACGTCGCCGCGCGCGCCTGGGCTCGCAGCGCGGTCTGCGAGATGCATTCCGGTTTCTTCGACCTTCGGCA
>Ga0114949_10000300_pt1 | contig 25152 bp, 19 predicted proteins | sample N074metaG_FD_83505 | JGI IMG/M metagenome (GOLD analysis project Ga0114949, IMG submission 83505) | Deep subsurface microbial communities from Kermadec Trench to uncover new lineages of life (NeLLi) - N074 metaG | ecosystem: Environmental > Aquatic > Marine > Ocean trench > Sediment | place...
GGCGGGGGCCCAGTGGCCGAGGCTATCCCGTAAGCAACGTTACCGATTGAGTGGGCTTTACTCGGCGGGGGCCCAGTGGCCGAGGCTATCCAAAAGGAACGCCATCTCTTGAGGGCCGCTGCCTCGCGACGCGCGGTGGATCGGCCGATCGAGAAGAGGGTGTTGCTTTCGGCTTGGGTCAGGCGCGCCAGAACTGTGGCCGGAACAGGACGAGAATCGTGAAGACGTCGAGTCTCCCAGCCAGCATGCAAAAGCAGAGGCCGAACTTCGCGTAGTCTGGAAAGTCGGCAAAATTGCTGCCTGGGCCCACCGCGCCGAGAGCGGGGCCGACGTTGGAAGTCACGCTGAATGCGACCGAAATTGCTGTTACCAGGTCGTAACCCGCCGATGCCACGATCGCTGCAGCCAGCGCGACGATCATGAAGAAGGCCGTCAAGAACGCCCAGATGGCGGCGATGATTTCGTCCGGAATGGCTCGCCCGGCGTACTTCACACGATGCACGGCGTGAGGGTGAAGCAGCATCTTGAAGGAATGCAAGAGCGCGCGAATTCCGATCAGCAAGCGCAGGCTCTTGACGCCACCTGTCGTCGAACCCGACATCCCACCGAGTAACATCAAGCCCAGCAGAATCAGTTGGGCGAAGGTACCCCAGCTCCCGTAGTCCGCGCTGTAGTAACCGGTGCCGGAGAGCATCGACACGACTTGGAAGATCGCAGGTCGTGCAGCACTCGCCGAGGCACCGGCGCTGCCCGAAATCGACCACGCCACGAGCACACTCGCAATGACGGTCGCGCCCGCGTAGTAGTGGAATTCACCGTCGCGCCAGAGCTTTGTGCTCCGCCCGCTAACGATCCGATAGTGGATCACGAAGTTGGTCGCGCCGAGGAACATCACGACGACCAGAACCCACTCTACGGCTTTGGAACCGAAGCTACCCACCGATCCGTCGAGGGTCGAGAAGCCGCCGGTCGAAACGCTCGTCAGCGCATGGCAGACGGCATCAAAGGAGCCGAGTCCAGCGACGAAGAGCAGCACGAATGCGAGCACCGTCAAACCGAGATAGACCGCGAACAGGCGACGCGCCACGGCGGTGAAACGGGGGCGACCGGAATCGGCTGTACTCCGCGCTTCGTCATTCGCGAACAACTGCATGCCCCCAATGCCCAGAAATGGAAGTAGTGCAACCGCGACGACGAGCACCCCCATCCCACCGAGCCATTGCGTCATGGAGCGCCAGAGCAGCAATGCACGGGGAAGGCTTTCAACCGACCGCAATACGCTCGACGCAGTGGTCGTGAATCCCGCGACGCTTTCGAAGAACGCGTCGAGTGGATGCAGCGTACCGGTCATCACGTACGGAAGAGCTCCGAACAACGCCGCCAACAGCCACGCGCCGGACGCCAACACGAAACCGTCGCGAACCCGCAGGCGATTGTTGGCCGGCTGGCTCGCACTCGCAATCAACACTCCCGGCACGGCGGCGGCAATTGCGCTCGCGAAAAAGGGGAGTGCCGGTTCACCCCAGACCAGCGACGCACCTGCGGGAATCAGCTGGGCGGCCGCTATGACGACCAGCAGCCAGCCGAGAAGTTCTAGATCACGCAGTACGTTCAACGGATGGGGCTCGCGCTCACTTTCTCTACTCGGAGAGGAAGTCAGCGAGCTTGGAAGCGTTTTCGGCCGTCGAGATCAGCAATACCCGATCACCCGGTTCGGCCTGATCTGCGCCTCGCGGAACGAGCAGACGATCGCCGCGTTTGAACGCCGCCACCAAGACGCCACGGGGAAGCTTGATTTCGGAGAGGGTCCCCTTGGCGAGCATGCTGCGCTTGCTGACCTCCGTCTCCACGATTTCGATCCGGTCCTCGAGCAATTGAGCAACGGTCCGCACGCGCCCCCCGCGAATATGTTGAAGGGCAAGTCCGATCACCAACAAGCGCGGGCTGATGATCGCATCGATTCCGATTGCCCCGACGAGATCGACGAGGGCAGGATTGTCGACGAGCACCACGGCGCGCCCCGCTCCGAGGCGTTTCGCAAGAAGGCCTCCGACGAGATTGGTCTCGTGATCCGGTGTGACGGCAACGAAGGTCGACACCTGATCGATGTTCTCCTCTTCTAGAAGCATCTGGTCCGTTGAATGCCCCTTCACGACCAGCACGTCGTTCAACTGCTCTGAGGCTTCCTGGGCGAGCTTCTCATCACTTTCGATCAAGACAGTCCGGCCACCATCGGCCTCCAGTCGACGCGCGAGTTCCAGTCCGATCGGCCCCGCGCCGGCGATCATGATCGTACGGCGATCATCCTTCGGTACGCCGACCAGTGGGAGCACATCGTTTAGGTGTTCACGCGCGATCGCGAAGTAGACGAGATCCCCAATCGCGATCTCCTCCCCGCCGTGGGGAATGATCCAGTCGTCGTTGCGGTGAATTGCGACGGCCAGTGTCGGGGTCGCGGCGAAGAGCAAATTGAGATCCGATACGCGGACACCGACGAAGTCCGACTTCGCGCCGATTCGGAAGCCGGCGACAACCAGGTCCCCGTCCATGAAGGAGACCACGTCGACTGCACCGGGCACCTCGAGCAGCGATGCGATCCGATCCACTGCCGCCACGTCCGGATTCACCCAAACGTGTTCACCGGGGTGGTCCTGTCCGATCAGATCGAACCCCTCGGCGTGGTCCGGATCGCGAAGGCGGACGACGATCCGCGGCACATCGAAGACGAACGACGCCAACAGACCGACGACCATGTTCACCTCATCGTGGTCGGTCACCGCAACGACGAGGTTGGCCTTCTCGATGCCCGCCTGTCGAAGGATCGGAGCCGTCGCTCCGTTCCCCTCGATCACCTGAACGTCGAGCGTCTCCGAGAGCGCTCGAACCTTGGCCGAATCGGTTTCGATCAGGGACACATCGTGTCCGTCGCGCGCAAGCTTCTCAGCCAGGGTCTGCCCTACCCGTCCGGCTCCCACGATGGCGATGTTCATATGACTTCATCCCCCGAACCGATTTCCACCGGCCCGCCGCAGAGGTTATGACATTCTGGAGGCAGTTACAGGTAAGGCGAGATTAGCCCCATTGCGACGAGCGTGACCACGAAACAGGCCAGAGCCACAATGAACGTGTAGCCAACGATGTCTCCAAACTTCAGCCTGGTGACCGCAAGAATCGGAATCGCGAAAAAGGGCTGGATGAGATTGGTCGTGGAGTCTCCATACGCGTAGGCGAGCAACACGGTGACGGTTGAGACACCGAGTTGCTCCCCTGCTGGCAACAGATAAGGAGCTTCGATCAACCATTTCGAACCCGCCGAGGGCACGAAGAGATTCATGATCGCCGAGTAGACATACACCACAGCGGGATAGGTACGCTGGGTGGCGAACTCGGTAAACAACGATTCGATCCACTTGCCGAGATCCGTGTTCTGCATCACGCCAAAGATTCCCGCATAGAAGGGGAACTGCAGAATGATCCCCCAGGCGGCGTCGACACCCTGGCGACACGCGCGCAAAAACGAAATGGGGCGCCCGTGCAGTAGCAGTGCCGCCACGAGGAACGTGGCGTTGTAGGCGTTGATCGTCCAACTCGCCCCGAAACCCTGGGTCCAGATCGAGTGACCCAATGGATACGCGAGCAAAATCGCGGCGAGCCACACCCAGCCGCGGAATGACTCCAAGCGGCCGGCCGGCGACGTCGGTACACCTTCGGGCGCGGGAGGCTTCGGAAGAATCGCGTTCACCTGCTCAGGCGTGAGCGTTACGGCGTTGTGCGTGGGGTGCAGAGCCACCACGACGCCGAGGCTCACCGCACCGACGACTACCATGTAGATTAAATTGAAAGCATTGAAGAGCGTCTCGGTGACCGGATAGAGGCGGTCGACAACGGGCACCCCCGACGATGGATCGAGTAGCGGATTGTTGGGCGTCGCGAGAATCAGCGGCGCGGAGCCCGACAATCCACAATGCCAGACGGTCCCCAACCCCAGGTACGCCGCTGCAATCAACACGCGAATGTCGACCCTCGGGTTGCGTCGGCAAATGAACGGGACGAACAACGCACAGGCAACGAGGCACAGCGCCCAGTTCAGATAGCCGGTAACGAGGGAAAAACAGCCTGCTAATAAGACCGCCTGCACGGGGCGCTCCGGATCGGGAATGGAAGCCAGTCGGTCGAGCAGCCGAAATACGATCGGAGACGAAACGCAGGCGTGTGCGGCAACCATCGCGATCGTGAACTGCATTGCGAGGGAGAGCAGGATCCAGACACCATCACCCCAGGCGAGAACCGCCTCTTCCACACCGACATCTGCACCGAACACCGCGAGAATCAGCGCACCGCTCGTGAGAATCATGCAGATCACCCACGAATCAGGAACCCAGCGCTCGGTGAACCGAGAGAGGCCTGCACCGAGATTGCGAAACATTTCGAGCATGGAAAATCTTCCAGCCGATCAACAGCCGTCAAGTTACGGGAAGCAAGCGCCCGCCTTCTGCATCACAATAATGAAATCGGTCCCGATTCTCCGCGCAGTGCTGCGCGGGCCACCGCTGTGCCAAAGTCCGCCGCTCGAATCACGGTCTCCATATCGAGTGATGCGGGAAGATCTGAAGCGGGTCGTTGGTTGCGTGGCAACCCGTCTGCCTCGAGGGAAAGCAGCGACAGCGCCTGAAAACCTCCGCGCACCGCGGCTCCACCATCGGTGTCTTCGGGCCAATCGACGGGTGTCAACTCTCCGAACAATCCGCTTGCCGACACTCGACGAGCGACTTCCATGAGCGGCGAAAAGTACGCGGTCTCTCCGAGGGATCCCTCTCGACGAATGTAGTGAAGCGCGCCGCCGCCCACGCACTTGAAATTGATGAAGAGTGAGTGTTCAGGCGGCCAATCCTGATGCGCGTCGACAAACGCCCGCATTCCGCTGCAGCCGGCGCCCCCCGCGCCGCTACCGACGATCCAGAGCTCGACGCCCGGCGGCAGCAACGCGAGCAACTGCTCGGTAGCGGTCAGCATCGCGGCGACTCCGGAGGCGTTGTCATTGGCGCCAGGCGCCCGCACCGGTCGCGCCTGACAGAGCGAAACCAAGGATCCCGCAGCGAGTGCGATGCCAATCGACATCGTGGCAGCTGCAAGCAGAAATCCGCTCGCGCCGAGCCAGCTCGAAACGACCGCGGCTGCCCCCGACCAGAGCAGGACCTCAGCGACGGCGGCCGGCCCTCGGGGCGTTCGCGATGCCAGCGTCGGATCCACGCGCCGGGCGTTCCAACCCGCGAGAAATTCTGAGGAGATCCAGCCGGGCTGCCCGGCATCGAGCGGAGCGCACAAAACCACGCGCTGGCTTGGCGAACTCGATCCGACCCGTCCGATCACGTTGAGCGATCCCGCGGCGGGTAGCCAGCGAGAGAACAGCGACTCGCGCGCGCGTAACTCTCGGCTGAACGAGTAGGCGGTGACACCCGCTACGACGACACCCAACACGCCCCCGAGTACGCAAGCAATGGCTCCGAGGCCGAGGTGCAGACCCGCCACCCACGACGGGTGCGGCCGACCGCGCACCGGCTGTACGCTGACCTCCTCGATCCCGATCTCGCGCAGCCACGCCTCGACCCGATCAGCGGCTTCCTGCTCTTCGCGCGAACCCGCGAGACGCCCGGGCAACTCGGCGAGTAACCGGACCCAATGGAACGCGCGCATCTGGCGCTCGAGACTCTTGTCGCGCTCAGCCTTCACGGAACCCCCGAAATTCGCGCTGTGGGGGTTGTACCAGACCGGTCGGGCTCTGGTAAACCGCCGAGGCATCGCCCTGTGGGCAAAAAGCTACGATCAGGAGCCGCGAGGGGATGGCGCACCGCGCGAGCGTGCAGCCAAATCCGCCTGTTTCTGCGGGCCGCGGCCAAAATCATCCCGTTCAGAGCGGCGAGTAGCGCTCCTTCGCCTCCTCCGGCGTGAGGTTCGCGGCCTCGGCGATCCGCGCCAGCATCTTCTCATCGGCGAGGTCTTCGGCGGTGATGCGCTCCTGCAGGGCCAACGCGTTGCGATACGAATCTGACGACGTATCGACGTGTCGCACCCTGGCACGACCGGTCGTGGGATCAACGATCTCGGCGAACGGAACGGGTACAATGGCTCCGGACTGGCGGGTGATCAGCGCGCTCGAGTGTCCTTCGAGCAAGCAGTGCACTGCGCCAACGCCGAGGTCACGCGTGTAGTCGCGATCGAAGGCCGTCGGATAGCCGCAGCGAACCTCGTAGCCGACATCCTTCTCGCCGATCGCAACCTCTACACCGCGGCTCGCGAGAGATTCGCGGACCGCCTTGCGAAGCACGTTGCCCAACGGGATTTCCGCGAGCCGAATATGTCCGTGCTCGTCGCGCGGAACGCCCTGCAGGATCGGATCGTTCTCGTCGAGGTGCTCGGCGATCCCCTCGGCAATCACTGCTACGCCATCAGGGCGACCCTCGGCCAACCTGCGCACAATGGCTCCCTCTAGGGTGCGGACGACGTCGTCCATCTGGATCGGCAGCTTGCTGAAATCCTCGGGAATCAATGAGATCGGTGCGCCCGCGGCCTTGCCCGCGCCAAGCGCGAGGTGACCCGCGGTGCGCCCCATCATGATGATGAAGAACCAACGACGGGTGGTGCGCATGTCTTCGAGGATCCGCTCGACGACCGCGGTCGCGTGCTCTCGCGCAGTCTCGAACCCGAAGGTCGGGATCCCGGTCGGCAGCGGGAGATCGTTGTCGACGGTCTTGGGAACGTGGACAACCCGCAGGCGTCCTCCCGCGGCCTCCGCGACGCGCATCGCCGAGTTGGCCGTGTCGTCGCCACCGATCGTGATCAGGAAGTCGACGCCCAATGCGTCGAGAGACTTCACGCAGTTCGCGATCGCCTCGGGCGCCTTGGTGGGGTTGGCGCGTGACGTGTAGAGAACGGATCCACCCTTGAGATGGATCTGATCCACGAACGCGCGATCGAGTTGGACCACCTGGTCGGTAATTCCGGCCATGATGTGGCGGAAGCCCTCGAAAATTCCCACCACACGATGACCACCGCGCAACGCGACGATGGCGGCGGCACCCACCACACCATTGATGCCCGGTGCGGGGCCGCCTCCGACCAAGATTCCAAACGTGCTCATCGAGCCTCTCCCTTGGATGACATCCGACTGAATTCAGTTTCTGGAGCGAGCTGGCCCGGCGCTTCGGGTTTCGAGGCAGCCGCGCCACGGCGGGAAATGTACCCATCGGTTACGATCGCGGCCATGACGGCCGTGCAGATCACTCAGGCGGAGTGGCGACTCGCCCGCCCCTTCGGATACCCCCTAGCGCGCTCCGCAGGGGAATTCGCATGGAGGCGTGGGGACGAGCCGTGCTGACGGCGATCACGCTGGGATTCGTCGTGGGCCTGCGCCACGCCTTCGACCCCGACCACGTGGTCACGGTATCCACCATTGCGGTTCGCCAGCGCAGCCCCTGGGCGGTGTCGTGGATCGGTGTCAGTTGGGGGGTGGGCCACAGCTTGATGATATTCGCTGCAGGCTTTGCGGTGATCGCGCTGCGCATCGCGATCCCCGAGAGTCTGCTCGCGTCGATGGAAGCCGGGATTGGCGTCGTTCTGGTCGCGCTTGGAGCCACCAACCTCCTGACTCTTTCGGCACGCTTCGATACCAGCGAGCGCGACGCTCAATCACCGCTGCGTACGGCGATGGTGCGTTCAGGAATGATCGGCGTCGTATACGGGTTGGCGGGGAGCGGAACCGTCACGCTGCTCGCACTTGCCGCAATGCCCACGACAGAGATGGCAATGACCTACATCGCCGCATTTGCAGTGGGTACGATCGGCGGAATGGTGGGCTTTTCGCTTTTGCTCGGAGCACCGGCCGCCCTCTTCCGGGACCGCGATCTCGCACGCCGCTTCGCGATCGCAGGAACGGGTGCGATCTCGATTGCATTCGGAGTTCGGCTGATATTTGAATTCGCGTTCGACCGAGGCAGCTGTTAGCGGGCTGAGTCGGACCCACCGTCGATGGAAGTGGACACATGGCCGAGGAGTTAAACGCGACGACCGTCCGAAACTGGGGCGAGCGTTACTCGAATTGGGGCCGCTGGGGCGACGACGACCAGCTCGGAACCCTGAATTTCATCACCCGCGAGCGCGTAATCGCCGCTTGCGCGATTCCAACGGCGGGCCGGGTGATCTCCTGCGCGTTGCCCATTCACTCCCTGTCCAGCGGCTCCCGCTCTGGGGACACAGGCCTATCGATTCCGCTGCCGTGTGCGACCCAATGGGATGCGCTCGCCCGCGTCTCCTACGACGGCAAGATGTACAACGGTCAAGACGTCACGCAGGTCTCGATCGACCCCGCGTCGGAAGACCACTTCGACCAGACCCGGGGCGGCGTGATCGGGCGCGGCGTGCTGCTCGATTTACCGCGTTTCAACCGGCAACCCTGGCTCGAAAACGGAACCCGAATCCGCCCCGTCGATCTCGACGCCTGCGCGGAGGCATTCGGGGTCACCATCGAACGCGGAGACACCGTGCTGGTTCGAACCGGCATGATGGCGCGCTGTCGCGAGCAACAGAGTTGGGCGGGCTATTTCGGCGGCCCTGCCCCCGGGCTCTCCACGCTCTGTGCGCGCTGGATCTACGAGCGCGAGATCGCCGCCATCGCAACGGACACCTGGGGGATCGAAGTCCGCCCCTACGAAACACCGGATTGCTCGCAACCCCTGCACTTGATCACCATGCGCAACACCGGCCTGCTCGTTGGCGAAGTCTTCGACCTCGATGGGCTCGCCGAAGCCTGCGCGCAAGATCAGCGCTACGAATTCCTCTTCACCGCAGCGTCTCTGCCAACCGCGGGAAGCGCGAACGCACCCATCAACCCGCTCGCGATTAAATAACGGCAGGCCAACCATCACCGTTTCGACAGGAGAAGCCCCCATGCCCACCCCCCGACCCCTCGCACTCGTGGCCGCGTTTTTCGCATTGTCCATCGCTGGCCCGCTCGACCCCGAACTTGCCATTGCAGAGGAGGCTCCGAAAGAATTGCTCGATCTCAGCGCCCGACGCCTCGGGGGTTCGGAAGAACCGCTCTCTCGCTACCGCGGCGAAGTGCTCCTCATCGTCAACACCGCCAGCGAATGCGGCTACACCCCGCAATACAAAGGCCTCCAAGCCCTCTACGAGCGCTATCGCGATCAGAAGTTCAATGTGCTCGGCTTTCCGTCCAACGACTTCGGGGAGCAGGAGCCCGGTGACGACCGCCAGATCGGAGCTTTCTGCAAATCGAACTACGGCGTGGAGTTCCCGATGTTCTCGAAGGTGCGCGTGCTCAGCGCTGACGCACATCCCGTCTACGCATACCTGACGTCCCTCCCCAAGCCGATCGGGGGCCCCGTCGAGTGGAATTTCCAGAAGTATCTGGTCGATCGGAGCGGAACGGTGGTGGCGCGCTTCGAGTCTGACATAGAGCCCGGTGATCCCGCGCTGGTCGCGGAGGTCGAGCGCCTGCTCTCCCAGCCGGCCGACGCGACAAAGCCCGATTCGACCGATGCAGCGAAGCCCGATTCAACGAGCGCAGTGAGTTCCGGGGCAGACACCTCATCCTGAACTCGGCGTAATTGCGGCAGCGGTAGGGGCGGCCCTGCGTGAGACCCGCTGTCTCTCGCGAGAATCAGCCTCTTCCGCGCCATCGCCCATGCCCGCGAGTGGAAAGATCTTGCTAGGCACTCCAAGGGATGCCGGATGATCAACCGGGACTCGCGAAGGAGTCGTGGAGGTTGGAGCGCTCGAGGGTCCACGCCACGATCCCAATGCCTCGATACCAACTGATGCGCAACTTCGGGCGCCAAATCATTTCCCTCGAAATTTTTTAGCTGAATATTCAGCAAACAGGACAATCTATTTACTTGTAGTAAAAGGGTATTCTGTGCTTTCATCGGTTCCCCACAACCGGCAACAAGGACACCGAATGCTCGAAAATGCCGTTCAGAGCGCTCCACTCAGCCGAGCAGAGGGGAAGAAGCGCAGCCGACAGAAGCTCATCACCGCGACCATCAACTCAATCGCAAAGCGCGGCTTCGCGGATACGACCCTCGCGCGAGTCTCCGCGGGCGCAGGGCTTTCTCGGGGCATCGTGAACTTTCACTTCCGAAGCAAGGACGCGCTGTTTCTGGAGGTTCTCCGATTTCTGTCTCGCGAATACCAGCAAAACTGGACGCGCGCTTTCGATCAAGCGGGGCCGACCATCGCGGAAAAACTCGAGGCTGTGCTGATGGTCGATTTCGAGCCGCCGCTCAGCAACCGAAATCGGGTTGCCGCGTGGTTCGCGTTCTACGGCGAGGCCAAGTCCCGCCCAACCTACATGACGGTTTGTTCAGAAAGGGACACAGACACCTACGATGCCATCATCGAGCTCTGTCAAAAAATCGTCGAAGAGGGTGGCTACACGAATCTCGAACCTCAACTCGTCGCCGACGGACTCGGCGCAATGGGTGAGGGACTCTGGCTGGATCTCCTGATCAGTCCGCACGACAGCAACCCGGAACTGGCGAAACTAACGATCCAGAACTATTTGAAGGTCCTCTTCCCGAAGCATTTTCCGATCGCCCATCGCGCTGCCGATAGCTCCGAAGCTCAAGCGACCGCGCCTACGAGCCACCCCGCAATCTGATCGGGCTCGCCCGCCTGTAGCGCTATCCGCTCAACCGATCTGTTTGTCGGAATTCGCGAACTCTCGGTCGCGCAGGACGAATTTCTGAGTCTTTCCGGTGGATGTCTTCGGAAGCTCCATGAACTCCACGAATTTCGGGCATTTGAAGTGGGCCAGGCGCTCGCGGCAGAAATCAATGATCTCCTGCTCGGTGACGGCTGCGTCCGGCCTCAGGGAGACGAAGGCCTTCGGAACCTCGCCCCATTTCTCGTGGGGTGTCGCGACGACCGCACACTCCAGCACCTCAGGGTGCTGCACGATGGTGTGTTCCACCTCGATGGTGGAAATGTTTTCGCCACCGCTGATGATGATGTCCTTCTTGCGATCGCGAAGCTCGATGTAGCCGTCTGGATGCACCACTCCGAGGTCTCCAGAGTGAAACCAACCACCCGAAAACGCCTCTGCCGTGGCTTCGGGGTCATCGAAATACCCCTTCATGACATTGTTTCCGCGCATCAAAACCTCGCCCATCGTTTCCCCGTCGGCGGGTACATCGCGCATCTCTTCGTCGGCAACTCGAAGATGCGTAACCGTGTGGTAGGGAACCCCCTGGCGCGACATCACTCTTGCACGACCCGCGACATCCAGGCGCTCCCATTCGGGTTGCAGCTGGCAGTAGACGTGAGGCCCGTAGGTTTCCGTCAGCCCGTAGAGGTGAATGACGTTCACTCCGAGTTCCTCGAGCCTTCCGAGCAGCGTGGGGGACGGGGGCGAACCTCCCGTCGCAACGCGAATCGGCGGGTCGAAGCGCACTCCCTGGGCTTCGGGTGCCTCCGCGAGCATCAGCAGCACGGTGGGCGCTCCGTTGAAGTGGGTCACCTTCTCGCTGTGAATCAGCTCGATCATCCGGGCTGGATCAATGGTACGCAACATTACGTGAGTACCCCCCACCGCTGTCACTGCCCACGGAAAACACCAACCGTTGCAGTGAAACAGCGGCAGCGTCCAGAGGAATACAGAGTCGCGCTCGAGCTTGTGGACGATGATCTCGGCGAGTGCGTTGAGGGTCGCGCCGCGGTGGGTGTACATGACGCCCTTCGGCCGCCCCGTAGTTCCCGATGTGTAGTTGATCGACGTCAGCGACTGTTCGTCTTCGATCGAACCCGCGATCGGCACGACCTCCGCCCCGGCCACGAACTCCTCGAAGCTCGGACCGTCCATCGGCGATCCCATCACCCCAGCCACCGGATCCTGCAGGTTCACCAGCAGAGGGTTCAGGGCGAGCCCGTCGGGCGCGTTCACGACCTGGGGCGCCAGTTCGACATCTGCGATCACGACCTTTGCGCCCGAGTGATTCAGGATGTAGCCAACCTCGGAGGCATTCAGCCGGGTGTTGATGGCAACCAGCACCGCCCCGGCGCGCAGCACCGCAAAATGGGCTTCCAGGACTTCGGGGACATTGGGGGCCAGCACCGCAACCCGATCGCCCGGGCCGACACCAGCGCGCTTCAGTGCGCCCGCGAAACGGCCGACACGCTCGGTGAACTGCGCGTACGTCCAGCGTCTATCCCCGTAGACGACCGCGGTCTTCTCGGGAAACACCCGGACGGAGCGCTCGAGCAACGCGATGGGAGTCAGTGGGTCGATCGAGACTTCGGCCATCGAGGTGCGAGTATACGCGCTTCCGGCCGAGAGGGCCTCGCGCATATGGACCCGAAAGTCGACCGAATTGCCGTGCACGGGGCGAGGCCAATCGTTCTGACAGAGAGCTAGCCACTTCGGAATTTCCGGAGCGACGAACGGCGGCCTCTCCCCGTGTACAGCGTGCGGAGATCCCCTCTCCACCATCAAACTACGGATCATGGGCCCCAAAAACCGTGGCGCCCGTCACGTCACTCGAAATTCACCCGAAAATTCCCGCCCCATAGTGCAGATCCCCCCCAAACACCGGCAAAGAGTGCGAACCCCACTAGCAGCCAAATCCGACTCATCGAATCACGCCAATCGGACGCTTTGCAAAATCGGCAACGCTTCCCCCAATTCGAGCAAAGCGCCCGCAGGGATTGGGAGACGAGAGAGCAACGCGCGGAATGGTTCACTGAGCACGATGCTCTCTCGTCTCCCAATCCCGAGAAATGTCTCGCAATTAGAGTCGAATCGATCCGCGAGTCGCAGCCAGCCGAATGGCAGGCAAAGAAAACCCCGGGAGCAGGTACGTGACCCTGACGCGGCTACGGTGCCCGCGCTCCCGGGGCGGTGGCTCTGGGAACTGTGCATCCCAGTCACACCGAAACGATCTGAAAATTCGGTTCGGCGCCTAGGACGCCGCCACCTCACTCACCGTAGTCTGTTTATGATGCACCGAATCACCTCCGTTCCGGCGTCGAGGACACCCAGCGAGGCCCAGACCCCGCCTCCAGTCCCGGCATTCGGGGTGGTCGCCGTTACCCCCCCTCCGGGCCGCCTCGCCCCCGGTACAATCGACCGACCGCGAGACTCGGGGGCGAGTGAGGCCCCCTTGATGGAAGAACGTATCGGATGTCCGCGGTTCACTCCAGCGCGCAGCCCCGATTCGTGTAGCGACGCCGCAGAAGGCGCTACGCTGAGGCGCGCGCTCGAAACGACTCTCCCAACAAGCCTCTTTTGGATGACTCATCGTGTTTCAGTTCCGGATCGCCACACTTTTCATCGTCGCCGCGGTCGCAGTCATGGCCTGGGTGCTGACCTGCGGAGCCTGGAAGCTCGAGGAGCAGGTAGACCGAGTTGCGCCGATCGGCGTGCGCTTCTTCACGCGCCTGACCGTCATCACGGTGGGAACCGGAGATCGGCACGAAAACCCCGCGCGCCGCGGCCCCGCGACCGCGATCGGCCTCGGCAAGCAGATCGTCCTCGTGGACGCGGGTCGCGCGTTGGCGGGCGCACTGCGCCTCGCCAGGATCCCCGCCCACCAGCCCGACACCATCTATCTCACGAGCTTGCTGCCCGAAAACGTCGTCGGGCTCGATGACTTCCTGTTGCTCAGTTGGATCAACGGTCGCGAAGCGCCCGTGCGGCTCGTCGGTCCATCGGGAACCCGCGCGCTGGCCGACGCACTGATTTCGGCACATCGCGTGGGAATCGAAGCGCGAGCGGGCGGGATGGGGATTCGATCGAGCGCTCCACAGTTCGAGGTCGTCGAAATTTCGGATGGCTGGTCGGAGCAGCGCGGAGAACTCACGGTTCGTGCGGGCGCGCTCCCGGGCGGGCCCACCGAGGCCTTCGCCTACCGCTTCGAAGCCCGCGAGCGCTCGGCAGTCATCGCGGGCACGGGTTGGGCGGAGTCCGCGCTCATCGAGTTTGCGCGCGGCGCGAACCTGCTGGTCCACGAAGCCGTCTACATCCCGACCCCGGAGGTCGCCGCGAAGCTGGAGTACGACGAAGACCCCGAGCTGTTGTTGCGCGCAAGCAGTGAACACACGGCGATCGACGCAGTCGGCGCGCTCGCCCGGAAGGCCGGTGTCAAAACACTCGTGCTGGTTCGGATGCGCCCGCCGCCTGTTTACGATCTGCAGATCACAAGCGTTGTAAATGATGACTTCGACGGGCGCATCGTGATCGCCGCGGACGGAGACGAGATCATACCCTGAGACCAAACTCCTCCGACTCGATCTCGGCCGGAGGGCTCGCTTTGCCGGGATTGCGAAACATCGGCGGGAGGTACTCTGGCCGATCGCGGCGCGCGCGCGCTCCGGTAAAACGCCGCCGCTGTTCGTGGTAGTAGGTCTCATCGGGGTCGAGTGCGATCGCTTCGTCAATGGTGCTGACGGCCGCGGTATCCATGCCGAGTCCGAACTGCACTTCGGCGAGCGTGTCGAGAATGGTGGCCTCTGAGCGCTGGGTTTCGGAAACAGCGCGCTCCGCGAGCAGCAGCGCCGCTTCGAGTTCGGCCTGCGTCACGTCAGGAGCGATCGCAATCACCCAGGCGTAGTTGTTGAGTTCGTCCGGGGAAATCTCGGGCAACCGCGCCGTGCGTGCCGCGTATCGGGCGACCGCCTCTCCCTCAGCAATGACGTCCATGCCCGCCGTACCCACCGAAAGCAACGTCGCGAACATCAGCACACCGCACGTCGCCCGAATCCACAAGGCCGGTCGGGTGAAAATTCGGCGTCCGACCCATGCCGTCGCAACCGCACCCGAAATCAAGCCACCGATATGCGCAGCAAGAGCGATGACAGGGATGAGCATGCCGATGACGATATTGACCCCGATAATGATCCAAAGACTGCGGCGCGGGAAACGCCACCAAGCGGGGAGCGCGTCGGCGTGGCGATAGTCCAACCAGAGAATGCTACCGGCCAGACCGAACACAATGCCCGATGCGCCAACCACCATAGAATTTCCAAACAGACCATCGGTAAGCATCGCGCCGGCTGCAGAAATTCCCATCACACAGGCGGTCCGCGCGGCACCCAGTGGGCGCTCGACGAGAAAACCGAGAACCATCAATGCGAGAAGATTGAGCGTAATGTGAACAAAACCAAAGAAACCACCCTGGGCGTGAAGCAGGTTGCCGGTCAGGATTCGCCAGACATCCCCATCGGCGACGAGCGCCGGGCTGTAGTGACCCGCGAGCATGACCGGATAACCCACCAGCATCTGAATCAGGTAGATCAAGATGCACACTGCGATGAGCGTCTGCGTCGCGAGCGGCCTGGGTGCATTGTCTCCGATCTCATCGATCTGAGCCATGCTCGCGAGGCGACGCTCACCGTCGGGCAAGCCCCGAATTCGCTCGCGCAATTTATCTGCGAGGTTCTCGGGAGCATTGAAGCTTTCGAAATTTCCGCGTGATAGCAGGTAGACGGAGCTTCTCGCACCGATCCACAGCGCCTGTGCGGAGACCGCGATGTGGGTGATGTCCTGATAACGGGTGTGGATCTGCCGGACGCGACGAGGGCTGCGGGGGTGCCAGATTCCGTCATCGTCGAGCAGGATCGGCGGGTGGTCACCGCGCAGGGGAAAGGTACTGCTGGTACCCGCAAAGGAATCGAAGCTGAAACTCACGCCAGAAGATTAGCGCGCGGGTTCTAGCGGCGGGGAACGGGCAGCGTCGGGAAGATGCGGCTGTAGGTCAGGACGACGAGCGCGAAGGCACCGAAAAATCCCGCCGCGATTCCCAACTGCACTGGGCCGAGCCAAGCAAGGCCATCCTCCGGAACCAACGAAGGCCAAACCAGCACGTTCCGCTCGATCCAGAAGCCGATCAGAATGATCACAGCGACCGGGCCGACGATGTACCAGGTGCGCTTCGGGGCCTCACCGAGCAGCACCCAGAACGGGATGATCCAGCAGCCCGCCCACGCGACCAGCGAGGTCATCACGTAGGGCTCGTGGAGTCGCTCAGACGCGAAATACCAGGTGTCCTGAAGGAACTGCGAGCCGAGGCGAAGCTCGAAGAACTGGGTCTCTTCGGGGAGGTTCCCGTACCAGATCACGATGTACTGCGAGAAGAAGAGGTACATCCAGAAAATCGAGAACGCGAAGAGCATCTTTCCGAGGTCGTGGAATCGATCCTTGGTGAGTTCCCCTTCCCAACCCGGCGCGTTGCGCAGCAGCACACAGATGACGGTCGTCATTGCGATCCCCGAGAGGAAGCCACTCCAGTCGAAGTACCAGCCAAACAGCGTCGAAAACCAGGTCGGGGTGAGTGACATGACCTGGTCGTATCCGACAACCGTGTAACCAAACACGTAGAGGAGCGAGATGATCGGCGCGAGCACTCGTAGCTTCCGCGCCGATTCGGCCAACTCGACGTCATCGCCGCGCCAATTCGCGCTCCAGCGCGCGAACATTCGCTTCGCGTGCGGCGCGCTTTCTGCGGCACCGTGGAGTGCGGGCCGCACTGACAGCTTGAGAAAGCGAACGGACAACACCGCGAGGACGAATAGAATCGCGAGATCCGTGATGTAAACCCGCGGAATCGTGAGCCAACCTTCCTTGCCCATCGGCGCACCGTGGATCCAGTTGGTGTGAATCGACTCACGGCCGAAATAACCGATCGCGAGGAGTACAAAGCTGATTGGAACCCACGCGGCGAGGGCCTCGGCGACGTGGCGAATCGGCCCGGGCCAGTTGGCGTCGATGATCACGAACGCGCAGGCCAGGCAGAGTCCGCCCTGCGCGAGGGTCGCGAAGTAGATGAAATTGACGTGGTAGGCGCGCCAAGCCGTATCCGGATCGGTCGAGAGGCCGTACGCGAACGATGCGATGCCGATCGCCACCAGTGCGCCGCAGGTCCCGATCAACGACATCGGCAAATTGCGCGGATTCGCGCGCTCCAGCTCAAACGCGCTCACTTCAGACTCCCATTCGGATTCTCTAGGTATCGGAGATAGTTCACGATGTCCCAGCGGTCGTCCGATTGAATTCGGTTGAAGTTCGGCATGCGCCGACGCCCGTAGCGAATCGTGGTGTAGATGTGCCCATCGCTGCGAATCCGCGCGATGCTCATCGGACCTGCGACCGCGAGTACCCCCGCGAGCGGTCCATTGATCTCGCCCGTCATGCTCACGGACCCATCACCGAGGCCTTGCGGCCCATGGCAGGCCGAACAGAAGCGCTCGTATCTCATGCGCCCGTTTTCGATCGAGGCGAGATTCGCGGTGCGCGGGTTCACGAGAACATCGGACGCCGCATCGATGATGTTGGATACGGGCGCTTCGCCGCCGCCGATCGGGACGGTGCCCTCGGGCGGGATGAAGCCCTGTCGCTGGTCCCCGTAGTTCACTTCCTCGAACGCCTGGACGGCTTTCTGCCACTTCATCTGCGGAAACCAATCGTTCGACCACTGCTCCCAGCAACCCACCGTCGAGGTCAGCGAGAGCGCGATCAGAACGAAGAGGGAACGCGATAGTCGAAGCGCTGTTCTACGACTCGACAAGGTTGACCTCCATCGCGTCGTTTTCCCGCATCAGCGCGTCGATCTCGGCCACATCCTGTTCGCGGCAGCGAACGACGAGACCGAAATCTTCCGCAGAGAATCGGGAACTGTAAGCGGGATCGATCTTGAACTTGGGGAGCCCGCCGAAAATAAAAAGACCGAGCACCGTCAACACGCCACCGAAGAGAATCGTGAGCTCGAAGGCGATGATCGTGTAGGGCGGAATCGAGGCGAATGGCTTGCCGCCGACCATGATCTGCCAGTCGTTCGACATCCAGATGGTCATCGCGTAGCCGGTGACCACACCGACAAGGCCACCGATCAGCGTCAACACCCGAACTTTGCTGGGCTTGGGATCGACCGCGTCCTCCACCTCGGGGAAGGGAGCCGGCGCGTAGGTCTCGAGGTCCGTGTAGCCGCGGCCGCGCAACTGCTTGACGGCGGCAGCCACCTGGGCAGGGAGTTCAAAGATGCCAACCAGTCTCGCCATCAGTGGGCCCCCTCCGCGCCATGCACCTTTTCATGAATCGCGATTTCCTTCATTTCCGCGATTGCGATGATCGGGAAGAGCTTGAGGAAGATCAGGAACAATGTGCAGAAGAAACCGAAACTTCCCGCGAGGATGCCCATCTCGGGCCAACTCGGAATGAATTCACCCCAGACCGCCGGATTGTGTTCGCGCGACAGCGACGAGACGATGATGACGTACCGCTCGAACCACATTCCGATGTTGATGAACACGGATAGTACGAAGAGGAAGGGCACGTTGACGCGCAACTTCTTGAACCACAGCAGCTGCGGTAAGACGGTATTGCAGATGATCATCACCCAGGTCGAGATCCAATAGGGGCCGAACGCGCGCAACCAAAATGCCGTCTGCTCGGCCTCGACACCGCTGTACCACGAAATAAAATACTCGGCCACGTACGCGTAGCCGCAGATGATCGAGGTCAATAGAATGAAGCGCGACATGTTGTCGAAGTGGTAATCGGTAATGTAGGCCTCGAGGCCGAAGATCCGGCGGATCGGGATCATCAGCGTGAGGACCATCGCGAAGCCCGAGAAGATCGCGCCCGCCACGAAGTACGGCGCGAAGATCGTGGTGTGCCAACCGGGCACCAGCGCCACCGCGAAGTCCCAGGAAACAACGCTGTGAACCGAGAGCACGAGTGGCGTCGCAAGGCCAGATAGGTGCAACACCGAGCGGTTGTGGGCCTTCCACTGCTTGGAACTCCCCACCCAGCCGAGCGCGAGGACCATGTAGAGAACCTTTTTCCAGCCTGTCGCGCGGTCGCGCGCGATCGCGATGTCGGGGATCAATCCCACATAAAGGAAGAGGATCGAAATCGTCGCGTAGGTGCTGATCGCAAAGGTGTCCCAGAGCAGCGGGCTCTTGAAGTTCACCCAGAGCCCGCGCTGATTGGGATACGGCAGGATGAAGTAAGACTTCCACATCCGGCCGACGTGGATTCCGAGGAATTGCGCAGCCGTGAGCACTGCAAAAACCGTCATCGCTTCGGCGCCGCGGTTGATCGCGTTGCGCCACTTTGCGCGGAAGAGGTACAAGATCGCCGAGATCAGCGTGCCGGCATGTGCGATGCCGATCCAAAAGACGAACGTGACGATGTAGACACCCCAGAAGACGGGGTGCGCGTAACCCGCGATGCCGAGTCCCTTGTAGACCTGATAGACCCAGATCGCACCCCCAAGGTGCAGGAAGAAGAGAGACAGTCCGAGCAGGAACCAGTAACCCGAGGAGGTTCCCTTCATCACGTTCAGCAGGTCGCGATTGGTCTGGGAATCCGGCGGCGTCGGAACCGGGCGGATCATCCCCGCAATGGTGTCGTTGGGCGGCGTCACCCTTCCGTCACCTCAGCGCCCCGCGTCACCTTCGCGAGGTAGGTAATCGCCGGCCGCGTGTTCAATACATGGAGAGCGTGGTAGGCGCGCGCATCACCCGCGTCGGCCTTCTTCGAAGCTGCGCTCTCGTCGTCCTTGAGGTTTCCAAAGGTGATCGCCTGGGTCGGACACGTCTGCGCACAGGCGGGCGTAACCTCTCCATCTGCGATCGGGCGGCCTTCATCTTTCGCGACCTGGCGTCCGTTTTCGATCCGCTGAATACAAAAGGTGCACTTCTCCATCACACCCTGCCCGCGCACGGTCACGTCGGGATTGAGCAGCAGATTCATCGGCTCGTGGATGTTTTCGATCGCGTAGTCGAACCAGTTGTAGCGGCGCACCTTGTAGGGGCAGTTGTTCGAGCAGTACCGCGTGCCGATGCAGCGGTTGTAGATCATCCCGTTCAAGCCCTCGTCGTTGTGGTAGGTCGCAAACACCGGGCAGACCGGTTCGCAGGGAGCCGCACCACACTGCTGGCACATCATCGGCGAGTGGCGGACGTCGGTGTTGCCGAGTTCTTCGTGGTCTGTGGGCGCATTGCGTCCCGTGACGAGTTCCTGGAAACCGTCGCCGATGTAGCGCTCGATCCGCAGCCATTGCATCTGGCGATCGAGCAGCACCAATTCCTCGCCCACCGTGGGCACGTTGTTTTCGATCGAACACGCGACGATGCACGCGCTACAGCCGTTGCAGCGATCGAGGTCGATCGCCATCCCCCAGCGGTAGGGGCTCTCTTCGCTGCTGTCGTCTACGGGATCGAAGGGTTTGCGCATTTCGTGGCTGCCGCCGTGCCCGCCACCGTGACCGTCCCCTTGGCTCTCCGCATGACCGCTGCCGTGCGAATCCGCACTCTCGGCGAGCGCTAGGAGCGAAACGGCTTCACCGAGTTGGCGGCCGCGCTTGTTGTCGAACTCCTGCGTCTTGGCAACGCGCCGGTGGGCTCCGGTTTTGCTCACGGAGGCCCGGGTCGCCAACCACGCGCGGCCTCCGGTTTCGTCGGTTACCGAGGGCAGAACCGAAATCACGTTCACACCACGCGTTCCACCGGGATTGCCGTCCTCGACGCGCGAGGCATAGAAACCGACGTTGTGGCCCTGCCCAATGGAAATTGCGATGACGTCGTCGCGAATTCCACCTCTTGGTACGACCGGCAGTTCGATGGTGCCCACACTCGTGCGAACAGCGAGTACATCGCCATATTCGGCGCCAATCGCCTCGGCGGACGAATGGCTGATTTCGGCCCATGACTGCCAGGCCACCTTCATGACCGGGTCGGGCGTTTCCTGCAACCAAGGCAGATTCGCACCGCGGCCGTCAGAAAGAAGCGGGGACGGAACCGGAAGCAGTACGAACGATCCGTCGCCCTCGAGACGAGGTTCCTTGAAGCTCAGGCTCGAGATGCCCGATGCGAGCGTCACCTCGCCAGCCGCGGCCTCTTCGCCGTATACGCCACCTGCGGCGAGCGCCGCACGGAAATCAGTATCGGACCACGCCTCTTCGAGAACCGAGCGAAAGCTCCCGCTCGGCAACCGCGCAGCAGTGGCTTCGCCCATCGCCTTGGCGGATTCGATCAGCGTATCGCCGAACGCCCGGGTGTCGTGCAGCGGGCGGATGGTCGGCTGAATGATCGATCGCACACCGGGTCGCGGAGCGTGGTCGCCCCAGGATTCCATCGGTGTGTGGTCGGGAACAATCAGGTCCGCGCGCTCACTCGTCTCGTCGGGCCCGGGCGCTGTTGAGATCACGAAGCCGACCTTCTCGAGAGCCTCGGCAAAACCGGAGCCGCCAGGCATCGAGTAAACGGGGTTGGCGTCATGGACCAGCAGCACCGAAATGGCTCCGGTCTTCATCTGCTTGACGAGTCGAGCCACATCGCGGTAGCTCGCAACCTGATCGGTGGAGCTGCCGTCCGGCACGACCAAGACCGTCTTGCCAATCGCTCCGACCACTAGGTTGAGGAGCAAGACCGCAGCCGCCGTGGCCGTGGCGCTTCGACTCGTCAGCGCGACACCGGGAGGCAGCGCGACCGGTTGATCCGCGGCGAGCAATGCAGCGCCGAGCTTCTTGATCGTCGCTGCGGGAACTTCTGTGATCGTCGAGACAGAGTTCGCGCCAAAGCCGCTGAGAATCCCTCGAAGCCGGTCCGCGTTGGGGACTTCTTCGCCGCCAGCGCGCGCCGCGTCGAGTGCCGCGCGTGCAATTCCGAGCGCGAGAACACCTTCGGTGCCGGGCTTCGCGGGCAGCCACTCGTCGGAATTACCGGCAGTGAGCGAAAGCCGAGGGCCGACGTACACGAGGCGGGCTCCGCCGCCTTCCTGAGCGACCGTGCGCGCCTCCGCGAATTGGCGCCCGTGTTCGACGGGTGATATCCAGCTCTCGAGAAAATCCGAACCAAAATCGACGATGAGATCAGCTCGAGAAAGATCGAAACGAGGTCGACTCGCGATGCCGAACACGGAGCGGGAAGCTTCCTTGAGCGCCGTGTAGTCGAACGGCTCGTAGACAGTCCGCCCACCGGCTCCCACCGCGTCGATCCATTGGTCGACCAAGGCGCTCAGGGTCGGCCCCACCGATCCACCGAGCACGTGCGTTCGCCCACCCGCGGCAGCGACTTTTTCGGCCACGAGCGCGTGCGCCTCTTCCCAGGTGATCGGAGCCAATCCGCCATCCGACTGGCGCTTCATCGGCCCCGGGTAGCGATCGGGCAGGTAGGTGCGCCCAATGCTGGCCTGTCCGCGCGCGCATAGCGCCCCACGGTTGACGGGGTGATCGGGATTGCCCTCGAGCTTGATGGGGCGACCTTCGCGGGTCCGAACGTGGAGACCGCAGCCCGCAGGGCACTCCTGGCAGGTCGACGCGTAAGTAACCGCGAGTCCCGGCGTGATCTCCTCGGGCTGAACGATGTAGGGGATCAGTTTTTGTACGGGATCGTTGCAACCACTGGCCGCAGCTGCGCCAGCACTCACACCAACGAGCTTTAGAAAATTGCGACGATCGATTTCGGTCATCGTTTCCTGTCCCCGGGTTCTTCCCAGTCAGCCACACCTAGTAGTGGCAGGTGTAACAATCCTGTGAAACTTGCTTCTCGCGGTGACACTGAATGCACCAACCCATCTCGAGCGTCTGGGTCGGCAAGCCCCACGGCCGCCACTTCGTATCTTTTTGCATGAACACCTTATCGAATTCCTCGACGCGTCCATGGCACTGCTGGCAATCCACTCCGGCTTGAACGTGCCGGTTGTGGCGAAACTGAACGTACTCCGGAAGGCGGTGCACCTGGAGCCACTCGATCGGCCGCGGGTTGTCGGTATCGCGCGACTCCCAGTGCTCCTTGAGTGTGCGGATGCCCGCGAGTTCATCGTAGCTCTCGGGAAACTGGCTGTGACAACCCATGCAGGTCTCGACGGAGGGAACGCCCGCGGAGGGCGAGCGATCGGTTCCCGAATGGCAGTATTGGCAGTCGATCCCGAATTCGCCCGCGTGGTGCTTGTGGCTGAAGGGAATCGGTTGCACGAGGCCGGGCGTCTCTTCATCGAGTGCCGCCTCATGGGAAAGACATGCGGAGCGGCTCGGCCACGGGGTATCGAACTCCTTGGGAATCTCGATTTCCAGCTGGGGATCGTTTTCCTTGAGCGCCCGGAGTTCGTGCGCTTCGCAGACGCTACGCGCGACGAGGGCTTCTGCACCTGCGGTCGTAGCGAGCGCGAAGAACTGCGCCACGAAGCTCGCGACCGCGAACGCGCCGATTCCTACGAGAGTGGAGAGGAGGTGGCGAAAGCTCGGATGGTTGGTGGTCATTCGCGAACTGCCGGCCCCTTAGGAGTGTCCATTTTCGAGTTGGCCTGCGGATTCGTTCGCAGACCCATCGCCGATGTCTGTGACGATCCAGACAGAGGCGCGCCTTGCCCTTCGGATTCCGCCTTGCTCTTCCGCCCCCGTTGGAGAACCCTGCGTTTCCAATCGGCATCCAACGGAGCCGTTTGGAAGATGGGTGCCAAAAAGACAGAACAACCGGGAAACGCCCGAAAGGTGCCCCCAAACGGGCCGTTGACGGGCGCTGGGATACTACGGAAGGTGGGGCTAGTCAAGGCGATGAGGCTCGGTTTCAGTCGCGCGGCTCGGATTTCCAGACTTTCCGGCCGGATCCTCGAGCCATGAACAGCCCCGCAGCTGCGAATTCATCGACAACCGGCGTTTGATTTTGCCCGGGAACCGAGAACCCGGTTCCCGCACCCTGGGCGGTCGATCTCCGGATTTGCGCCTCAAATCGGACCCAAAGCATAATTTCGCAAATGAATTCAATGTCTTCGGTGCTATAAAGAGCGAATCGATCGGCTCGCCCGCCAGTCTGGAGGTGCCCGGACCGAAGCGTTCGAAGTAATGTTCGGCGGGAAGGATCTGCGCTCCCGACATCGAGGGCGCCACCCCGCGCGTGTGGGTCGTAGGAGGATCGCGCAATGTCCATCAGTCCGGATCTGCTCGAAATTCTCGTCTGCCCGGAAACCAAGCAACCCGTCGCGCTGGCTTCCGAAGACATTCTGGCGAAGCTCAACAGCGAAATCGCCGGGGAGCGCCTGCGCAACCGCGGCGGCGCGCGCGTCACTTCGCCGATCGCGGAGGGTCTCGTCCGCGAAGACGGCAAGATTCTCTATCCGATCGATGACGGCATTCCCGTCATGCTGATCGAAGAATCGATCGAACTCTCGTAATCCGGCGAGAGGCGCTCAAGCAGGGAACGAAAGCCAGCGCAATGGCACCCGGGTCTTGGGTCCGGCAGCGAGAGAACTTCGCACAGAGAGCTACGTAGAGAGAACTACGTAGAATTGGAAGGGTGCTCGGCGCTATGCCGGAGCATCGACTCGCCGCGCATGCGCCTGCGACCCAGCAGCGCGAGTCCCACGACACCAGGTCCGAGCAGCAACAATGACCCGGGTTCCGGAACAAAATTGAGCGTCAGTCGGGTGAACAGCGCTTGTGTGTCGCTGTGGCCACCCGGAACGCCCTGCGTGAAGACCTGCGAGGGGGTAATGAGCTGGATGCTCCCCCCGACCTTCGCGGCCGTCGACGTATTCGACAGCGGTCCGCGTACATAGCCGGTCGCCATCACGGTGGCGATGCCGTTCATCGTGGATTGCTGCAGTGTCGCGGGCGCCAGCTGCCAAGGGGCGTGGTGAAGCGTGAGATGGAATCCGGACGTGGTACCAGCCGTAATCGTCCCGCCAATGCCAATGCCGCGAGTTCCGTTCTGGGTGAGTTCCACATCGACTCTGGAGGTGCTGGGGCAACTCGCGAAGAACAGGCAGATACGCGCGATGCCCGCAATCGGCAGCGTATTCTGGGTCAGCTTCGCGGGACTCGTCGTGGCGTGGGAGAGATCCGAAAGAAAGCCGCTCCGACCGCTCACGCTGCGCAGTTCGTAGAATTTGACGAAGGCGGTGACGGAGGGAGTTGTGAAAGGGACGGGGGAGCTATCACCGAAGTAGATGGGCCAAACCTGAAGGCTGACGAGTTGGTCACCGCCGACGACCGGGTTGACGTTCGCAAACCCAACACCCGTGAGGTCAACGGGATCAGTCAACCCGTACCGGACGGTGACGGTCACCTGGACCGACATCGCCGTCGCCCCGGCCCCCCCGGCTGCCCCAACGACCAGCGCGCCGATCGCGAAGCGGATCGCCAC
>Ga0114949_10000301_pt1 | contig 25075 bp, 28 predicted proteins | sample N074metaG_FD_83505 | JGI IMG/M metagenome (GOLD analysis project Ga0114949, IMG submission 83505) | Deep subsurface microbial communities from Kermadec Trench to uncover new lineages of life (NeLLi) - N074 metaG | ecosystem: Environmental > Aquatic > Marine > Ocean trench > Sediment | place...
CGTGGAGACGGGGAAGGCGAGGGCGTACGAATTGCAATTCACAAATTGCAGCACGGCATAACCACTACCAAACACTTGCCACGCGAACTCTTCGACACCAACGAATATCGTCACATCATGTCGTTGGCAAACAAGCTCAAGGATCTATTCGGTGCCAGCGCCACTATAGAACGCGGTGATAAATCAGAACCCGTTCAATCACTGGCGCAAGCCGTTGACTGGCTAATGAGCGAAGTACGCAAAGGCCAGTCAATCCAACGCTACAAAGGGTTGGGTGAAATGAACCCTGACCAACTGTGGGACACAACCGTCAATCCGGAAACCAGGCGCCTGTTGCAAGTCAAAATTGATGACGCGGTGAAGGCGGATGAAATATTCACGACGCTAATGGGCGATCAGGTGGAACCGCGCAGAGAGTTCATCGAAAAGAACGCACTGGCTGTTTTAAACCTGGATGTCTGATCGGAAAAGTCCAAAGCGAGCCATGACCATAGGGACGGCACTGTATATTCAAAAAAAAGAACTCGCAAGAAAACAAAAAGTCTAAAATTTCTCAGCGGAGGATTGCATGATCACTCGTGAGCAAGCGGAGCAACCTGAGGCAGAGCTTGGCAGCAGACAGGAAAAAATGGCCAAACAAGCAGCCGCGGCACAAAGGCGCTGTGAATCACCACTGATTCCCGCCCTGACAGCGGCTCTTGCGACAATTGCCGCTTTAGGCTTCCTGGAGAGCACCCTTGTCAGCGCGTTGCTGGGCGCTGCCGTTGGTGGTCTGTTTGGCTGGGCAGCACGCAGATTCTGAGCGCGCCAGTTAGGCCAGCGACCAGAGCCATCAACAAAAAGAAACAAAAATCTTACAGGAACACACAAACCAGATGAGTAAAAACTGGCCAATCGTAAACTTCATCGTGCGCTGGATTCTCGGCCTCCTGTTTCTCATGGCGGGCATCTGGAAAGTCTTTGTTCTTACACCCGCAGCGCACGCCCAGCAGTTCTTTGTCGAGGGCCTTTCCCAAACCTGGATTCCCATCTGGCTGTTACAAATATATGGCTACAGCATTCCTTTTCTTGAGCTCGTCGCAGGACTACTTATTTGCATCGGGCTTAAAAGCAGAGAAGCGTTGATAGCCGTGGGCCTGCTGTTAATCGTTACCACTTACGGGCACGCGCTGCAGCAACCGCTTTTCGACATAGCCGGGCACACGTTTACTCGTTTAGCATTGATCGTTTTTCTTTTGCTGGCGCCCCTAGGAACCGATAGATACTCGGTTGACCAGTGGTTGCTTGCACGCGCTAATAAACACAAAAAGCAATAATAGTCAGGACGCGCACTCAAAATAAAGGAATCTTTGCCTGACCTCGAAAAAGATTAGGGGGCCGGCAGATCTTCTGCTGACTGACCCATGACCGGTTAATCAGTTTTTATTATTTCACCGTCCTTCATCACAAACACAACGCTCTCCATAACCCTGATGTCGTCAAGCGGATTGCCCTCCACCGCGACTATATTGGCAAGCTGCCCGGTTTTCAGTTCCGCCCAACAAAGCGGCGCCATTCCACGCCGGACCATCGCGTAAAATTCTTTGCCAGTCGCGTAGTGGCGCAAGACGCCGGAATCCGTACCAAGCGCAATATTGATGCCGGCATCCACAGCCATGCGAAAACTCTCTTCGACGTAGGGTTCCAGATAGTTACTTTTGTCGATCGTATCCTGTGGCGTGTTTTCCGGCAGCGGAATATCTGCCAGGTAAATCGTGGGCACGTAATAGGTGTCGCGCTTTTTCATCTCCTTAATAATCTCTGGCGTCAGCAATGAACCATGCATCAATCGATGCAACACTCGCTTTAACCGCTGCCATTATTCCCTCACTGCCGTGAGCGTGTGCCATGACTTTCAGGTCATGCCTTGCTGCCTCCGCCACGATTGTTCGAAGCTTTGCATCGGAATACTGCTGAGCGCCGGGCTGCGCTCCTGCTGAAAATACACCGGCCGTCGCGCAGACTTTAATGACTTTGACACCGTGTTTCGCCTGGTAGCGAACCGCCCGCAAGATTTCATCGACACCGTTGGCGATACCCTGGTTGGGTCCGAGCTCCATGATCCCCGGCGCAAACCCGGTTACGTCACAATGACCACCCGTGATAGAGAGATAATGACCCGCCGGGTAGATCCGTGGACCGGTGACGCGCCCGGCATTGACCGCGCGCATCAATGCGACATCGGGGAAACCAGGCCACGCTCCCGCGTCTCTGACTGTTGTAAAGCCGCCAATAAAGGACACCCATTGAAATTAGCGGAATCTTTGAAACCAAACAGTGAGAAATGACGCCTGCAGTTTGATGGGTGTAGCATCGTATCACAGCACCGCAGCCGGAATACGTGGGACAGCAGTGAATCTGTTTCCTTTGTTGGGCAATCGTGCTCTGCGTCATCCCAGCGATTTACCAATACCGAGCGTCTCGCAGACCGCTGTTGCCACCTCCGCATCCATGAGCTTTAAACCGGCGAGAAAGCTATCGAGAAACTCGTCACTTCTTTTCTGTGCGGCATCAAACGCGAGAGAGATATCGGCAGGGCGAATTTCCAGAAGCACCTGGAAAATTTGCGCAGCCTGGCTCAGGTCTTTACGAGTTTTCGCAGCATCTGCAGCGGCTCTTCTTTGGCTGATCACGCACTTGTGAATAGCAAATCTTCCCGGCGACGGCACGTTGATCATGATGCCGTGCTCGTAAAGCAACACGGCTACCTGAATGTCTTCGAGTAAGTAGTCCAGGTGCCGTAACGGTGTCGCGAAAGTACCAAAATCTTCGAGCTTAACCGGCCTGCTCGACTCTCGTCCACGCAAGGGAGCAAGAACGTCAATACGAAAGTCCTTGTTTCTGATTTTGAATGACGTTGACGGCTGTTTGCGATTAAGTGCCGGGACCTCAAGGTAGCCCATACCGCTGTCCAGAATGAGTTGACCCAGGTTTCGTGAATGCTTCGGTCGTGGTAGCGCAAGGCTGTAACGATTATCGGCCGCAATATCGACGTCCTGCGTGCCAGTGCTGCTGGCCCACAATACCCCCAACATATTCGCGTAAGCTCGGAAAGCGGTGGTTCCAACGAGCGCGGCACCCGCCAGGAACACACCATTTCTTTCCAGTAATGTGAGAATCTTGCCTTCATCACGGTTTAGTGACGTCATGCCGCCAGCAATGAGCATGTTAACCAGACGTCGCCTTAGTTCACGATCGTCGCCATTCGAATCCCATGCTGCTTTTTCATCGTCGATGCGATCGAGAAGCTCGGGCGACTCTTCTCCAAGGTAGTGCTCGCGCCGACTGCTGCCAAGGCTGATATAAAGGTACCAGTAGCGCTTGCCGTTAATAAATTTGGATTTGAATGACAGGTTCGAACCATCGGACAACGGCTGCGCGCAGTTTTGCATCAGCTCGCTGTACTGCGTAGTCAGGCTGTTCGGCAGGTGTCGAATCACGTTCATTTCGCACCAAAGTATACCGCGATTACACAGTTCTGCGGTATAAAACTAAACCATTGATTTAATAAGATAAAAAGTGAACTTTAGGTATATTCTACCCCGGAATATGGTGGAATGTTGCAGTTCCTATACCGCAACTTCGAAACGATGCAGCGATATCCGGCGGAAAAGGTGCCGGATTTATTTTACGGGGCTTCTCCGTCCAAAGCAGATGGGAAAAGCAATTATTATTAAGGACACCCATCAAAATAAGCGTAATTTCTATATGAAAACACGAGAAATAGCATCCTGATTCGATGGGTGTCCTCAATTGCCTCATCCACGATTGTTTGCAGCTCTACATCTGAATACTGCTGAGCGCCTGCTGCCCGCCTACTGAAAACACGCCGGAGGTCGCGCAGACCTTGATAACTTTGACACCGTGTTTCGCCTGGTAGCGGACCGCCCGCAAAATCTCATCGACACCGTTGGCGATGCCCTGATTGGGTCCAAGTTCCATGATTCCCGGCGCAAACCCGGTTACGTCACAATGACCACCCGTGATGGAGAGATAATGACCCGCCGGGTAGATACGTGGGCCCATGACGCGACCGGCGTTAACTGCGCGCATCAATGCAACATCTGGGAAACCGGGCCACGCCCCTGCGTCTCTGACCGTTGTGAAGCCAGCTTCAAGCGTTTGCCGACCGAAGGCAACGCCATACAGCGCCCAGTCAGCCGGCGTTTCTCTGACCGCCGCCGTCGTCCAGTTATCGCCGCTGAAAAAGTCCAGCGTCAGGTGGGTATGCATATCGAACAGACCTGGCAACATCGTTCGGTCACCAAGGTCGATGGTCTCGGCCTCGGTCGGCAATATCTCCGGATTGACGGCGCACAATCCTGTTGCCGGCGACAACGATCGCAGCTGGACTGATCAGCTCACCTGTTGAGACGTCAATCATTCTCGCTGCACGAATGATTTTCTTAGCAGCGAACGCGTGGTTGACGAGGACCGTGCACAGCAGCGCGAGGCAGCAGGCAAATTTCGTATTTCTCATCTTCTTTTCCGCCAGGTAGCGATTCTGTTCTCCCACAAGGCAATTATTTCGGAGTCTATAAGGGGTCTGGCTGAGCAAGCGGTGAGCGAATCCCCCGACAACAAACACACTTCATGATAATCCACAGCCAGTTTATTAAATTTCATGGATCAATAGGTACTGTTCCCCTGTTTACCCAGTACCTCCAAAGATCGACGAGAAAGGCGGAGATTGACCCCCAATGCGCTTGCAGAATCGGAGCACTTTAAACAAAGAGCACGCTATTCTTGCTCGTGCTGACATCGGTGGACAGGAGCCAAAAAATAACAACAGCCATGAAAAGCGGCAGAATTTCTATGAGAAAGCGTTAGAATTGATTTCCATTATCTAATGGGTGTCCCTAATTGAGCATGTTTAAATGAAACTGGCCAGTAAATCGATTGCTCGATTGAGCGCGGAATTCTCGGTTATCGTGATTGGTGTATTGGTGGCATTGGCTGTCGAAAGCTGGCGGGAAGACGTCGCAGAGCGCACCTTGGAACTCGAGTACCTGCAGCGCCTGCAAAACGATTTTCATGAAGACGCTGAAAGAATAACGAGGGCAATCGACGCGACGACAGTTCAACAGGGTCACATTGACTCTGCCCTGGCCGTGCTGAAAGATGAGGGTGCCAACACAGAAGATAATCTGCTGTCAGTCTTCCTGGCTTCGAGAAGCATATGGTCGCGTGAGATCGGTGCGACGTTTCAGGAGTTGTTTGGTACCGGTCAACTTCGCATTGTAAGAAACCCGGAACTGCGAATTCGACTGGTCGATTTCTACAGTTATCTGAGCATCTCGATCGTCGCTGCCCCTGGTCTCAAGGACCGCCTACCGTATCGCGACATTGTTCGTGGCGAGATACCGCCTGATCTGCAAAAGGCAATTCGCGACTGCGGTGGTGCGCAGGCCCGAATTCTTGCGCTTCCGGACACCAATATGGTTAAAAATTGTGATTTTGGGTCTAATGAGGAAGAAGCGAATTTGATACTTGATCGCGTTCGTTCAAATCCGCAAACACTTCGTGCGCTGCGCCGATGGGCGGCTGCGTTTACAGCGTTGGTAACGCGACTGGAAAGCGTGAAAATCAGAGTTGATGAGATGGAACAACTGGTAACGGCGGAAATAGCGCGCCACTGACAATTGCATGATTGGTGACTTGGTTATCGTCGCTTGTTTTGTTGTTCTCCCTGCCCCTTGAAGCGGTCATTGAGCTAACATCGTAGAAAGACGCACTAATTCCAATTTCGACAGAGAGGCAAGAAGAATGAAAATTCGAAATACAGCGATACTTTGCACACTGGGTTTGGCCGCACTGGCCTCGATCAATGTTCATGCAGGCGATACCCGGACCTATATCGATAAACGGACGGCATCTGACGAGGGTGTTGCACCGTTCAGTGGTGCAGTTTTGGTCGGGGATACGCTCTACCTGTCGGGAGCGCTTGGTATTGATGAAAATCGTCAAGTACCAGATGATCCTGCCGACGAGGCGCGCAATGTGATGAACGCGATAAAGAAAAACGTAGAAGCTGCCGGCATGACAATGGACGATATCGTGTCTGTCCAGATCTTTTGCTCCGATGTGGCTCATTATCAGGCATTCAACGACGTTTATCGGACTTACTTTACGAAAGAATACCCGGCACGAGCATTCATTGGTGCAGGAAAATTGCTATTTAACGCGCGATTCGAGGTGCAGGCTATCGCTGTCAAAAGGTGAGCGCCAATATGGGGACTCCCATCAAAACAGCGCCGTTTCTGCAGGAAAGCGTGGCAATTGATATCTGCTAGATGATGAGTGTCCTCAGCGTATCTTCCAGCGATATTTGGTTATTGTGACGGCTAAATCATGGACGTTAGTTCGCTTTTGGGTCAACTAAAGAATTTGTCCGCCACTATCGATGGCGCTAACAAGGCCTGCTGGAAAGCTACCTTCCTAATGCCTGATGGTGCTGACTATACGATCGTCGCATACATCTACGCGGATGGTGGTGCCGACATCTCTCCCAAGCGATACGGGTCACCCGACGAAGAGTATTTTTGTTCGATTCCGTTTGAGCAAGCCGATTTTTCCACGGTGCAAGAACTGCAATAAAGTTTTGTCGAGACATTGTTGCTGTTGCTAGAAAACCCAACTCGCATTATTCAGGTGAATGGTTTGTTGTTCATAAACTTCCTGTTCGGGTATTTCTCCGACGGCCAGTGGCGATTTTCTGGCGGCGGTGGCGGCTTTAAAATCGGCAATCTCAAATTTCCGAACATTGAAGGAAAAGAGAAGGAATATAGATCACCCTCCGTTTATGCCTGATGGCAGGTTGCGACCAGGAGCATTCATATGTCGCGACGACCGATTGAAGACACAAGGCTAAAATTACTCAGACTTGTCTTTGTAGCCGACGCTGATCTCCCGCATCTTTGATTCGATCCAGTCCTGAACGATGAGGTTGGTTTCTTTCGGTGGTCGGCCGGACGCATCGATCTGCGGGCCTATGCAAAAACGAATTAATCCCGGTCGTTTCCTCAAACCCCGGCGTGGCCATAGATCTCCGGCGTTATGAGCTACCGGCACGATCGGGCAACCTGCCTCTTTGGCAAGCATGGCGCCGCTGATTCCGTAACGCTTGGTTTTGCCCATTGGCATGCGGGTGCCTTCCGGGAAGATGCTGATCCAGACGCCATCGGCCAGCAGTGCTTTTCCCTGCTCAATTACCTGGTTGATCGCTGAGTGACCGGCGCGGCGGTTTATGGCGATGGCGCGCATGGAGGCCAGGCCCCAGCCGAAGATTGGTATCCACTTCAGCTCGCGTTTGAGCACCCAGGTTTGTGGTGGGAAAACGGCGAGTTGAGCGTAGGTTTCAAAGACTGTTGTGTGCTTGATGAGGATGACGCAGGGTTCGTCGGGTATGTTCTCCCTACCCTCGATGATGTAATCGAGGCCGCATATAACCCGTCCGCCCCACAACATTGTGTAGCCCCACATTTTCGCAAAGCTAAAGCGCATTCGATAAGGAAGGGGCATCGACAGAAAACACAGCGTGGCGAAGAAGCAGGCCGTTGCGAAAAAATATATCTGGAAAAACAGAGAGCGCAACCAGATCATGCCTGGGTGCCAGAGTCCTTGAGTGCCGCTATCAACTGCCTGGCCGCGGCCAATAAGTCGGGATAGGTTTCAACTTGTTCGTTTTTCTCCGCCAATGCTGCTGCCGTGCGCTCACCGTTGCCAGTCAACACCAGGATCGGCCGGCCTGAGACTGCCTTTGCAGCTTCGATGTCTCTTTCTGAATCGCCGATCATCGCGACGCGGTTTAGCGGCACTCCGTATTGTCGCGCCAGCTTGTTGAACAATCCCGGTTTGGGTTTCCTGCAGTCACAATTATCGTCCGGGTGATGTGGACAAAAAACTATCCGGCCGAGATCGCCACCGGCATCGGTCACTGCCTGGCGCATCTTCCTGTGTATTGCCTCGAGGGCCGGCAGGTCGATCAGTTGACGGCCGATGCCGGACTGATTGGTCGCTACAGCAACGGTAAAACCGGCGTTCGACAGCTGTGCGATCGCCTCGATGCTGCCATCGATTGGCAGCCACTCTGACGGTGACTTAACAAATTCTTCGGAGTCGTGATTGATGACACCATCACGATCCAGAATGATGAGTCGCCCGGACAAGTCTTACTCCTGCTCCGGCGTGAGGCGGGAAATATCAGCAATGTCGAGGAACAGCGCACGCAATTCGGAGAGTAGTGCCAGTCGGTTATTACGCACTACCTTTACGTCGGTCATCACCATCACCTCATCGAAAAACGCATCCACCGGCGCTCGCAAAGTGGCAAGCTGTTCTAACGCGTCCGTATAAGCTCTCTTTTGGATAAGCGGTGCAACCTTCTCCCGAGCACGTTGCAATGCATCGAACAATGTCTCTTCCGCGTCTTCCTCAAACAATGCCTCGTCCAGTGTGGCGCCGTCTTCGAATTCGGCCTGGCGCAATATGTTTGCTGTGCGTTTGTTTGCTGCCGCAAGGCTGGCCGCCGCATCCAGTTGCAAGAACGACGCTACGGCAGAGAGGCGCTCGGCAAAATCCAGCAACGACGCTGGCCGCCTGATGCGAACCGCTTCAAACATATCGGCAGAGAAACGTGAGTCTTGCTCGGAAATATAGCCGCGCATCCTGTCAATAATGAACTCGTACAGGCTCTTCACCGTTTCCTGTTTGTCCTCACCCGATGCGGGTTGCTGTACAACGGCGGCGTCGATCGCCATCGCAATATCCAGGTCCAGTTTCTGCTCGATCAGGATACGGACGATGCCAAGCGCCGCCCTGCGCAGGCCGAAGGGATCACGGTTGCCCGACGGCTTTTTGCCAAGCACAAAGATACCCGCAAGCGTGTCGAGTTTGTCGGCTATCGCAAGAATGCTGCCCACCGGCGTTGCGGGCAGGTCATCGCCGGCAAAGCGCGGCAGATACTGTTCACCGATCGCATCATAAACGGCCGCGTCTTCGCCATCGGCCCGCGCGTAGTAACGGCCCATCGTGCCCTGCAGTTCCGGGAACTCACCAACCATGCCGGTGAGCAGGTCGCACTTGGCCAATATGGCAGCACGAGTAACGGATGACATATCAACGCCCAACTGCTTTGCAAGCAGGGCGGCCAATACACCTGTACGCAGACTCTTGTCGCGTAATGAGCCAAGATCTTTTTGGTACACGACATTGTCGAGTGCGTCGCAGCGATCACCCAATGTTATTTGCTGATCCGTTTGCCAAAAGAAAGCGGCATCTGCAAGCCGGGGCCCAATGACGCGCTCATTGCCGTTTCGAACCCGTTCCGGCTCCCTGCTCTCTATGTTGGCTATCGTGATGAATAGTGGCAGCAAATCCTGTTCTTCGTCCCGTAGTGGAAAGTAGCGTTGATGATTCATGAGCGTGGCAACGATCACCTCATCGGGCAGAGCCAGAAACTTTTCGTCGAACGAGCCAGTTAGTGGAACTGGCCACTCGGTTAGTGCGGTAACCTCATCGTACAGTGCAGCGTCACCAACGGCGCTGCCGCCAGCGAGTTTTGCCAGGATTTCTACGCCGTTGATAATTTTCTGCAGCCGCGCCTCGAAGTCCGCGATAACGAAGCCCTTGTTCTCCAGGATGCTGAGATACTTACCGGGCTCGGTAATTTCTATTTCACCCGGTGCGTGGAAACGATGCCCCCGCGACTTGTTGCCGGCTTGTGTACCAAGCACCGAACCGTTGATGACGTTCTTGCCGTGCAAGAGTATTAGCCAATGCACCGGCCGCACAAATTCCACGGCAGAATTGCCCCAGCGCATGCGCCGCGGAATGGGTAACGCAGCTAAAGCGCGCTCCACAATTTCTGCAATGAGGTCTTTCGCGGCTTGCCCGCTCTCGAGTGCGGTGTGTGACAACCACTCGCCCTTGTCGGTTTTTTCGCGGCCGAGATCATTGACGTCAACGCCACATTTTTTCGCGAATGCAACTCCGGCCGGCGTCGCCTCACCTTTGTCGTCAAACGCGATCGAGACCGGGGGACCTTTTTTGGTTACTTCGCGGTCTTCTTGCTTGAATGCCAGGTCGACAACAAGTACGGCAAGTCGTCGCGGGCTGGCGAAGGCTTTAATCGCACCGTGCTTCAGGCGGGTTTTATCAAGGTCTGCTCGCAGGATGCTGGCAAACGCATTCATCAACGCTCTGAGTGCTTTCGGCGGCAGTTCTTCGGTACCGACTTCGACCAGAAAGTCGGCGGCGGTTTTTTTAGCCACTATTGTGCAGCCTCTTTCTTTGTATCGCCGAGCAATGGAAAGCCCAATGCCTCGCGGCTGGCGTAATAGGCCTCGGCGATGGCGCGCGCCATTGTGCGAATGCGCAATATGTATCGTTGCCGCTCGCTGACCGAAATCGCCTGCCGGGCGTCAAGCAAATTGAAAGTGTGCGATGCGCCTAGCATTTGTTCGTAGGCAGGTAATGTGAGACCCAATTCAATAAGGCGTTGGCCTTCGGCCTCTGCATGATCAAAAGCGGCAAACAACGCATCGGTGTCGGCCTCTGCAAAATTGTAACGGGATTGCTCGACTTCATTCTGGTGATAAACGTCGCGATAGCTGATGCGGCCCAGCGGTCCGTCTGTCCAGGTGATGTCAAAAATGCTTTTAACATCCTGCAAATACATGGCAAGGCGTTCGAGGCCGTAGGTGATCTCACCGGTCACGGGCTTACACTCCAGACCGCCGACCTGTTGGAAGTAAGTGAACTGGGTGATCTCCATACCGTTCAGCCAGACTTCCCAACCGAGCCCCCACGCGCCAAGTGATGGCGATTCCCAGTTGTCCTCGACAAAACGAATGTCATGTACTGTCGGGTCAATGCCGATGGCACGCAGAGAATCTAGATACATCTCCTGGATTTCCAGCGGTGATGGTTTGATGACGACCTGGTACTGATAGTAATGCTGGAGTCGAAACGGATTGTCTCCGTAACGTCCGTCGGTGGGACGACGACACGGTTGCACATAGGCTGCACCCCATGGTTCCGGCCCGATGGCACGCAAAAATGTTGCGGGATGGAAGGTGCCGGCGCCCATCGGCATATCGTAGGGCTGCATGATGACGCAGCCGCGTTCTGCCCAGAACTGTTGCAGCGCCAGAATAAGGTCCTGAAAGGTCTGCACGGCGGGCTGGTTTTGCTTGTCCATCAATGATTTCGCGCAAGAAAGAGGCGCGCAGTATAACCGTATATCAAGGCGGCGTAAGGCGCCGGAACATCGTTGCGGTGCAGCGGCCCGGATGCTCGCGGCAGGACATGGTGGCAGCATATTGCGGCTCAAATTTGGTGCAGAACGGGCAACTTTGCACTATAATGGTGCGTTGGAAATCCTCATCGCACCATTATAGTGCACAACACCGATCGCGAAAGTCGCTTTTGTTTTAAAAATCATGGAATTACGGGTTTGCTACCAGTGGCACAGTTCATGCAATGCAAGTAGCAAGACAACCATTTAACGACGAGTACCGGCATCAACAAAAAAGCCGATTCGGCGCGGCGTAAAACACATTTGCAACATTAACCAGAGGATACGTTCATGACCCCTGCTGAGGTTCTCGGCCTGATCAAAGAGAAAGACGTCAAATTCATCGATTTTCGCTTCACCGACACCATCGGCAAGGAGCAACATGTGACCGTACCGGCACATGTTGTGAATGAAGACCTGTTTGAAGATGGAAAAATGTTTGATGGCTCATCGATTTCCGGATGGAAAGGCATCAATGAGTCCGACATGATCCTGATGCCGGACGCGGCATCAGCCGTTCTCGACATCTTCACTGAAGACACGACCATGAATCTGCGGTGTGATGTCGTCGAGCCGGCGACAATGCAGGGTTATGATCGCTGCCCGCGATCTCTGGCGCAGCGCGCCGAGGCATATATGAAGTCGACCGGCATTGCGGACCAGGCCTACTTCGGTCCGGAAAACGAGTTTTTCGTTTTCGATGACGTGCGCTGGGACGACACGATGCAGGGTGCCTATTACGCCGTTGATTCGAGTGAGGCCGCATGGAACACCGGTCGCCGTTATGAAGGTAACAACACCGGTCACCGACCGACTGTTAAAGGCGGTTACTTTCCGGTTCCACCGGTGGACTCGCTGCACGATATTCGTTCGGCAATGTGCCTGGCGCTTGAGGAAATGGGTGTCGAAACAGAGGTGCATCACCACGAAGTCGCAACTGCCGGCCAGTGCGAGATTGGTACGCTCTTCAACTCCCTGGTGCGTAAGGCAGACGAGGTGCAGATCATGAAATACGTAGTGCACAATGTTGCCCACGGTTACGGAAAAACAGCAACCTTCATGCCCAAGCCGCTGGTTAACGACAACGGCAATGGTATGCACGTGCATCAGTCGCTGTTCAAGGATGGCCACAACCTGTTCACCGGCGATGGCTATGGCGGCTTGTCCGATATGGCGCTGTACTACATTGGCGGCATCATCAAACACGCCAAAGCACTCAATGCTTTCACCAACCCGGCGACCAACAGTTACAAACGCCTGGTGCCTGGTTTTGAAGCGCCAACCATTCTTGCGTATTCGGCACGCAATCGTTCCGCATCGATTCGCATTCCCTACGAGCCCAATCCGAAAGGCCGTCGCGTCGAGGTGCGTTTCCCGGACTCGATGGCGAACCCGTATCTTGCCTTTGCGGCGATGATGCTTGCCGGTCTGGATGGCATTCAAAACAAGATTCATCCCGGCGATGCGATGGACAAGGACTTGTATGATTTGCCGCCGGAAGAGGAGAAGAACCTGCTTCTTGTCGCATTCTCGCTGGAGGAGGCGCTAGGCTCGCTGGATGACGATCGTGCATTCCTGAAAGCAGGCGATGTGTTCAGCGATGATCTTATTGATGCCTACATAGACCTTAAATCGGAAAACGTCATGCGTTTGCGCATGACGACGCACCCGGTGGAATTCGACATGTACTACAGCCTCTAGCCCAGACACTTCATGAATCACCGTGATGATTGTGCAAAGATTTGTTTACACACTTGATTTTACGACAGAGCGGAATACCCAGTGTATTCCCGAAGGAGGAAAATTGGGTGTGTGAACAAAGATCAAGCAAGGGCGCGAGTGACTTCATGAAGTGTCCGGCCCAGGCAAAGTCAGGGTGATTTGATGCCAGGGCCGGCCGCGAAAAGGCAGACCAGCCACGTTGCAGGCCCTGAATCAGGCCAAAAATGTGACCCGGGCAGCACTTTATCGCCCAATCACTGGTCAAACTGAAAGTACCACTGCTATGCTAACCGTATGCTCAAACGATCATTTTTTGCGTTTATCACAATCCTCGCTGCGGGCGCTGTTATGGCGCAGGCATATAAGTGGGTGGATGCAAATGGCGTGGTGCATTACTCCGACCGCCCCCGGGCGGGTGCGGAGCTCATCGAGCTGTCAAAAAGCCCCACCCGACGAACTCCAAGACCGGTACCAAGAAGCACGGTTTCGCAGCCCACGTCGGCCGCAGCGACTGAAGCAGAACCGGCGGCGTTCAAATACGAAAGCATCACCATCAGCACTCCAGCTGCGGAAGAGACGCTATGGAACATAGAGAGCGTTCTCAATGTGTCCCTCAGCATCAAGCCGGGACTGCAGCCGGGACACCAGATCCGGGTTTACTTCGACGGCGAACCGAGGATGGTCAGCGGCTCAAGCTTCCAGTTGGAGGAAGTTTACCGTGGCATACACAACCTGCAGGTGGAGATCGTCGACGAGTCCGGCAAGCTAATGATTCGCAGCCGGACCAACCGCTTCTACGTGCAGCAGAACGCGATCGGCGGCGGCTAGAGCCGGACAGAAAAAAGCGTCCTGCCAGAAAATCAGATGGTGGCGGCAATCCGCCGCCGCAAGACGATGTCATTGACAGCCTGAGCACGGGCGTCATCGTCGCCGACCACAATCTGTTGATTGAAACGCTCAACCCGGCTGCAGAAAACCTTCTCGGTATCAGCCAGACCCGTGCGCGAGGTCAGCCTTTGCTGCAGCTTATCGGCGACGACAAAGAACTCGCAGATATTCTGCACCGATGTCTGGCGACCGGCCTGGCCTATGCCAATGAATTACGTCTCGCGCCAACAGAAGTACAAGCGGACGAGCGGTTGGTTGATTGTCGCGTGTCGCTGATGCAGCAACCGGATGCTGATGCTGCGCTGTTAATAGAAATGACCGACGTAACCCGGCGCACCAGAATCAGCAAAAAAAACGCGCTCATCATTCAGCATGGCGCGGGCCGGCAAATGATTCGCCAGCTTGCCCATGAGATAAAAAATCCACTCGGTGGACTTCGCGGCGCCGCCCAGTTACTTGAGCGTCAACTCGACCGCGATGAGCTGAAAGAATATACCGGCGTCATCATTAGTGAAGCGGATCGGCTTGCGGCCCTCGTGGACACGCTGTTAGGGCCGACTGGCCCGCCCAACAAACAGCCGGTCAATATTCATGAGCTGCTTGAATATGTCGCGCGCCTGGTTCAGCCGGACTTTGGCGATGGGCTGATCATTCATCGGGACTACGATGCAGGTCTGCCGCTTTTCAGCCTGGACAGCGATCAGATGGTGCAGGCGTTTCTCAATCTTGTACAAAATGCTGCAAGCGCGCTCGAGGGACACGGGACGATTAAATTACGCACGCGTGCCGAGATTAACTTCACGATTGGCGATACCTGTCACCGCGTGGTCGCGAGCGTAGAGATTGAAGACGATGGGCCGGGTATTCCAGACGAATTACAGGATTCGGTGTTCTATCCACTGGTTACCAGCCGCGCTGATGGCACAGGCCTGGGATTGCCGGTGGCACAGGAACTCATTAGTCGTCACGGTGGACTAATCGAGTTTGAGAGTCGTCCTGGTCGCACTGTATTCCAGGTCAGGATCCCGTTGACTGACCCAGGTGAATCCGCAAATGACCAGTAGTGAGCTGGAAGTCTGGGTTGTGGATGACGATCAGTCCGTGCGCTGGGTGCTTGAGAAAGCACTGCGGCAAGCGGACATGCAGACAAGAAGTTTTGAGCGCGGTGAACACCTGCTTGAAGCACTGGGCAATGCGACGCCGGATGTTCTTATTACCGACGTACGCATGCCCGGCATGGACGGCCTTACTCTTTTGGATCGATTGAGCCGAATGTGTCCCGAACTACCGGTCATCGTGATCACTGCCCACGCGGATCTGGAAAGCGCGGTCGCCGCGTACCAGGGTGGCGCTTTTGAATACCTACCCAAACCATTCGATGTCGATGAGGTGGTCGGGCTGGTCAGAAAGGCTGCACGCAACAAAGGAGAAGATCCGGCAAGTAGCAACGCCAAAGCGACTGGAAATATTCCATCGTTGCTCGGTCAGGCACCGGCCATGCAGGATGTATTTCGTACCATCGGCAGGTTAGCGGGCTCCAGCATGACTGTTCTGATCACCGGGGAGTCGGGAACCGGAAAAGAGCTGGTTGCACGGGCCCTGCATGAACACAGCCCACGTGCAGACCAACCCTTCGTTGCGCTGAATACCTCGGCGATTGCCTCAGAATTGCTGGAAACTGAATTGTTCGGCCACGAACGAGGCGCATTTACCGGTGCCGAGGCGCGGCGCATCGGGCGATTTGAACAGGCAAGCGGCGGCACACTGTTTCTTGACGAAATCGGTGATATGTCTGCGGCGTTACAAACCCGATTGTTGCGTGTGCTGGCGGAAAGTGAGTTTTATCGTGTCGGTGGGCAGACATCGATCAAAGTTGATGTGCGGGTTATCGCAGCGACCAACCAGGACCTGGCGCTGGCAGTCAAAGAGCGGCGCTTTCGCGAAGATCTGTATCACCGCCTCAACGTCATGCGCATCAACACGCCACCGTTGCGACATCGCAGGCAGGATATACCAATGCTGCTACAACACTATCTCGCCGACTCGGGCAAGGAGCTCAACACACCGGCAAAAGCGCTCGATAGTGAAGCAATGGAAATGCTGCAAAGCTACGACTGGCCAGGCAATGTCAGGCAACTGGTTAACGCCACCCGGCGACTGACCGTTACCGCGCCGGGCGGTACCATCACCGCCGTCGATATTCCGGAAGACCTGGGGGGCCGCTCGGGCGCGAAAGGCGCGCAGCAGGAGTGGACGCAGAGTCTTGCGTACTGGGCGGAAAAAGAACTCGGGGCCGCACAGGTGAAGCCGCTCGTTGATGAAGCGTTGCCGGAGTTTGAGCGGACGCTGATTCGAATCGCGCTAAACCGGGCTAATGGCCACCGGCAGGAAGCGGCGAAGCTGCTTGGCTGGGGGCGGAATACGTTGACGCGGAAAATTCGGACGTTGGATCTGGATTAGATAAAGCGGCGCGAAATCTCGCCGCGATCAAGAGACTAATACTGCAGCGCTCCCACCAACTCGCCAACCGACGTAACATCGTGCCGCTGCAGATAATCTGCAATCCCGCTGTTAATCTTCTGACAAACCAGCGGATCATAGAAAAGCGCAGTACCAACACCCACCGTCGTTGCACCCGCGAGAATAAATTCGATCGCATCATTGGCGGTAGTAATGCCTCCCTGGCCAATGATCGGAATATTTCGCGGTCCGGCAATCTCGTATACCTGGTGTACTTTCAACAAAGCAATTGGCCGGATAGCAGGTCCGGATAGACCGCCGCGAACATTGCCTATCACCGGCCGTTGCTTCTCGATGTCGATTGCCATGCCCATGACCGTGTTAATAACAGCCAGTGCATCGGCGCCCGCCTCTATGCACAGGCGCGCGTTTTCCTGAATGTTGGTCTGGTTAGGAGATAGTTTCGCGATCAGTGGTTTGGATGTTTGCTTGCGGCAGGCGGCAACAACCCTGGCTGACATCTCCGGGAAATTACCGAAGGAGACACCACCCTCTTTGATGTTCGGACAGGAGATGTTTATCTCAATCGCATCGATCGGTGAGTCATCGAAGCGTTTCGTGACCGCGGCATAGTCATCAATCGTCGATCCGCATACATTGGCAAAAAACCGCGTTTCCGCAAAGTCGAGCCCGGCAAGAATGTTGTCGACGACCTTATCCATGCCCGGGTTTTGCAGGCCGATGGCATTTAACATGCCCATCGGCGTTTCGAAAACGCGATGTGGCATGTTGCCCAGACGCGGTTCACGCGTCGTACCCTTGAGTACGATAGCGCCCGCATCGCGATTGGAAAATTCATCGATGCGTGTGTATTCCTCACCAAAGCCAACGCAGCCCGAGAGCAGCACAATTGGCGAGGCAAGGGATAACCCACAAAAATCGACCGTGAGTGCGGTTGGCGGAGAATTGGCAACTAAAGACATAGATCAGAAGATGTTAATGATGAAATTGAGCGCGATCTTACACAACGAGTGGTGCAAAATGCAGCTCACTATGTTCAGTGTCATTCTATATGAGCCCGAGATTCCGCCGAATACCGGTAATATCATACGCCTTTGCGCCAATACCGGCGCGAAACTGCACCTGATCAAGCCGCTTGGGTTTGAGATGGACGAGCCCCGCTTGAAGCGAGCGGGGCTGGATTACCGGGAATTTGCGGCAGTGGAGATACATGAAAACCTGCTGGCGTGCATTGCTTCGCTGGGCGAGCCGAGGTTGTTCGCGCTCAGCACGCGGGGTGGCACGATGTATTCATCAGCAACGTTCCGGATAGACGATGCTTTCATTTTCGGTCCGGAAACGAGGGGCTTGCCAGACGCAGTGCTGGACGCCTTGCCAGCGGAGCAACGCTTGCGCTTGCCAATGCAGATTCGAAGTCGCAGTCTTAATTTGTCGAATGCCGCCGCAATAGTGGTCTATGAAGCATGGCGACAGATTGAGTTTGCGGGTGGTGCATGACTAACCGCGAAAAACCCAATTTCGCTCTTCGCGAACGTTCAATAGAAGCGATGTCATTGCGAGGAGCGAAGCGACGCAGCAACCTCAATCAGGTTGAAGTAGCGCAGAACGAAGGCACACTACCGTGCCAAGAGGTTGCCACGCCCTGCGGGCTCGCAATGACGTTAGTTCCTCTCACCCACTCACTCAGGTTTTAACGCGCGCCCCATCAACGCACCAACCGCTTCACGCGGGGAGACACCTTCATAAAGTATGCGATAGATTTGCTGGCAAATCGGCATATCGACATCCAATCGGTCGGCAACCTCTTTAACTGCTTTGGCGGCAAGTACGCCCTCCACGACCTGTTGAATTTCTTGCTGCGCTGCTTCAATACTCATGCCGCTGGCAAGTGCCAGCCCCATGCGCCGGTTCCGTGACAGATTATCGGTACAGGTCAGTACCAGGTCGCCCATACCAGCCAGACCCATGAACGTATCCTGTTTTGCGCCAAGGGCTACACCGAGTCGAGTCATTTCGACCAGGCCACGGTTGATCAGCGCGATACGTGTATTGGCGCCAAATCCCAGCCCGTCGGAGAGACCAGCGCCTATTGCAAGAACGTTCTTGACCGCACCACCAACCTCGACGCCGATCATGTCATCAGAGGTATAGGCACGAAAACTTTCATCGGATAATCCGGCCGCAAGATCGCTGGCAAAATCTGCATCGCTTGCGGCAATGGTCATTGCGGTCGGCAAGCCCGCACCCACTTCCTTGGCAAAGGTTGGGCCGGATAGCACGGCCATCGGTCGATTATCACCGAGAATTTCACTGGCGACCTGGTGTGGCAATTTTCCGGTATTCAGTTCGAAGCCCTTTGTCGCCCACGAAATTCTCGCCTGGCTATCAAGCAGTGGCTTAATCCGCAGCAGAATTTCCCGCAGTCCGTGACTGGGAACAGCGATCAGAATGTCGCTGACACCCTCTAGACATTTATGTAAGTCGGGCTCGATATGCAGGTTCGACGGAAAATCGGCATCCGGCAAGTAACGATTATTGACCCTTGCTGCAGCCATTTGCTCCATCTGCGACAGGTCGCGACCCCACAGGTAAACTTCATGGCCACCGCGCGCGAAGCGCAATGCCAGCGCCGTGCCCCACGAGCCGGCACCGATAACCGCGATGGGCTTTCTGGATTCGTGCGGTGGCGTTGAAGTAATTAGTGCGTGCCTCCGTTACCGCTGGTTGCAGCGCCGGCAGCCTGTTTTTCGGCCTCTTCCTTTGCCTGGGCCATGCCGTGCGCGTACAACGCATCAAAATTGATCGGCTGCAGGACAAACTCCGGGAAACCGCCCTTTACGATCATGCTGGCAATGGTTTCGCGTGCATAGGGAAACAGAATATTCGGGCAGAAGCTGCCAACCAGGGCCTTGAACTCGTCATCACTGTAACCTGCGATATGAAACAACCCGGCCTGGTGCAACTCGATAAGAAAAACCGTCTTTTCTTCTTCCTTGGCTTCGATGGTGATGGTCAGAATCACTTCGTGAACGCTATCTTTGCCCATAGCGTGAGAACTGCGAAGGTTTAGGTTGGTCTTGGGGGACCAGTCTTTTTGCGAAAACACATCCGGAGAACACGGCGATTCAAAAGAAAAGTCTTTGACGTAAATTTTCTGAATTGCGATTTGTTTTTCCGGGGTATTCTGTTCTTGCTCTGCCATTGTAATTTCCTGCCAAATAAAATTAGTTGTTGGTACTGTCTTCGGGCTGATTCAGCATGCGGTCGAGTTCGCCACTTTCCTCAAGTTCGTAGAGTTCGTCGAAGCCACCGATCGACTGATCCGCAATAAAAATTTGTGGAACCGAGGTCCTGTTACTGCGTCGTAGCATTTCTTCGCGCAGTGTCGGGTCATTGCCGATATTCACCTCTTCGTAGTCGACACCCTTCTTTTTAAGCAGCATGCGGGCGGCCATGCAGTACGAACAGTACTCAGACGCATACATCATAACCTTTGATTTATTGCTCATGGAGTTTTGTCTGGCAGCGGAATGGCCGATGACTATTTCTTACGCTTCTTTTTTTTCGCGGTTACGAGAGGCAGGTTCGCCTGTGTCCAGGCAGTGATGCCACCCTTGAGACCGTAAATATTTTCTACGCCCGACTTACGCAATTTGTTGACGACTTTGTTTGAGGATACGCCAGCATTACAGACGACGAGTATTGGCCGGGATTTGAACTTGTCGATCTTGTCCTGGTTTGCCTCCAGCTCATCAAAGGGAATATTTTTTGCGTTGACGATGTGGCCAAGTGCGAACGAATCGGCACTGCGCAAATCGAGGACGACGGCGTCGGCATTAATCAGCTTGACCGCTGCCTGTGGCTCGAGGTTGGTCACGCCGGATGCCTGGCGCCGTAGCTCCGTGAAAACCAGCAGGAAAAAACTGAATAACAGGGCCGTGACCAGCAAGGCGTGGTTGGCGGCAAATTCGAGGTACATATCCATTAATTTAGGGTCTTTAGAGGCTGAGGTTGCGACAAAAGATGGGCAGTATACCAGCGCCCGGACCGTGATGGCCCGGCCTTTTTGACTAAATAGCCCTATGCCGTGTGGCAGAGAAGCGGACCACCGGTGTGCATTGGCAGGCGTAGCAATTACACTGCGGGGCAATGATGAAGTACGCCTGTGTATTGATTGTTGCGCTATTCGCGCTGGCCGTAGCGGCGACCGTGGCGCGAGCGCAGGATACCGGCCTGACGCAAATCAAGGAGCGCGAACTCGAGGTTGTCCGGGACAAGATCAGCACCCTTAAATCGAGCATGGACAAGCGGGCCAGCAACCGGGACCGGGTAACGGGCGAGCTACAGGCAGCCGAGTCTCGCATCGTTGAAAAGCGCATACGTTTAAAGGATCTGCAGCGGCAGCGCGACTTCAGCCAAAAAAAGAAAACCGATCTGGACAAACGCCTGCAAGCCAGGGAAGCGGAGTTATCGGCAGAATCAGCGCAGCTTGAAGCACAGGTCCGCACGGCCTATACCAGCGGCCAGCAGGAGCGACTCAAACTCCTCCTGAATCAACATGATCCGGCGACCATTGGCCGGTTGCTGACGTATTACCGTTACATGAGCGAATTTCGCGGCGACAACATCAGCGCGGTCAACCGACACATCGCAGCATTGACGGATCTGCGCCAGCAGGCCGCGGTGGAGGAAAATCGCATCGCGGGTCTGGCAAGGGCGCAGGCAGCAGAACTTGACGCACTGAATGCTGCGCAGAACCAAAGGCAGGATCTGCTTGCGACGCTCAAGGCGAAAATCGCCGAGGAGGGCTCGCAAATCCAGCGGCTGGCGGCTGAGGAACAGGATCTCGCGCGGCTAATTGCGGAATTGACCAGTATTTTGTCGGACTATCCGATTACTTCCGAGGAGCCCTTTAGCAAATTCAGGGGCCGTCTGACGTGGCCTGTTGCCGGAACGCTGCTGCATGATTTTGGCCAGCCGCGCGCCAGCGATCAGGTGAAGTGGAATGGCGTCGTGCTGGCAGCACCAAGGGGTCGCGAGGTCCGCTCTATTTATCACGGCCGGGTCGTATTTGCCGACTGGCTTGCAGGTATGGGGCTGCTGGTCATCGTTGATCATGGTGAAGGCTACATGACGCTTTATGGTTACAACGAAACAACACTGAAAAGTGCCGGTGACTGGGTGGCGCCCGGTGACGTCATCGCCACGGTTGGCGACAGTGGCGGGCAGCAGCAGTCCGGGCTGTATTTCGAGATTCGCAAAGGAACCAAGCCGGTCAACCCGAGACGCTGGGTGAGCAAGCAACCGAAGACTGGTTGAGCAATAGGGTGGGAGCGGCTGTCGCAATGGATGGTTTTAGGTCTCGGGTTGAAGGGCTGACGAGAGTGAAGACGCCGCGAATGGGCCGGATCGCTTGCCGTGGCTATTCGCAGCGTCTTTGTTCTCGCCCACTTCTTGATATTGCGACCATGCACAATAATATAGACAGCCGCTCCCGCATTCGTGTTCGCTGGACCACCAACCTGGCAGAATTCACCCCCCTGCTGTGCTATCGTCACGGGGCTATCGCAGCCAGAGAGGGGCGCCGCCGATAGCTCCAGGAGACTTACATGTCGTTGAAAACCAGAGGTATTCTGGTCGTTGTTATCGGCTCTATTCTCGGCTTCAGCCTGTCGCTTGGCGGTGCCTCATTGTCGGGCCGGGGCCAGTCAGACACAAAGGGATTGTCCTGGGAACAAGCGCGCCTTTTCGCCGAGGTCATGGAGCGCGTCAAACGAGAGTACGTCGACCCTGTTGATGACGCGCAACTGCTTGAGAGCGCTGTTCGCGGCATGGTCGCCGATCTTGACCGTCACTCCGAGTATCTCGACGCGAAAGAATTCCAGGATGTCCGTATCAGCACCAGCGGCAGTTACTCCGGTGTCGGTCTTGAGGTAAGCACAGAAAAAGGGGTAATTATTGTTATTGCGCCGATTGATGGCAGCCCGGCGCAGCGCGCCGGAATCGAAAGCGGCGACGTGATTGTCGCGATTGACGGTGTTTCCGTGTTGCACGACGGCCTGGACAAAACCGTCGATAGAATGCGCGGTCGCGCCGGCACGTCGATTACTCTCATGGTGCAACGTGAAAACTATGATGACCGGCTGACCTTTCACCTGACCCGGAAGAAAATTCAGGTTGCCAGTGTTCGCCACGAAGTTTTGCAGCCGTCAATTGGTTATTTGCGCCTGAGTCAGTTCAACGAAACAACGATTGCAGAGGCCAGCAGTGCGATCGATTCCATGATGGAGGAAGTGCAGGCCTCGACCGGCAACATGCTGACCGGCCTGATTCTGGATTTACGCAACAATCCTGGCGGCCTTCTGAATTCCGCTGTCGCTGTGTCCGATCTGTTTCTCGATTCCGGCATTATCGTGATCGCAAAAGGCAGAACCGCAGAGTCCCGTTTCACCCGCGAAGCGCACGAGGGCGATATTCTCGATGGCGCTGCAATCGTTGTTCTGGTGAATGGCGGCTCGGCGTCGGCATCGGAAATTGTTGCCGGGGCGCTGCAGGATCATGACCGGGCAACAATTGTTGGCACTACAACTTTCGGCAAGGGCCTCGTGCAAACCGTCATGCCATTGTCCAGGGGCCGCGCTGTAAAATTGACCACCTCACGCTATTACACGCCATCCGGCGACTCAATACACGGGATCGGTGTTACGCCAGACATTATCGTGGCGGGCTCGCGGCAGTTTCCGAATCAGAGCCTGCAGGCAGAGGTTGATCGCGAAACCGACGTGCAACTGATTGAGGCGCTGCAACAGCTTGGCAATCAGCGTGTCATGCATACCAGGGCTCCAGATTAACCGTCCGAAATGTCATTCCTCCGGGTAATTTTTTCCGCGATTGTCTTGCTGGCGATGCCGGCTATTGCGGAACACGCCGCTGTGCCGAGGATTGCTCTCATCATTGATGACCTCGGCTACGCGCTTTTGGCGGGAGAAAGAGCGATCAATCTGCCGGGACCGGTTGCCTGTGCCGTATTGCCCGGTACACCAAGGGCCACGCACCTTGCAGAGGAAGCCTACGCCAGCGGCAAAGAGGTGTTGCTGCACCTGCCGCTGCAGGCACAAAGCGATCACGATCCTGCTGAGCCTGGCGGCCTGCATCTCGATATGAGTCACGCCGAGTTCACGCGTACATTCATTGCGGATATAGAAGCTGTACCACACGCAATCGGCGTTAACAGTCATCGTGGCAGCCTGTTAACCCGGCACCCCGGGCACATGCACTGGTTGATGGAGGAAATTCGCAAGCGCGGCGATCTCTTTTTTATTGATAGTTATACGACAGCCGCCAGCATTGCGCTCAGGCTTGCGCATGAAACGGGCGTACCGGCAGCGAAGCGCGACGTTTTCCTGGATCCCGACCAGTCTCCTGAAACCGTCGTTCGGGAGTTTGCACGACTGAAAAAACTTGCGCAGCAGAACGGCTTCGCGCTCGGAATCGGACACCCTTATCCGGCCACGCTGGCCTTTCTCGAGCAGGAACTGCCGAAACTGCGTGACGATGGTTTTGAGCTGATTAGTATCAGTGCACTGGTTGCGCTGGCAAATGAAAAACAAAACGATAACGCCGGGCGCGAAGTAGCAGCGCAGGCCAGAAAATAGTGGGGACTACAGATGGGCTGGTATGACGAACACATTCTCCCGCACATAATTAACGCGGCCTGCTCTACGCGGCCAACCCGGAAGCAACGGCAAAAAATTGTGCCGCATGCAGAGGGAGAAATTCTCGAGATAGGCTTTGGCAGTGGCCTTAACCTGCCCTTCTACGATGCCGATAAGGTAAAGAAGATCTGGGCCCTTGAGCCCTCGGCAGGTATGCGCCGCAAAGCGCAACCGATGCTGAAAAGCAGCGCTCTTGAGATCGAGCTAATCGACCTGCCGGGCGAGCAGATTCCGCTCGCGGCAAACAGTGTCGACACTGTACTGGTGACCTACACACTCTGCACGATCCTAGATGTTGTGACGGCCCTCGAGGGTATGCGCCGGGTTCTGAAGCCGGGTGGTCGTTTGTTGTTCAGTGAGCACGGCATTGCGCCGGATGAAAAAGTGGTGCGTTGGCAAGAACGCCTCAACCCGGTATGGAAGAAAATCGCCGGTGGTTGCAACATGAATCGCGACATCCCGGCGCTCATAAAGTCGGCCGGTTTCAACATAACAACCGATGAAAGAATGTATATTCCGGGCGCGAAGGTCCTGAGCTATTGTTACTGGGGCGTCGCCGAGGACACGTAAAAGGTGGGATGAAGATCAGGTTGAACCCGCTGTAAGATAGACCCTCCAAAGTTAGGGAATCCGCAACAGAAATAATCATGAGAATACCAAAACATCACTTATCGGCACGGCCGGCTGCGGGCAGTGCACTGTTGTACCTGTTGCTTCTGGCAGGCGTTAACGCTGAATCGCAAGAGGCGCCGGATCAACCTGATAGTGGCAAGGGTGCAGTTGCATGCACGATGCAGTTTGACCCGGTGTGCGGTGTTGACGGCAATACTTACAGCAACGACTGTGTCGCTGGCGCGAATGGCGTGGAAGTCGCAAGCATGGGTGAGTGCCCGATCAACCGACCGATGGCCGCGGACGACTTTGCGTGCCCGGA
>Ga0114949_10000303_pt1 | contig 25065 bp, 21 predicted proteins | sample N074metaG_FD_83505 | JGI IMG/M metagenome (GOLD analysis project Ga0114949, IMG submission 83505) | Deep subsurface microbial communities from Kermadec Trench to uncover new lineages of life (NeLLi) - N074 metaG | ecosystem: Environmental > Aquatic > Marine > Ocean trench > Sediment | place...
CATACTGAAAAATCCAATCGAAAATCCCAATCTCTTTTCTCCTGTGAGTCGTGTGGTTTTACCGTCCACGCCGACATCAACGCTGCTTGTGTAATCTCAAGTAGGGCCGCAGTCAATCGGCCGAACGTAGTGGGGGAGCAATCTCCTAATTACAAGCCTCTCCCTTTAGGGAGAGGTAGTTGACTTGCCTTTCATCCTTTTCGCCAGATTTTCAAAATTATCCCCAGGAAAATCTTCAACTCCGATGGTGGAGGCCAGGTCAACTTTTTCTTTTAAATGTTCAAATTTAAGACGGTCTAATTCAATTTGCGATGTTGCCAACTCTTCTAAGGCCCTATTGGTATTTATCCAAGACGTTTTCTTTGAAGTGTATCGCTCCAAAATGAGATCATAGGTACGAATATTGGTTTTTACTCTTGCCTCTCCCAATTCTATTTGCCTTTCGAAGAAATGGATCATCTTGTAACGTTGACGAATTCTGGAATCTATAAAATAGGTGGATCTTTCAAGGTTTTTAGACTCTCTTCTATTTTCGACCAAAGATCTTCTAAGTCTCCTGGTATTTAAAATGCCATTTCTACCAGTGATGGCCCAGACAGCATTGATTGAAGCGACTAGTTCTATATTTTTATTTCCCGGACTCGTTGCATACTGTCCTTTGCCTCCATCTGGCCCAAACATAAAGGCATAGGTTCCAAGCTTTACTTCAAACTTAGGCAAGGGAAGATTTTCTCTCACTTGATATTCGTAGGACCTAGAAGCATTTTCATAAATTAATTTGGCGTCTAGAACTAAAGGACTGTTGTTTCTCGAAATCCGCGTTGCTTCAAGAATAGGCGTGCGCATTTTTTTATACTTAAGGGTGTCGCCTAAAAGGTATCTACTTCCCGGAAGGTCGGCAATAGATCTGGCGAGTTCCTCTTCCGCAAACTCGGATTCCCTTTTGGCCGTCAAGTATAGGTTTTGAATTCTTAGGAAATCAGATCTGGCCTGGAGGAAGTCCTGTTTATTGGTTTTTTTAGAGAGCACTTTCTCCCGGTTGAAGCGGTAGACAAAATTGGCCTTTTGCAGTTGATCTCTTAAGGTCTTTTCTACTTTTTTACGAAAGTCCACTGAAAAGAAGGTTTTAATTAAGCGGTGTTTTAACTCTCTGGTTCTTTCCTTAATTCTTTTCTTATCCCTGGAGTAGGTGGCCTTATCATTTAAATAGAGCAGATAATCTTTTCCCCAGTTAAAGAGATTATAGTCTTCAAATCTCAATTCTAAAACACCACTAGGATAGGTGGAGGTAGCGTTATCTTTGGTTCCCTCGCTGCTAATGATTTTTCCTACTTTTTGGGGGTTGGTATGAAGTTCTAGGGTGAGTCTCGGCCACCAAAATTCGGCCTTGGTATCTTTAAAATCAATATCGAGCAGTGATTTGGTATAGGCGCGTACTTGTTCGTTAAAATTTTTCCTCAAACCTCTTTCAATGACATCAGTCAGCAGAAGTCTTTTGAAGCTTTCTTTAAAATTATAAATTCCTTCTTCGGGAGGTAAATTTAGGGTCTCTTTAATATAATTGTTTTTAGCAAAAACTAGAGTTGGAAAAAACAAAAGTAGTAGAAAAAATTTCATTTCTTAAAAAGTCTAAAGCAATAAAGTGGGAATGGCGAGGGCCTTATAGGGAAATTCCTGGGCAGCCTTTTATGATAATTTGTTCACTTTCCCTGCTAATTTTAATCCTGGCAAGTTTGAGTTCTCTTTTTAGATTTATTATATTTCTTTCCAGCTTTTCATGGACTGAAACCTTTTCCCGAGGAACCATTTTTCGCAGTTTTTTATTCCGGTCAATTAACCCGAGCAGGTTATTTTTAAAGGTGATTTTTCTTCCTCTGCCCTTAATTAACTCCTCACAGCGCCTAGTCTTTGTTGGATCGGTTATAACAGACCCTTTAAAATAGTCCCCAATATGCTCTTGAGAAGGCGTTGCGAAAGGGGTAAGAATGGTGATGAGTATAGTTGTTGTGCGAAGCATAGCTCTTCCTATAATTATTACTAAAATTTTAGCATAACTTTGCAATGGTGACCGATGATGGTAAGTTCACCCATTAAATTTTCTGGAGAATGGGATCGTTATTGATAAAAAGGTGCTGGTTTTGATTCCGGCCCGTTTTGATTCTACAAGATTTCCAGGCAAGCCCTTGGCCTTAATAAATGGTAGGCCAATGATTCAAAGGGTTTATGAAAATTGTCTGGATGCCAAAATTCCCTTAAATGAAGGGCCAGGACACTGCCCCCCAAAAATTTCCTTTGATGTTCATGTAGTTACAGATCATTCTGCCATTGAGGCACAGGTTAAAGACTTTGGTGGACAGGTTTGTCGCATTGATGAACCAGTGCAAACGGGGTCAGAAAGGATATATTTATCCTATAAGCGTTATTTTTCAGGTATGGGTTATGACTTAATTGTAAATGTTCAGGGTGATGAACCGCTTCTAACTGGTGTAGAACTGAGAAAATTATGCGAGAATCACCTGGTCTCAGTTGAGGATATAGGAACCTTAATTAAGAAACGAAAAGGCTTTAATCAAGATTTTTTCAATGAGAATTTAGTTAAAGTGATTTTTTCGGAAAAATTAGGACGTTGCCATTATTTTTCTCGGGCGCCGATTCCTTATTCTAAAAATGAAGAAATTGAAAAAGAGTGGTACCAGCATATTGGAATTTATTCTTATAAAGTAGATGCCTTAATAAAGTTTTGTGAGGCACCTCAAAGTTATAATGAAAAGCTTGAGTCTTTAGAACAATTGAGAGCACTGGATTTAGGAATGACTATAAAGGGATATTGTACCGATCAAATTTTAATAAGTGTTGATACTCCAGAAGACATAAAAAAAGTAGAGGGGGCATTAAGAGATGTCTAGAAAGAATAAAAACCAAAAAAAATATATCTTTGTTACCGGTGGAGTATCGAGCTCTCTGGGTAAAGGATTAGCGACAGCAAGTATCGCCGCTCTTTTAGAAAGGAGAGGGGTGAAAATAAATATGCTCAAAATGGATCCCTATATCAATGTTGACCCGGGAACTATGAGTCCGATTCAACACGGGGAGGTTTTTGTAACCGACGATGGTGCGGAAACGGATTTAGACCTTGGTCACTATGAGAGATTCACCTCATTAACTCTTTCCAGGAAATGTAACTTTACCACTGGACAGGTTTATCAACAGGTTATTGAAAACGAGAGAAAAGGGAAGTATCTTGGAAAGACAGTTCAGGTCGTTCCCCATATTACTAACGAAATAAAAAGAAGAATTCACATTGCCGCTGAAGAGGCCGAAGTTTTGCTCGCGGAAATTGGTGGCACCATAGGGGATATTGAATCCCTTCCGTTTGTTGAATCAATTAGACAATTTGCAAATGATGTAGGACTAGATAATGTTTTATTCATTCACCTGGTTTTGCTTCCATACCTTGCAACCGCCGGGGAGTTAAAAACTAAACCAGCACAACACTCAGTAAGAGATTTAAGATCGCAGGGGCTTTTTCCCAATATGATCATTTGTAGATCAGATAGAGACATCGAACAGGATCAGCTTGATAAATTGGCACTGTTTTGTAATGTTCCAAAAGATCAAATTTTTCACTCACCGGACCTTGATTCCATCTATAAAGTTCCTTTGATATTTCATGATCAGGGACTTGATGAAAAAGTCTGTGAACTTCTTGGAATGTGGACTGCTAAACCTAAAATGGAAGACCTGGAAAAAGTGGTTTATAACTTTGAGCACCCTCTTCGAGATGTGAAAATTGGAGTTATAGGTAAATATACTGAGCTTATCGAGTCCTATAAATCTCTTGATGAGGCCTTAAAACATGGGGCCTTGGCAAATCAAGTAAAATTAGAACTAGTTTATATTGACTCAGAAAAAGTGGAAGATTACGAAGATGTGAAAAAATATCTCGACGCAGTTGATGGAATCTTAGTTCCAGGTGGCTTTGGTGAAAGGGGTACTGATGGCAAGATAATGGCCATTAGATATGCCAGAGAAAATAAAAAGCCATTCCTTGGTATTTGTCTTGGACTTCAACTTGCTCTTATAGAATTTGCCAGAAATGTGGCCGGAATTACAAATGCTACCTCGGAAGAATTTGATAGTGAAGGAGACTTGGTCATTCACTATATGGAAGGGCAAACCAAAGATGGCGTTAAAGGTGGTTCCATGCGTCTTGGCGCTTATGATTGTAGTATTGAAGAAGGTACCCTGGCGGCGAAAATTTATGGGGATAAAGAAATTTCTGAAAGACATAGGCACAGACTTGAAGTTAACAATGACTTTCTTGATAAGATTACAAGTGCCGGAATGAGGGTTTCAGGAGTAAATAAAAAACTTAATCTAGTGGAAATCATAGAACTTGAGGATCATCCTTACTTTATAGCTTGCCAGTATCACCCTGAATTTAAATCAAGACCTTTTTCACCTCATCCACTTTTTCACAACTTTGTTAAAAGTGCTGATGATTTTGGACAGGGGAGAGTTTAAGATGAAATTGGACTTTTTTATAGGCCCTTGTGTTCTTGAATCAGAAGGGTTGGCCCTGGAAATTGCCGATCGTTTAATAAGGGATCTTGCTCCCTTTATGGATCACATCAATCTTTCTTTTAAAGGAAGCTTTGACAAGGCCAATAGAACTTCTATCGATTCTTATCGAGGCCCTGGGATAGAAAAAGGCCTGGCCATTCTAGAAAAAGTCAAAAAACAATATGGCCTTCCAGTTATCACTGATTTTCACTTACCGGAGCAAGCTGGAGATGTGGCAAGTGTTGTTGATACCCTACAAATTCCAGCTTTCCTCTGTCGACAAACAGATATGATTGTGGCCGGAGCAAAAGCAGCTTATCAATACAACGGAGAGCTAAAAATAAAAAAGGGACAATTTTTAAGTCCTGAGGAAACGGAACATATAGTGGCGAAGGCAGCAAACTTCCTGCCTAAGGATAAAATTCTTCTGACAGAAAGAGGAACATCATTTGGCTACAATAATCTAATTGTAGACATGTCTTCATTTAGAATAATGAAAAGTTTTGGAGTTCGGGCCATTCACGATGCTACCCACTGTGTTCAAAGGCCTGGAGGTCTGGGGAAAAGCTCTGGAGGAAAACGTGAAAATGTGGCCTCTCTTGCTAGAGCGGCGATAGCTGCTGGTGCAGATGGTATTTTTATGGAAACTCACCCCATGCCTGAAAAGGCCTTGTCTGATAGCGCAACTTGTTTGCCACTAGATGAAATAAAAGGTCTGGTTGAAACTTTGGTCAAAATCCATGAGGTCATACAATGAACTTAGACCTAAGGAAAGTTTCCAAAAACTTTTCTGACCAATTATCTAAGATAAAAGTCGCACTTTTTGATGTGGATGGGATCTTAACCAATGGACTTATTAGTTGGGATGGAGACCCGGTTGGTTTTAACCGTTCAACCCATACCCAAGATGGTTATGGCCTGAAAATATTAATGCAAGCAGGGATTAAAGTTGGAGTTATCTCCGGCGGACAGAGTGTGGGTGTCATTAAAAGATTTAAGGAAAATCTAGATCTTGATTACGTCTTTCTCGGTAATGAAGATAAAAGAGCGGCCTATTTGAAAATCCTTGATAAAGGCCACAAAGATGAAGAAATTCTTTATATGGGGGATGATTTTTTTGACCTTCCTCTTTTAAAACGGGCCGGCTTTTCAGCAACCGTTCCCAATGCAAGTTTTGAAATTCGTGACATTGTTGATTATGTAACTGTAAGACCTAGTGGTCAGGCCTGTGTTAGAGAAGTTATTGATCTAATCAGGTATGCGCAGGGAATTGTGCCAAAAATAGAAGAATTTTAATTGTGGATAATAAAAAATTAAAAGATTTATTAGAACACCATCATACCTGGCCTTGTGTTTATACATTCAAATTTATAGTTCCCATCTCTTCTGGGCCAGACTTAGAGAAAGTTTTAAAAGGTCATGAAATATTAAAGAAAAATTCCAAGAAAGGAAATTATCTGAGCGTAACTGCAAAAAAAACCATGAACTCAAGCGAAGAGGTCATGGATGTTTATGCGGCGGTTTCCCAGATAAAGGGAGTTATCTCCCTTTAAGCTAAGGAGGTATAAGTGAAACATAAAACAGCTTTCGTTTTTGGTGCAGGGGCATTTGGTACAGCAATTGCCTCAGTTTTGGCACATAATTTCAAACGGGTCATTATCAAAGTTCGCTCTAAAGACGTTTATGACAGTCTAAAAAATCAAAGAGAAAATACAATTTATCTTCCCGGACAAAAGATTCCTGATAATCTTTATCCCGCCCTAACTTGGGATGAGGCCGCTGAACTTGTCGAAGGTAAAGTAGAGTTATTAGTATTTGGCCTGCCTACCAAGGCCATTGGTGAGTTTTGTAAAGATAACTATGATGTTCTTTTATCCTACCTAGCTCAGGGTATTCCTTGTATTTCTCTGGCCAAAGGAATGGATTCAGACACTTTGGAACTTCCCAATGATGTTTATTATAACTATTTTTCAGATTTCAGAGATAACTTCACCTATCTTTCTGGCCCCTCTTTTGCCAAGGAGATAATGGATCAAAACCCTACCGCCGTATCTTTGGCCGGAAGGGACCGACAAGTTCTTGAAAAAATACTGGATTATATGGAAACGCCGTATTTTAAAATACTCCCTTGCTTTGATGTCAGAGGGGTGCTGTTAGGTGGAGCTTTAAAAAACCTTTTGGCCATTGCCGGTGGAGTTGTAGAAGGTCTGGGTTTTGGGCACAACACGACTGCGGCCATGATCACCATGGGGATTACTGAAATGCTTCGCTTTGGGGTGATCTATAATGCCAGGCCTGAAACTTTTTATGGGTTAAGTGGCATGGGGGATATTATACTCTCAGTTACCGGGCACCTAAGTCGAAATAAACGATTTGGTTATGAAATTGCCTCCGGTGGAAATCCCAAAGAAATCATAAATTCTCATCGATTTACTGTTGAAGGTTATAAAACTACCAAGGCAGCTTATTTGCTAGCAGAAAAATATCAGATAAGGGCGAACCTCTCCCGTGGTCTGTATAATGTCTTATATGAATTTAAAGAACCAATGGAAGAAGTTGAGAAATTGATGAAGCTTCCTTCCAGGTTTCAAAATATCATTTAAGGGCCGCTTTTATTTCACCAATACTTATCGTCTCTCCCAGGTCAAACATCTCTCCATCCTTATTTATTACAAAATAGGCCGGGATACCGACTTTTCCTTTGGAAAATAGCCAGTTAGTAATCGTTTGATCTCTTTTAGTCCAATCTGCCAGAAGAAGGGCAATATTATTTTCTTTTACTAATTTTTTAAAATCATCAGTATTTAAAACAAGTTTTTCATTTACCTTGCAGGTAAGACACCATTTAGCAGTAAAATCAATGAAAACCATTCGCCCTGAGTTTTTAAGCTGGGCCATTCTCATAGGTGACCAGGTTTCCCAGGGGAGGTCGGACGTTTTCATAGATGCTGGTTTGTAGGTGGTTACTTCCTGCTTGGTAAAAATGATCTTACCTAAAAGAACTATGGGAAGAGCAAAAAGAATTCCGAGGATAATTTTATTTTTAGTTATATGCCTTCTCATATAAAAGGCAAAAAAGATGAACGCCATTGAAGTGCCTAGTAGCACTAAAAATGATTGTCCAGGGTCAACGGTTACCAAGACATCTAAAAGCCAGACAACTGTTAAAATTAAGGAGAGACCGAGAAGCTTTTTAAATTTCTCCATCCAAAGGCCTGGTTTGGGAAGAAAAGATATTAACCTCGGACAAACTCCAACCAGTAAAAAAGGAAAGGCCAGGCCAAGCCCTATACCTAAAAATATAACAAATATATTAAGATTAGATGAAGTAAAAGCAAAAGTGAGAGCAGTCCCGAGAAAAGGAGCGCTACAAGGCGTGGCCAAAACGGTAGTTAGAATTCCACTTAAAAAATCGCCCCAAAGGCCCTCTTTTACTTCAATATTGCCAAAGAATTTCCCCCCCGGCGTGACAAAATGATAGAGTCCGAAAAGGTTTAAGGAGAGAACAAATAAAATAAAAATCATTCCTGCCAGAAATACTGGGGATTGAAGTTGAAAGCCCCAACCGATTAATTCACCGGTGGATTTAAGTCCCACCATAACGGCGGCTAAGGCACTAAAAGTGAATAAAATCCCAAGAGAGTAAAGAATATTGTGTCTTAGAAGTTGGGCCCTTGATTCTTTGCGATGTTTGATCAAGTAAAATATTTTTAAAGATATAACAGGGAGGACACAGGGCATGATATTTAGTAGCAGTCCGCCTAGGAAAGCAAAAAGTAAGTAATAGAAAAATGAACCTTCATTCGCCCCTGGCCTCTCTTTTTTAACCAGTTCCGACGATCTCTCATCTATAGGCCTAAGTAGGGCGAAAAAACTTTCAGATTTGTCAAAAGTGTGTTGGTCGACGGAATTAAATTTCTTTTCAATTACTTCATAGGCCATCGACATAGGATTGAAAAACAAAAATTTAAGCGTGTAGGGGTTTTTAAATATACCATTTTTCGGCAATGGCTCTGATGGCTCACTAAATTCTCCATCCCATTCGATTTTTAATTTACCGTAGAGAATTCCCTTTTTATCTTGGAAAAGTTTTTCTCGGAGAAAGTCAAATGGACTTTGCGGGAAGGGGATAAGAAAATTTCTCTCTTTAATCATGGAGACAAAACTTTTTTTATAGGTGTAATTGTAAAATAAGGAGAGATCATCTTTATTGTTTTTTGCCAAGACAATATCTAAGTCCTCGGGAAATTTTACTTTTTTAGGTAGTGAAAAGAAGTGATCTCTCATTTCCCCAATCTTAAAATGAAACTTTTCAGTTTTAGGGAGTTTAAACTCAATGCCATCAAATTCAGCTGAAATTGTCTTTTTTCCAGGAATACAAACATGTTTGCAAACCAGCCATTCAGATTTTACCGTAAGATTCTGTCCTTTAAACTTTTTAATATTCTCGTCATTTAGCTTATAAAATATGGTGTATCTACCGGTGTAGCCATAAGTTACAGATTTGTCTTCTTCCACAAATCGTTTGGGGGCCGGCCACTCCAATTCCTCTAGTTCTATGGGGGTATCATTTAGATAAAAAGAGATCTGAGGGGGTTTCCCTACATCACCAGGATTTTTCCAATAGGTATGCCAGTTTGGGTAGTTCTCATAATTTAGAGCAGCGTATAAAACACCTTTGGAATCTTTAAAGCTTTGAATAGTGAATTTTACTGGAGTACGAGGTATTCCTTTTTGGTCTGCCCAAACCACAGGTCCACTGAGAAATAAGAAAATAAGTAAAATGATTTTTTGCATTTTTTATCCTTTCAAGGCCACAAATGTACCACGAATCTTTAAAATTGCCCCTACAAGCGCTGTGCGACACGATGAAAACTAAATAAATAATATTGATTAGAGCAGAATTCTTTAAATGAAAATTCAGAAATTCCGATATGAAATCAACCGTTTATTGGAATTTGCGATGTTTAAATTTTATCCAATAATTGCCATTTTGTTATTTCTTTCCGGATGCGGATGGGGCGAGCGCTGGTTCGAGAAAACCAAAGAGGTAAATAATTACGAAAAAGTGGCCTTGAACTTGGCCAAAGAAAATAGATTATTAAAGCTAAGAATCAATAACTTAGAAAATAAAATTCATACCCTAAAACTACAAAATAAGTACGCTTCTATCTTGGCCAAAATTGGGCCTAATCGAAGAATATCAAGCGTGGAAGATGAAATAGATTTGGTGCGATTTAAGGAATACAACTGGACGGCGGAAGAACTTCTATTTGTGGCAGAAATTGAATATGAGCGAAATGATTATGAGAAAGCGGCCCAATTCTATTTTGCTCTTATTAAAAATTATCCTAAATACCAAAAAATCAATGACCGGGTAATCTATAATACTGCCCTATCTTCTTTTGAAAGTGGTCATTATAATTGGTCACAACAATCTTTTAAAATACTAATAAAAGAATATCCTAATTCGAAATTTTATCTTAGCGCAAAATTATGGAAGGCCTTGACCCTTTATAAATTGGGAAAAAAGAAAAAATTTCGCTCCAAAATTAAAGAGTTTAAAGAGCTTTATAGAAACACTCCAGAATGGAGAATATTGAGTAAGCATTATGAAAGAATTAAAAAAAATTAACCTTTTATTATTTTTTTTGTTTTGGCCGCTAATATCCTGGGGTCAAAACTTTGGTTTTGTAAACTCGGTTAAGGGCAAAGTATTTCTTGTTGATGAATATGGAAATACCAAACTTTTAAAAAGAGGAGATGGACTCGAGCTTCATTCCCAGGTTTTTGTGGAAGAGAAAGGGCAACTGACTTTTGCTGATTATAATGATCGTCAATATGATCTTGCCTCAGAAGGGCATCTTAAATTCGGAAAAAATTCGATTGAAGTAAGAAAAGGGTTTTTAAGGGTTAAAAGTAAATTTGCCACCAAAAAAGTGATTAATATAAAGACCGCCAACTCCCAGACCAGTTTTACCTCAGGCGAGGCGATTTTATCTTACGATTTAAGTAACGGCTCCACTCAGCTTCTCTCGATAGATGGCCATTTCTATTTTGAAAATCCACTTCTGCTGGGATCTAAAATAGAAGTCTATGGAGGACAATTTTCAACTATTCAGGCCGATCTTACAGGTGGACAACCGCAAACCCCTGCCAAAATAGGAGAAAATTCCCTAAATTTGGCGATGTCAGAATTCTATACCCTGAAAACACCCTCCAGGAGCATTTCAAGTGTGGAAAATGCCACTCCAGTTCCCGGAAAAATCATATTTATCCCCAAAAATGGGGTAAGAAAGGAGACCAAGTCCCCAAAATTAAAGAGGAAACCAGCAAGTGAACCGGAGCTGACTCCAGTTTCTATCTATATCTATGGAAGAAAGCGAATTAAGAGCACTAAAGGAAGAAATATCGCCTCGGAGAAAAATGATCTAGAATCTCTTCTTAGGGAGCTCCAATCGGTCAAATAACCTCTAGTAATTCCTTTCACTACCCCTGTATTTTTTATCTAAAATGAGCTATATTCGGCCCTCTTATATCGAGGAGAGGACCATGGCCCAAAACATAGAAAATAAATTGGCAGTATCGTATGACGATGTACTTCTAAGACCGGGCTTTTCTGAGGTTTTACCAAGTGAAGTTGAGCTTTATTCAAAATTCTCTAGAAATATCCCCTTAAATATTCCACTGGTATCAGCTGCAATGGACACGGTAACGGAATCTAGAGTCGCTATTGTCATGGCCCAAGAGGGTGGAATCGGGGTTATCCATAAAAATATTTCTCCTGCGCTTCAGGCCGGCGAAGTTAAAAAAGTAAAAAAATATGAAGCGGGAATAATTCTTGAGCCAGTTACTGTAAATCCCGAAACTTCTTTAAGTACCGTGGTTGAGTTAACTCACAAACATAATATAACAGGTGTTCCAGTTGTTGATGAAGATGATTTCCTGGTAGGAATCCTTACTAGCCGAGATATGCAATTTGAGGAAAACCTAAGTCTTAAAGTTAAAGATATTATGACCCCTAAAAGTAAATTGATTACTGCCAAGGAAGAGATCAATATGGCCGAGGCCAGACAGTTACTTCACCGTCATCGAATTGAAAAACTTCCGGTGATCGATGAAGAAGGCAAGTTAAAAGGCCTTATCACCATTAGGGATATAACAAAGACCATCCATTTTCCCAAATCCAATAAAGATTCGCTCGGAAGACTTAGAGTTGCCGCTGCCGTTGGCGTTGGGCCTGGTGAAAAAGAAAGAGTGGAAATGTTGGCCCATGCCAATGTAGATGCCATTGTAGTGGATACGGCCCATGGGCATCATATTAACGTAATTAACATGGTTAAATGGGTAAAAGAAAAATTTCCCCACATTGATGTTGTTGGTGGAAATGTTGCTACCAGTGCTGCTTGTGAAAAACTAATAGAGGCCGGAGTCGACGGAATAAAAGTAGGAGTAGGGCCTGGTTCAATTTGTACTACTAGAATTGTTGCAGGAATTGGGGTTCCGCAATTTAGCGCTGTTTTAGAATGTGCTGGAGTTTGCAGAAGAGAAAATGTTCCTTTTATCGCCGATGGTGGTATTAAATTTTCTGGAGATATTGTTAAGGCGATGGCCGCTGGGGCCAATGCAGTAATGATCGGTGGTTTATTTGCTGGTACTGATGAATCTCCGGGTGAGCGAATTTTATACAAGGGAAGAAGCTTTAAAGTTTACCGTGGAATGGGATCTCTTGGTGCCATGCAAGTTGGTTCAAAAGATCGCTACGGCCAGGCGGGAATTGATGATGTAAAAAAGTTGGTACCCGAAGGAATTGAAGGACAGGTTCCCTACAGAGGTTCTCTTGTCAGTACTATCTATCAACTACTAGGAGGCCTTCGCGCTGGTATGGGCTACGTTGGTGCAAAAGACTTAATTGAACTAATAGAAAAAGCGGAATTTGTTAGAATCACCCAAGCTTCTCTTAAGGAATCTCACCCTCACGATGTCATGATTACCAAAGAAGCACCTAATTATACTATTCAATAAAGAGTTAAATATGAAAAAACGGCAAACCTGGATTGTAGACTTTGGTTCCCAATATACTCAGCTCATTACTAGAAAGAGTAGAGAACTAGGATTTTCAGCTCAAATTTATACCTTGGAACAAGTAAAAGAACTGTTTGGAAAGGGGTTCTATCCTAACTCCTTGATCCTATCTGGTGGGCCGAAATCTGTTTTTGAGGATTTAAATGATTATTCTTTTATTTTTGAAAGAGAAGACCTGCCAATTCTTGGAATCTGTTATGGGATGCAATTAATTGGCAAATATTTTGGTGGAGAAGTTGAAAAGGGCGTCACTGGTGAATATGGACATGCCAAGATTCATATGAGACCTCCTTTTAAAATAGAAGCTTGCCCAATGGAAATAAATGTTTGGATGAGTCACTCAGATCATCTGGCCAAGGCACCAGCAGATTTTCATATTGCTATGGAAAGCAGCAATGGTTTTATAGGGGCCATCAAGCATAATACAAGACCTATAATGGGACTGCAGTTTCATCCAGAGGTGGAACACACAGACCATGGGCCAGATGTTTTAAATTATTTTTACACCCAAGTTGCCAAATTAGATAAAGATTGGACTTCTTCCACCATGCTTGAAGAGGCGATAGAAATGATGGAAACCATAAAGGGAAAATACATCCTTTGTGCTTTCAGTGGTGGAGTCGACTCTCTTGTTGCCGCGACCTTGGCCCATAAGGTTCATGGAGACAGGGTTAAATGCTTTTTTGTGGACACAGGCCTTCTCAGACCCCAAGACTATCACCACATTAATATGCTTAAGGAAAAAACTGATTTAAGTATTGAAATCGTGGATGCCAAAGATCAGTTTTTAGACAAGCTCTATCAGGTGACTGATCCGGAGGAAAAAAGAAAAATAATTGGCAGAACTTTCATTGAAATATTCGAAGAAAAAGTTCACAAGTTTGAAACAGAGCAAGGTATTCATTTTGAATACCTACTACAGGGAACTTTATACCCTGATGTTATTGAATCCATGAGTCCGCATGGGGATACAGGAAAATCAGATACCATTAAATCACACCATAACGTTGGTGGCCTTCCTGAGCGCATGAAGTTAAAGCTTTTAGAGCCACTAAGACTACTCTTTAAAGATGAAGTTAGAGAAATAGGAAAAGAGCTAGGTCTTCCAGAAAGTTGGATTTACCGTCATCCTTTTCCAGGCCCCGGAATAGCTATTAGGGTCCTTGGTAAGTTATCTCCTGAGGCGATTAAGACGGTTCAAGACTCGGATCAAATTCTTTTTGAAGAGCTTAACAGTCACAACCTTTACAACAATACCTGGCAGGCCTTCACAGTCCTTCTCCCAGTTAAAACTGTTGGAGTAAAGGGAGATGCTAGGGCCTATGAAAATGTTCTCTCTCTTAGAATGGTAGATAGCTCCGATGGTATGACTGCTAAATGGTCAAAACTACCCTATGAATTTCTAGAGAAAGTTTCTTGTCGAATCACCAATGAAGTAAAGGGCGTAACTAGAGTTGTCTACGACATCACTTCTAAACCTCCTGGCACTATAGAATGGGAATAATTAAATAAATTTTCTTGTTAAATTAAACAAATCTTATTTGATTTTCTAAATCAACCCCTCAAATATCCGATTGGTATGGTACAATTGGCCATAAGGGGTATTTTGATGAAGGCCTTAGATTTTATTCTGCGCGGTTTCTTATTTTTAGTCTTTTTTTCCACCGGACTTGGACACTTTCTGGAGACGGAATTTTATTTGCAAATGATGCCCTCGTATATACCGTTTCATTTACAAATCGTATTGGTCACCGGATTTTTTGAATGTTTGATGGCCATTTTCATTATAATTCCAGAGACCAAAAAATACGCCGCTAGGTTTATGGTTGTCTTTCTTTTGTCCTATCTTCCTGCTGTGTTCCATATAATGACCAATATGGCCTTATTCCCGGAAGTTTCTCGGCAATTATTAATATTTTCAATTCCTGCCCACCTCATGATGATCGTTATGAGCTGGTACCTCTCGGGGTGGCATTCTCCCATGTACTACTTTTTAAAAGTGGTAGATCCAGAAGAATTAGAGCCCCAAAATCAACCACCTGGCGATGATGACGAGGATCAGGCCGCTTAACACAAAGCAATTGCATTAAACGTCGTGAAATATTGAAGCAAAAGAGCTAGTATAGTTTTTCTATAAAAGGAAAACTGTATGCCTCCAGAGGATTTTGTCCACCTCCACGTTCACTCCGAGTACTCCTTGCTAGATAGTACTATTAGGATAAATAAATTAATTGAAAAGACAGTCGAGTTAGGGCAAAAATCTATTGCCTTAACGGATAACGGAAATATGTTTGGCGCTATTGAGTTTTACGTTAAAGCGAGAAAGGCCGGCATTAAACCAATACTTGGGGCAGTCATCTATCTAACCTTGGATTCAAGGGCATCTCGAGAAGGCCCTAAGGCCAGACCTCATCTGAAATTTCAAGATGAGATGGAGGCCAATTACGGGATCTATCAATTCGTTCTTCTTTGTAAAAATAATTTGGGCTATGAAAATCTTTGTAAGATAATTTCCACCGCCTACCTTGAAGGCCTTCATTATAGGCCGCGTGCCGATTTTGAAATTTTAGAAAAATATAGTGAAGGACTGATCGCTCTTTCTGGGGGATTAAAGGGACCTGGTGGAAATAACTTTTTTGCCGGTGAAGATGATATAGCAAAAGAGTCTCTGCTTAAACTTAAAAGTATATTTGGAGATGACTTTTATATAGAAATTCAAAACCATTTCCTAAAAGAGGAAGAGGTCTTTTCGAAATTAATAGACTTTGCTAGAGAGCACCAGATATCTATGGCCGCCACCAATGAAGTTCACTACCTAAATAAGGAGGATGCTCTCGCTCAAGACGTTTTAATGTGTGTTGGCTCCAAAAAAACCTTTTATGATAGTGATCGAATGAAATATGAAAAAGAGGAGTTTTTCTTAAAGAGCTCTAGTGAAATGGTTGACCTCTTTCGGGATTATCCCAAAGCTTTAGATAACACTTTAAAAATCGCTGAAGAATGTAATGTGGAACTTGTCTGGCATGATGAAAAAGGTAATCAGATCTATCATCTTCCAGATTTTAAAATTGATACGGGAGAAACCCAAGAAGAGTATTTTAAAAGACTGACTTTAGAGGGCCTAGAAGAAAGATTTAAGGGGCCTCACTTTAATAAATTAATTAACGAGAAGAATTGGGAAATGGAAATAAAACCAGGCTATCTTTCTCGCGCCGAGGAAGAACTGGATATGATTTCCAGCATGGGATTTGCGGGGTACTTTTTAATCGTGGCCGAGTTTATTCAATGGTCGAAAAAAAGAGATATACCGGTAGGGCCTGGAAGGGGTTCTGGTGCTGGCTCCATTGTTGCCTACGCTCTGCAAATTACCAATATTAACCCTATTCCCTACAACCTACTTTTTGAAAGATTTATTAATCCCGAAAGAGTTTCCATGCCGGATTTTGATATTGACTTCTGCCAACTGAGACGAGGTGAGGTTATCGATCATGTCACCGAGATGTATGGTGTAGAACGAGTCGGCCAGATTGTTACCTTTGGAAAACTTCAGGCCAAGGCCGCCATCAGAGATGTCAGTAGAGTTTTTGGACTTCCCTACGCTGATGCAGATATGCTGGCCAAACTGGTTCCTGATGAGCTTGGGATAACTTTGGATGAGGCACTCAAAGCGGAGCCAAAATTTGGAGAACTCCAAGACAGTGATCCTAAGATTAAACAAATTATTGAAGTTGCAAGAGGTGTGGAAGGCCTTAACCGGCATGCTTCGATTCACGCCGCCGGGGTGATTATCACCAGTGAACCCTTAGTTAAATACTGCCCTGTCTTGGTTGGAGCTAAAGGTGAACAGGTTATTCAGTTTGATAAAAACTGGTCGGAAGAAATTGGTCTAGTTAAATTCGATTTTTTAGGGCTTAAAACCTTAACCGTAATATCTCTGGCCAGTGAGCATATTAAAAAGGCCGGAACCAAAGATTTTAATATTGAAAATATTGACATGGAAGATAAGAATGTTTTTGACTTCATCTCCCAGGGAGAAACCATTGGGGTGTTTCAACTCGAATCTTCAGGAATGATTGACCTCTGTAAAAGAATTAGGCCGGATTCTATTGAAGATATAACTGCTATTAATGCCCTCTATCGTCCAGGCCCCATGGAATCTGGGATGGTAGATACTTTTGTCGATATTAAAAATGGCATAAAGCAGATTGAATATCCCTTTCCTGAGCTGGCCCCGGTACTTCAAGACACCTTAGGCGTGATTGTCTATCAAGAACAGGTTATGAATATTGCCCGTGTTGTTGCGGGCTACTCCCTAGGTCAAGCGGATATGCTCAGACGGGCCATGGGGAAGAAAAAAGAAGAGGAGATGAACCGTCATCGGGAAATTTTCAGGAAAGGGGCGGTAGAAAAAGGCTTTGATGAGAAAAAAGCGGTGGAATTATTTGAACAAATGGCCCTATTTGCCAAGTATGGATTTAATAAATCCCATGCTGTGGCCTATGCTTTCATTGCTTATCAAACCGCTTTTTTAAAATATTATTATCCCACCTGTTTTTACGCCGGACTTTTAAGTACCGAATTAAATAATACGGATAAAATAACTACCTATATCTATGATGCCAAAAAGCGAGGATGTGAAATTCTTCCTCCCGATATCAATGAATCAATTTATTTATTTGACGTAGTGGCGGAAAAACTTCGCTTTGCTCTTGGGGCCATCAAAAATGTTGGCGGCCCGGCAGTGGCAGAGATAGTTCGTGAAAGGGAGGAAAATGGGCCTTTTAAAAGTTTTTTAAATTTATGTGAAAGGGTTGATCTTAGGATGGTTAATAGGAGAGCTTTAGAATCTCTTATTAAAGTTGGATGCTTTGAAAAATATGAAGAGTTTAACCGAAAAACCTTACTGGAAAATCTCGATCTTTTTATGTCTCACGGTCAAAAAACCGCTCAAGATAGAAAACTAGGACAGGGAAATTTATTTGATCTTGCAGAAGACTCCTTAGAAATAGCTGATGGAGCAGATTTAGAAAAATTATTGGGTGTGAAAGTTGTTCCTGATTTTGAATCCAAGGATAAACTAGATTTTGAAAGAACCTTGGTGGGGATTTATTTCTCCGGCCACCCGCTCGACGGACTTGATGATCTTATTGACCAGGTCTCTTCCATGCCTGTGGAAGAAGTGCAAAATATAGTAGAGGAAAAGAAGAAATCCACTAATTGGAAGGACTCTAGAGGTCGGGAAATTACTTTAGTGGGACTACTAATGCCCGGGCGGAAATTACTTACTAAAAAAGGGGATAAGATGTGTATGGCCACTTTAGAGGATAAAAGTGGTAAAATTGAATGCGTGGTCTTTCCTAAAACCTACGCAAAATATGAAGGCCTTTTCATGCGTGAGGATTTGGTGGTAATGGAAGGTAATGTGAATTATCAGGAAAATCCCAAGAAATTCTTCCCTAGTAAAATAAGAAAACTCAGTGATGTTAGCGAGGAGCGGGTTTCCGCCGTCTATGTGACTGCTGGAATAGAAAATTTAGGCACAGATAGGTTAAAGGGCCTCAAGGAGTCAATTTTGGCCCATCCAGGGACTAAACCCTTGATATTATTTTTCCAAGGGGAAGAAGGCAAGGCCAGAATGTCCCTTGGAAAAGATTATTTGGTCTCTCCTTCGCCGCAACTTTCCATGAAAATTAATGACGTATTTAAGACAAATAGTGTAAAGTTGATAATAGGGTCCACAGGAGAAAAGTGATCAAAATCCTTATTTCTATCTTTATATTTCTATTTATGGCCTTATCTCAGGCCTCTGATTATATAAGTGGTCAAGGGCGATTTTACGCAGCTGATGGCGATTCAATTCAATTTATAAAAAAACAACTTCTCTATAACGCCTTTAGAAACGTTATAAACAAGGACCTGAAGCATCAAGGCCTAAACGATAAACGGTTTTGGGAAATCTTTGATCATAAATTTGAAGAGTCTTTTGCCGAAATCAAAGAAACTCTTCAAACCAAATACAACATTGTGGAAGGGGAAAAAATAGATCCTAAGGTCCAGGAAAAGTATAAAAAAGCGTTGCGGGCCAAAAGACTAGTCCTGAGAACCAAGTTTTCCTCCCTTGTAAGGGCCATTAGCTCTTATGCCATCAAAACCATTACCCGTTCACCTAAATATCCCAAATCTAGATTCCTATCCCTGCAGGCCAAGGTGGATAGAAAAATTTTAAATAGGATATACTTTCGGTTTATCAAATCTGGTGAAAATAAGAAATTCTCCTCCCTTATCATTTCCCCCACACTTTCGCTTACTAACCTGACTTGGGATGAACTGGGCGTTGAAGTAAAAAATGATCTCACAGAAGTGATTTATGGCCATTGGAAGAAATGGTACCAGGATAATTTAGGTGAATTCTTTGGGGCAGTGAAAGTGATTGAGGGAGACCTAATAGGCGAGGTCACAAGGGAAGATGATGAACCGGCCTTAGAAGAGAGAAGTGATGAAGAATTGGAAGAGGAGGCACCGGTTATTTTTGGCGCCTCCTTGGTTTTAAAGGTTACAATTTCGCTTACCAAGGTTGAAGAGCGCCTGCTTTTGAAAAAACGAAAGATAAGTATTTCCGGTGATGGTATTTTAATTAATCAAAAAACCAAGCAGGTAATAGGGCATTTCGAATTACCTCGTCAGTCCCATTTCTTTTCAACGGAAAAGGCCGAAGAGCTGGGCTCTAATATGGCCAGTTGGATTTATCGCTCGCCTTTAATGGAATTTGGTAAGCTTAAAAAACATCTTGCGAGTAATTTAACGTCCTCGAAAGTGGCCCATTTAAAAGTTGTTGGGATATCCTCAGTTAGTGACCTGTTTACTTTGAATAAAATCCTTGAGGAAAAAGGTGTGGCCAACCAAGTTATTTCTAAAACTAAAACCTATAATGGAAATGAGGCCATGGTACTTATTTATTTTCAGGGAAGCTTTGATCAAATTGAACAAATAGTTAAAGGTGTTAACACCTTAAATATTAAAGATAATAAAATTTTAAATCTCTCGCTTATGGGAGTTTAAATACTACGGACGGCAATTTATAGATGGAGGACAGCATGAGGCTGAAGTTTACCCTGCCATTAATCACACTCGCTTTCTTTTTCGTTTCCTGCTCTGGCAATCTGATTCGACGTGATCCTCAAGGAGGAGATATCGAAGAGGCACGTAAAGCTGCCACGGGAATAAGGAAAAGAATTGTGGTTTTAAAATTTCTCAATGAATCTCCCTTTGAAGGCGATATCTTAGAAATTGATGGCACACAGGAATTAAAAAGAGAGCTGCGAAGTACTAATCGCTTTATCCTTGATCCGATTTCCGAAGGTTTATTTGGTGACTCCAAAGAAATTTATTCTGGGGGCGGCCTTAAACTAACCCAGAAATCAAGAGCGGCGAGAATAGCGGGCATTAACTTTGTAATCTTTGGTAGAATCATTGATGCTAGGATACGGGAAAAAAGGGATAGTGTTGGAATTTTGGCCCACACTACTTTTTATAGTGAGGCCTTGGTAGAACTTAGGATGTATGACATCGGTTCTAAAAGGCAGATTTTCCTCGAAACCTATCGTGGAGTAAGCGATGCCTCCACGCTTAGAAAGTTTTCTTCTCATGAAGAGGAATATTTGTCCTATCGAAATAAACAAATCCAACGTGCTATAAAGGCCGCCATTAGAAAGGGAATTCCCAGCATAATTAGAATTGCTGATCGTCTGGATTGGCGAGGAAGAATCGCACAGGTTATGGGACAAAATATCTATCTTAATGCTGGGCAAAAAACAGGACTTCTCATTGGTGATATCTTGAAGGTGGTAACCAGTGGGAGAGAGGTCTATGATCCGGAAACAGGAGCATTAATTGGGCTCTCCAAAGGGATAACCAAGGGAACTATTGAGATCACTGAATATGTGGGAGCAGATGGTGCTATTGCGGTTCTTCACTCCGGCGGCCAGGTTCTCTCCGGTGATTATGTAGAGCTTTACTAAATCACATAGGCCGGGTAAAACTTAAGAAAACTAATCGGGGCCCAATAATTTGCTTTATTCCATCTTTAAAAACCTGGCCTTTAAAATGGATCCGGAAAAGGCCCATGAGCTGACTATTTCCCTCTTTTCCCGTTTTCCAGGGATTTTATCAAAAATGATAGGTGGGGAGCTGGATAGCTCCAAGTATAATATCTTTGTGGGAGATTTGAATTGGTCGTTTCCCGTAGGCCTTGCTGCCGGACTTGATAAAAATGCACAGGCCATTGATTTTTTCTCCCATACCTTATTTGGCGCCGTAGAGGTGGGAACAGTAACTCCCAAACCTCAGCCAGGAAACCCCAAACCGCGAATGTTTCGCTATATCGACGAAGAATCCCTGAGGAATAGGATGGGATTTAATAATTTGGGGGCAGATGTTGTTTTTAAAAATATCAAGAACTCCTCTCGCGGAGATAAAGTATTAGGTATTAACCTTGGAAAAAACAAGGTGACCACGGAAGTTGATGCTTATAAAGATTATGTCTCCCTATACAAAAAATTTGCACCTGTTGGTGATTATCTAGTTATAAATGTTTCCTCGCCAAACACCCCAGGACTGCGCGATCTGCAAAGCACGGATAAGTTAAAAATTATCTTTGAATCCCTCATAGATGAGAGAAAGAAAACTCCTATTCCCCTCTATCTAAAAATTTCCCCCGACCAAAGCTTTGAAGATGTGGGGCCTATAATTGAGCTGGCCCAGGATTTTAATCTCGCTGGGATAATTGCCACGAATACTACAATTATGGAGAGTCGTGGGGCGGGAGGAATTTCGGGAAGACTGTGTAGTGAAAAATCGAAGGCCATGCGCCGATTTGTTCTGGGTCGCGTTGCTGGAAATAAGCATTTTCAAGTTATCGGTGTCGGGGGAATTAGCGAATTTAGCGATCTTTGGGAATTTTGGAAATTAGGTGGAAAAGCAGTGCAAATTTACACCAGCTTTATATTTCAAGGCCCCGGTATTCTGGAAGATATAAAAAATGAAATTGATAAGGCACTTATAAGAAATCAGGTCTCAACACTTAACGAACTTTTAGAAAATATTGATCAGGCCGAGTAGTCTGGCCTTTTAAGATATTCAATCGGGTCCACTGCCCCGGCCAATTGAAATCCCCTAAGCCTTAGAGCACAAGAGTCACATTCTCCACAGGCCTGATCTTCTCTAGCGTAGCAAGACCAGGTTAATTCTAGCGGTGCATTTAAACTTAAGGCCTTTTTAACAATTTCAAACTTTTTCATGTGGATGACCGGAGTTATCACTTCAATATCTCCTTCTTTGGTCCCCTCTTTGATTAAATTATTTAAGGCCTGATAATAGCTAGGTCTACAATCTGGATAACCTGAGGAATCCTCTTCCACTGCTCCAATGTATATTTTCTTTGCCCCAAGAATTTCTGACCAGGAAACCGCCATGGAAACGATATGGGTGTTTCTAAAAGGAACATAGCTATCAGGAATTCCCTCCGAGTCACCATGATATTTTTTTACTTCTATTTTATCATCGGTAAGGGAGCTACCACCTATTTGCTTTAAAAAGGAGATATCGATGATTTTGCGCAGACTAGGATCCACTTTATAAAAATCAGCTATTTTTTCAAAGCACTCCAGCTCTTTGTGTTCGGTGTTTTGGCCATAATTTAGATGTAAAAAGGCAAGCTTCTCATGATTTTCTTTTGCGATGGCCGCACATACTAGGGAGTCCATTCCACCACTGACTAAAACTACTGCTAAATCACTCATGCTTTTTCAACCATCTCTTTGATGAGGGCCACCATAGAATCTGTTTTTTCCATTGCCCTTTGTTTCTTCTCGGTTAGTGTACCTTCATTTTCCTGGATCATTATATAGAACTTAATTTTGGGTTCAGTTCCTGAAGGCCTAAGAAAGAGGGCATCTCCACCACTGAATTTTAGGCCTAAAACATTGCTTTTTGGAAGGTCTAGGGTAGATTTTCCACCATTGGCGTCGACTTTTTCACCAATTTGGTAATCTTCCATGCTTTCTAGTCCGCTAAAAATAGTTTTGGCGTTATTTCTAAACATCTCCATGATTAGGGCGATTTTTTCGGCACCCTCTTTTCCAAAGTAGTCGATGGAAAATAAACTTTCATGGGAGAATCCAAATTCATCATAGATTTTATCTAATGCCTGAATCAAATTAAGACCTTGGGTTTTATACCAAAGAGTTAGCTCGGCCATAAGTCCAAGAGAGGCCACTCCATCTTTATCCCGTACTTCAGGGTGGGAGAGGTAGCCAAAGGATTCTTCAGTGCCGAAGATAAAATCAAGATCCTTCCCGGAGTCTTCAATCGATCTCATTTTGCGTGCTATCCATTTAAATCCGGTGAGGGTGTTAAAGACCTTAACACCATATTTTTCGGCCACTGTTTGTAGCAGGTTTGAGGTGACGATGGTTTTTACCATGTAGGGGTTTTTGGGCATTTCAGTATTGTTTAAAATGTAGTGGAGCATTAAAAGCCCAATTTGATTTCCATTGGGATAAAAGATTTTATCTCCATCTAAAATGGCAACGCCTAGACGATCTGTATCTGGATCAGTTCCAAAGGCAATATCAGCGCTAGATCTTTTCATTAAATCCACCGCCAATGCCATGGCGGTAGGGTCTTCGGGGTTGGGGGATTTTACAGTGGAAAAATTTGGATCTGGATTGGCCTGCTCTTTTACCACTTGGTAGTTGGCAAGGCCCATTTCATCTAAGATTCGGGTACAGGGTTTTAATCCAGTACCGTGAATAGGAGTATAGACAATCTTTAGTTCAGCTCCTCGCTCCTGGCAGAGTTTAGGGTTGATAAAGTAATTTTTTATGGTGGCAAAGTAGCTATCTTCAACCTCTTGCCCAATCCATTCAATCAATCCTTTTTCCAGTCCCTCGTTAAAGTCCATGTACAAAATCTGAGAGAAATCTATTATAGCTTGGTAGTTTTCAATAATATTTTTATCTTGGGGGGGAGTAACTTGCGCCCCATCATCCCAGTAGGCCTTAAATCCATTATATGCAGGTGGGTTGTGACTGGCCGTTATCATAATTCCCCCTTGGGCCTTATAATACCTTAAAGCAAAAGATAGCAGTGGGACGGGGTTTAAGGTGTCAAAGATTAGCGCTTTTATCCCATTGGCCGCCAAGACTCCCGCACATTCTTTTGCAAACTCAAGGGAAAATCTCCGAGAATCATAACTGATGGCCGTTTTAGGATTTGTTGCTCCCAATTTTTTTATTTCTAGCGCCAAGGCCTGAGTGGCCTTTCTGATGGTATATTTATTAATTCGGTTGGGGCCAAAAGCTATTATACTTCTAATTCCTCCGGTGCCGAATTCAAGATCTTTGTGAAACCTTTCTGTAATCTCTTGGGTATTACCCGAATCGATTAAATCAAGTATCTCTTCTCGCTCAGACTGTTCAAAGTAGGGGTCTAAGGCCCAGGATTTAGCTCTTTCAATAGGGGTAGTTTTCATAATTTTGCCTGTGTAAATAAAATTTGATTGGGCATTTTGCCAAAGATAACGTTAAAAATCAATAAACAATTATTGCTATGTGTCGTAAAGAGGGATAAGAATATTAAGATGGAAAATTAAATAAAATTAAGTTATAAATTTCAAGATTTTAACTCAGGAGATTTCTATGGCGAACAAAGATGCTAAACATAAAAGTAATATTGCTGGCAGCTGGTACTGCACTGATCCAGATGATGAAAATGGCGAAGGATGCATTGCCTGTAATGTCTGTTATAGCGGTGCTCCCGACTTTTTTGCTGAAGATGAAGACGGAAATGCCTATATTAAAAAGCAGCCAGAATCTGATGAGGATAAAGAGCTTTGCCAAGAGCAACTCGATGCCTGTCCAGTTAATTCCATTGGAACTGACGGATAGATTGATTAAATAATCTTTTCCCTCTAAAATTTAAGAAAACCTTTTAAAGAATAAGGATATTCTTATGAATCCAAATACTTTGGAAATCGTTTCCACTGTTTGTTTTGCTCTAGCGGTTTGCCATACCTTTTTTGTCTCAAAATTCGAACATATCGCTCATAAGTATCCGGAGGGCTCCATAGGCCAGAACTTCTGGCATTTCATGGGGGAAGTGGAGGTCGTTTTCGGGATGTGGGCGGCCATCTTCATCGCCATCTATGCCATGCAAGAAGGAGTACTGATTACTGATGAAAATCACCACGCAATTGGTGGTGCTGTTCATTACTTGGAAGGACTAAATTTTACTGAGCCTGCTTTTGTTTTCGTCGTCATGTGCATAGCCGGTACAAGGCCCATTATTGTTTTGGCCGAAAAATTGATTAATGCCTTTACCAAGATAATTTTTGTCAATCAGAAAATGGCCACTTATAAG
>Ga0114949_10000305_pt1 | contig 25022 bp, 27 predicted proteins | sample N074metaG_FD_83505 | JGI IMG/M metagenome (GOLD analysis project Ga0114949, IMG submission 83505) | Deep subsurface microbial communities from Kermadec Trench to uncover new lineages of life (NeLLi) - N074 metaG | ecosystem: Environmental > Aquatic > Marine > Ocean trench > Sediment | place...
CGGCGGGGAGCGTTCCGCAACCGCCCAAGAGCGGTGTGCGTGTGTTTGACAGCCGCGACTTCCGGGGCAAGAGCCAGACATTCACACAGGACATGCCGGATCTGAGCCGCTCGCGCATCGGTGATGGCGTGGCCCGTTCCATCCTCGTGGCGCAAGGCTGTACCGCGGAACTGTACGACCAGGCGAACTACCGGGGCAATCGAACCTTTGTGGACGCCAATCTGGCGACACTGGTCAACACGCCTGTCGGCAACCGTGCCCTGAGTTCCCTGCGCATCCAGTGCGCGGTGGCGGCCTGCCCGGGCAGCAGCGGTCCCGGAGGTGGAATGGACCGTTGTGTGACCCTGTATGCGGAATCCGACTGGCGCGGGCAGAGCGAGAGCTTTGATGCCGATGTGGCTGATCTGAGGCGAACGAATATCGGTGACCGACGCGCGCATTCCCTGAGGGTGAGCGACGGCTGCACGGGCGTGTTGTACAGCCAGCCGGATTTCCATGGCGATGCCCAGGAGTTCCATCACGACGAGCCCCGGCTGGAACGGACCGGTTTCGGCGCGGATCGCGCCAGTTCCCTGCGTTTTTATTGCGGCAACGCGCCGGCCGCTGGCGGCGTGGGGGGTGGCGTGACGCTGTACGAGCACCGGGATTTCGGTGGGCGCAGCGAGAAGTTCACCCGCGACATCATTGATCTGCAAGGAACGCAGATTGGACCCGATCAAGCCAGCTCCGCGAGAGTGGATCCGGGTTGCCGGGCGTGGCTCTATGACGAAACCGAGTTCTACGGGAACTACAGCATTATTGATCGGGACGAAGCGCTGTTGCGCGACCTGGCCGTGGGCAGCGACCGCGTACGTTCGCTGCGTGTGGATTGTGGCGCGGGGTCCGGCTCCGGGCCCGCCCATGGCTCATCGCCTTCCAGCGGTGGCGAGGTCACCTTGTATCAGCACGCCGGATTTCTGGGGCGCAGCGAAACTTTTTATGGTGATGTTCGTGATCTGCGGGGAACCGGGATCGGGGAACGGGAGGCCAGTTCAATTCGTGTCAGTTCCGGCTGCACTGCGACGCTCTACAGCGACCCGGATTTTGGTGGTCGGTCCAGTGACTTCGGCGGCGATACCAGCACTTTCTTCTTCGCTGAAATTGGCGATGACCGGGCTTCCTCGTTGAGACTACGCTGCAACTGAAACAAAAACGATGACAGTACACAAAAACGGTGACAGTACATTTATCTCCTGGATTCGCCGCCCCTTGATTGGGGCTGCGGGAGATAAGTGTACTGTCACCGTTTTTGTGTAGGAGCGGCTTTCCAGCCGCGAATCCTTCAAGCCTCGGTGTCATCCACATCGAGTTGGCCGGTGAGCCGGCGCCGGATATGCGACCAGCAGATGCCAGTGCCCAGGACGCCGATGATCACGATTTCCACCAGCCATGTGAGCGCCACGGGTTGGTGAACGCCCACGATATCGTAGTCGATCAGCAACCACAGCAGGATTCCGAAGAAGGCCAGTGCCAGTACCGTCCCCACCGTGCCCAGGGATCTGACCGTGGCGCGCAGGCAAATGGCCCAGCCGATGAGCAGCACGACGGCGGTGAAAGCCAGCAATGCCAATGGGCGGTCTTCCGCCGCCCACTCAAACCGGGCCCAATCGAACCAGGAGTAGCCCGTGGGGTTGTATGTGACGAACACCACGACCGCCGCGAACAGATAGCGCAGGAATATGCCCAACGGAGTGATCTGAGTCTTTTTCGTCATTCTGATCTCCCTGGCCGTCGTTTCCCCCGCGTGTGACTCGAGTGCCGGACCGCGAGTGATTCGGGCCGATTGTAATGCGCCTGACAGGGAAACGCCCGCTTTCGGTCGGCCGCAAAAAAAACGCCCGGCCAAAGCCGGGCGTTCAGCGCGAGGAGTAACGGCTATACCGATCAGTCGAAGGGGAAGCTGGTGACCAGATAGACGTCAATTCCCTGTTTGATCGCGATGGTCTTGCCCCGCGGGTCGAACTCGAGAAACAGTTCTTCGCCTTCCGCGGGATCGTGCCAGTCGATGCGTCCCCAGCATTCCTGGCCTTCACCTTCGCCCTCACACTCGACGATGAGCTCGCCTTCGACGGCTTCGCCTACCCATACGTCATAGGCGCCGGCGGGGATGTTGTCTACTTCGATATAGAACCACTTGTAATCCGGGTTCTCGACGTAGACCGCCACACCCTTGCCATCTGGCGCCAGATCCGTCGCATCAAAACCGGCGTCAATGACGATTTCATCGGAGGTGCATGGTTCTACCGGGTGTGCATCGATGGGTTCTTCCGGGAACACCATGGCCTGATGCACCTGTCCTTCCAGCTCCACGGTCACGATCTTGCCGCGCGGGTCGAAATCCAGCAGGTTTTCGGCTTCACCCACCGGATCGGACCAGGCGATGGATCCTGAGGTCCACTCTTCCCCCTTGGACTCGAAAGTGCCCTGGATCAGGTCGCCGACGCGCACGTCGTAGAAGCCAACCGGCAGATCCTCGGTGCGCACTTCGAAGTAGCTGAAGTCACCATCAATGATCATCTTGGCGAAGCCGAAGGAACTGGCCAGTTCACAATCAACCTCGAAGTATTCCTCGATGACGATCTTCTCTTCTTCAGGCGGCGGTGGGCACTCCTCTACCTTGGCCGCTTTCACCTGGGGTTCGGTCGGGAACACCATTTCGAGGAACACCACACCTTCCTGCTCGATCCTGATGACCTGGCCGCGTGGGTCGAAGTTGAGCAGGTTCTCTGCTTCTCCAACCGGGTTGGACCATGCGATGGATCCATCGGTGAATTCCTCACCCTTGGATTCGAAGTTGCCCCGTACGACTTCGCCCACGCGTACGTCATAGGAACCGACCGGGATATCTTCAGTGCGCACTTCGAAGTACTCGAAGTCGCCATCAATGATCATCTTCGCGAAACCGAAACCGTTGGTGACTTCACAGTTCGGATCGAAGGCTGCTTCGATGACGATCTTTTCTTCTTCAGGCGGCTCACACTCGTCGCCTTCGCACTCGCACTCTTCGTGCTCGCGATCGCATTCATGGGGCGGACAATCATCGCCCACACACTCGCAGTCCTCGACTTCGGGATCACATTCCTCGGGATCCGGGTCTTCGCACTCGAATTTGAAGTCAGGACACAGATCATTGGGTTCCTCGGGGAACTCGCTGATCAGCACGGTCAGGTCGCCCATTACCACAGCCAGGACCTGGCCGCGGGGGTCGAAGTACAGCAGTTCCTTGCCGGGCTCCACGGGATAGCGGAATACCACGTCACCGCGGGTGTCGCCGGCCTTCACGATCGATGCTACCTCGATGTGTCCGACCAGATCACCGGCCACATACAGTGAGTACAGATCGTTCGGCAGATCCTGAACGTGGACGGCAAACTCCACCGACTCGGCCCGCTGTTCAAGACGCGCGTAGCCGTGGGCTGCCGGGTAGATGCCCGTGTTCTCGAGGCCAACCTCGGTGACGTCGTTTTCACCGAAGGGCGGCGGATTCACATCATCGCCGTCACTGGGATCGTCGCCCTGAGCGGGCGCCACGGTGGTCAGATAGATCAGCCCCAGGCCGGTATCGGCGATGTCCAGTCGCATGCCCCGGGGGTCAAAGTCCAGCAGCAATTCATCGCCTTCGGCGGGGCTGCGGAATTCGATGGAACCGCGCGTGCCGCCAAGCTCGCTCTCGAACACTTCAAATTCGCCGACGGTTTCGTCGTCCACCAGGAGGTAGTAGCTGCCGAGCGGCAGGTCCTCAGTGATTACCAGGAACTCGGCACGGTCAGGTCGCATTTCGAATTCGGCGAAGCCAACGGCTTCCGGCGCCACACCGGTGTTGTCGAAGTAGATCTCGAACACCTCGGGGTCATCGCCATCGTCAGAAATGCCGCCGGAGCATTCGTCACCCGCGATCTCGGTGATGCGCACGAGATTCATGGGTCCGCCCGAGCCGACCTGCTCGTTGAAGCCGGAGCCGACCTGCTCGTCGAACTCCGCGTCCGCTTCGCCCGTGTTGCAGTCGCTGAACGACAAGGTGACGATGGCCCACGGCTCGAACTCGCCGCCGCCCTTTAGCAAGCCACCCACGATGCGCTGCATGGGTATGACGGCGGTGTCACCATCGATCCCGCCGATGCCGAAAGCCCAGAACCAGCTGCCTCCCCCATCGAAGCTGTACCAGTAGGCCAGGACCTGATTGGCATCATCTCCTTCGATGATTTCAAGGTTGAAACCCTGGCCGGGCGTTTCGGGATCGTACCAGGAGCCGGTGAACGCGCTGGTGATCGTGACGGCATGCGCGGACTGCAGTCCGAGCATGATCATCGCGAGCAGAGCGGGCGTCATCAGCCTCAATATCCGTTTTATCGTATTCATGGCAATAACCTCAGTTCGAGCGCACGCCAGTCGTTTGCGCCGCAGTTCAAGATTCAAAGTAATACAGTCCAATTCCTGCGCGTTTATATTCCTGTTCCGGATCGACTTGCGTGGGCCTGTCAGAAACCTGATAGAGAAAACGATCGGTGTCGTCAGCTACTTCCTGGAGAATCTCCCTGATGCGCTTGCGGATTCCCGGCAGGGCACTCGGGCGTATACGCAGGTTGTAGACGACGCGCTGGAACAGGGCTTCTTCCTGTTCCGGATCAAAGAAGTTCTTGTCGATGGTGGAGATCAGATCCGCGGTAGACATGCCGAGGATATCCAGTTTCTCCGCCTCGCTGGTGGTCGGGATGTAGTACGCCTTTTCGAGCTTCACCGTGTCGGTGCCGCTGATGGAAATGGCGCCTGCATTCCTGAGTTCGTCGAGAATCGCCCGGGGCGGAGTCTCGGCGCTGGCCGCGCGCACCAGGTCGTTGAAGGATGCACCGTCGCCCGTTTCTTCCAATGGAAGCTCGAGCGGGTGGCCCTCGGGATCGAGGAAACGCGAGTCATCCGTCCACGCCGTCAGCACCCTGGCAGCACGGTTGTACCGGTCCGCCTCCGCGGCTTCGTGCGGCGGCGGGTCCCGCATGACCTGGTCAACCTGCCGCCGGGTCAGGCCAGTAAGCACTGACACCCGCGACTTCGTTTGTTTACGCCCGGAGATACCGAACTCTTTCATCGCAACGTCCACGTACACCCATCTCGCAAAATCAGCGAAAGCCCCGTAGGACACACCCGCCCGGAGCAGAAATCGCACCAGAGGTCGAAGCATCCTGGTAATGGCGCCGGCCACAACGGAGTGGCGTGTCTGCTTCATTGACGCGGGGTCTCCCATCCTCTAGTTGGCACACCGTTTCCGGCGTGTCCATGGTCCATGTCACAGGGAATTTGGCAGCAAAACTGTGCACTAGCGCACAAATTCAATATATATGTGCTTTTTCGCACAGGAATGGGGGGGTGTCAAGACCGATGAAAGCCCGGGACATTGCCGTTTGTCGGGGAGTAGAATGGCTTCCCCGGGGGAGAAAACCGATGAAATACCTGATTTTCTGGCTGTATGGCGCCTTGTTGGTGGGCTGCGGCGCCCAGCAGGGGAGTTCGGGAGAATTCGAGTGCCGGGCCACCGACGGCGACGGCGTTCGATTCGTGGAACCGCTGGACGGCAGTACCGTGCCGGGCTCCTTCACGATAGTGATGAGCGCCGGGGATCTGGAAGTGCAACCGGCCGGGACCATGACCCCGGGTACCGGGCACATGCACATCCTGGTGGATGCGCCCCTTCTGGGTCCCGGCGAGGTCATCCCGGCCGACGAACAACATCATCATTACGGCGACGGTTCTTTGACCGCAGCCTTGGAACTGTCTCCCGGCGATCACACACTGGGGTTGCAGTTTGCCGACGGAGCCCATCGGGCCTATACCGGCGCGGGTTGCTCTGACGAGATCCGGGTCAGCGTGGAGGAAAGGGCTCGCCCGTAACCGGATCACGTTCCGGCGGTGGTTTCTGGTCACCGCGATTCAGCGCGGTTTTCACATGGTCCCGCCAGGCGTCGTTGATGTAGAGATAATCCCGGCAATAGCCCTCCACCGCGAATCCCAGGCGGCGCAGCAGGCGGCCGCTGCGCTGGTTGGCAGGCTGGTAGTCCGCCTCGATCCGGTGCATCCCCCATTCCTCGAACATGAATGCGATGGCGCGGGTTGCTGCTTCCGACATGAAACCATGGCCCTCGTGTTCATGGTCCAGCCCGTAACCCATTCCCACGCCGCGCATGGGGCCCCGAACGATTCGGTCGAAGGTGAGACTGCCGATGAGCACTTCCGGCGTTTCTTTTATGAACAGCAACAGAGCAACACCGAGGCCTTGGTGGAACTGGTTCTGGGCCCGTCGCAAGCGCTCCGCTGCCGCTTCCACCTCCAGGGTTGGCAAGGGTCCGGCATCACGCAGGTGTTCGGCGTTGCGCGCCCGGTAGCTGGCCAGCGCCGGCGCCCAATCCGGGCCAGGGATGGCCAGAAAAATACGCTCGGTTTCAAGCAACAACGGGCTGTCGTACATGGGATCGGGGGGTTGTTCGAGTAATCTTAACTCGTCCGGGCCACAATGTAGTTGCGGCTTTCCCGGTTCGGATGATCATGACGCTTCCCGGTCTCGATGTGATTGTGAGCCCGGGTTCGGATGATCATGACGCGTCCCGGCCTCGATGTGATTGTGAGCCTCCGTTGGTAGAATCCGCCCGCCCATGGGATACCGGATTACCAACCGCGACACCGGACACTGGTTCATCGCCGAACCCGGCGAAAGCGTGCTGACCGCGGCGCTGCGCAACGGTTACACCTTTCCCTACAGTTGCCGCAACGGAGCATGTGCCAGTTGCAAAGGCCTGGTGCTGGAGGGCGCCGTGAGCTATCCGGAGGGGCCTCCGCCGGCTCTGGGTCCGGAGGACGCGGCTGCCGGCCAGGCCCTGTTCTGTCAGGCGGTGCCGGAAACGGATCTGTGCGTGAGCGTGCGGGAAGTGGAGGCCGTGCGCGATATCCCTGTCCGGCGACTGCCCGCGCGGGTATCTTCCAGGGAAAAGCTCGCCCCCGACGTTATTCGCCTGGATCTGAAGCTGCCGGCCGGTAAGCGGATGCAATTCCTGGCCGGGCAATACGTGGATATTCTGCTGGGTGAGGGCCGGCGCCGGGCTTTTTCCATCGCCAACCCACCCCAGGATGACGCGCACCTGGAACTGCATGTTCGGCATGTGGAAGGCGGGGATTTCACCGAGTATGTGTTTCACGATCTCCAGGAACGTGCGCTCTTGCGTCTGGAGGGGCCGCTGGGGACCTTCTTCATTCGCGAGGCCTCGGAGCGGCCCATGATCATGATGGGCGGGGGCACGGGGTTCGCTCCCCTTAAGGCCATGGTTGAGTACCTGGCGCACGTGGGTGAAACGCGGCCCATCGATTTTTACTGGGGCGCGGCGGATGAACAAGGCCTTTATATGCGTGAATTGCCCGAGGCCTGGGCGCGCGACAGGGCCGAGCTGAGTTTTACGCCGGTACTGTCGGAACCGTCATCCGACTGGTCGGGCCGGCGGGGTCTGGTGCACGAGGCCGTGCTCGAAGATCATGCAAACCTGGCCGAGTACGATGTGTATATGAGTGGCCCCCCGGCCATGATCAATGTGGCGCGCCGCGATTTTCTCAAGCGCGGTTTGCCGGTCGAGCAGTTATATTACGATTCTTTTGATTTCTCGCCGGATACCAGGTTGAAAATCCTTAAAAAAAAGCGCGAGGAATGAAATCCTCAAGCTTTCCCTTCAGGTACCGGGACGCCGCGGGTCGTGCGTCGCTCAGTGAAATCGGCTTCCGGTTCCGCCGGGAAGGGTGGCGGGGTGACGGGTTCGCCTCGATGGGGCAGGGGTTCCGTTTCCTCGCCCCGTTCCAGCAACAGGGCGTTGCGGTAGCACAGCAAAGCCAGGGCGTTTTCGCCGTTTTCCTCCGCCAGCTCCGCCAACGCGACATAAGCAGCCGGGTATGGATGGAATCCGATGCTGCTTTCCAGGTAGTCTCGGGCTTTGCCCCAGAGTTTCGCCTGCAGGCATAACCTGCCGAGGGTCATCAACAGCAAGGGGTCTTCCGGGTGCTTTTGCAGCCAGGCTTCGGCGGCGGCCAGGCGTTTCTTGGGATCGTCACCGGGCAGGGCGCCATACAGTTCCAGGACCTCCTGATCCCAGTTCTTGTCGAGATAATCACGCAGACGACGTTCGGCCTTGGTACCGCTTCCAAGCGCCAGCGCGCGGCGACCGTAGGCGAGGATGACCTCACGTTCACGCAACAGGCTCTTGCCCGCTCGTTTGGCCAGACGTTCCAGGGTCCTGGCGTTCGTGGCCGCCTGCATCAGACCCGCGGAGGTTTCGGCCTCCAGCCGGGAATACTCCGTATCGCTCAACCCCGCGCTTTTGCGCAGCCGCGGCAACAGGGCGCGCACGGATTTCCACCGGCCCATTTGCCGATAGCATTCGGTGAGCAGTCGCAACACATGCGGCTGTCGAGGGTTGCGGCGGCGCAAACGCTTGAGTATTTCCTTGGCGCTCAGCCAGTCACCTTGTTCCATCAGGAGTTCCGCGCGGGTCACGGCGACCGCGGTGTCGCTGTGGCGGCTTTGGGCGGCCAGAGTCAGATAGCGGTCGCGACCCTCCACATCCCCCATGGCCTGGGCGGCGCGGGCAGCTGTGAGGTAGGCCGGTCCGGCGGCGGCGCCACGCTTGGCTGCATCGCTAAGTAGACGCTCCGCCTGTTTCCATTCACCTTCGGACAGTTCCAGCAGGCCTTGCTGCAGAGACTGTTGTGCGTTGAGGGACTTCTGTTCCGAAAGCCACTGGCCGGTGCGCCTGGGAATGCGCACCAGATACATGAGCAACCGAATCACGCCGTATCCCACGAGCAGAAGCATGGCGAAGACCAGCAGGCTGGCTTCAAGGCTCCAACCGCGGTAACGAATCAGAACGTAGCCGGGGTCATCAGCGAGTTCCGGCGCCAGCCAGCCGGCCAGCAACAGCACCAGCAGGATCGCCAGGACCCCGAAGACCACTCTCATGACCCGGGTCCCTTGCGTGTCACCGGGTTTGTGGCCTGACTCGCGGTCTGAGTCGTGGTCTTCAGCGTAGCCTGCGTCAGGGTCTGCCGGGCCGTGCGCAGTTGTCGCAGGGAAGCCGAAATGTCCGGAAGCATCGGTTCAATGATCACCGCCAGCATCTTGTCACTCTCGCGGAGTGCAGCTTCCACCGCTTCATCGTTCGTATCGAAGTAAGTCCGCAGCCAGCGCTGTGCCTCGCCCAGGGTATCGCGGTAGACCTGACTGCGGCGTTCCAGCAACGCAAGCCGGGCCGTTTCGAACTTGATCTGCAGGTTTTGCCGCATCAACCGCTCGTCGTCGGGAGTCAGCAGTGCTGCCATGTTCTTGTCGTGTTTTTGAACACGCACCAGCCGGCCGAGAGATCGGCCGAGATCATCCATGAGTTCAGCCCAGCGGCTTTCCTCATCCGCGGCTGAAGTCGAGGGATCATCGTTGATCGCACTTTGCCCGGACGACTTTTGTTCGGCGCCCGATTGCGTTTTTTCCGCGTCCCCGGCCCTGCGCAGGGGCAGGCTCACGGCCTGGTCGGCCAGCGTCCCCAGAATTGCAGCGGTCCCGGCGATGTCGGGGGCGGGGACCGCCGCAAGAGCCTGTATCTCGCGGGCCAGTGTTTCGCGCACCCGAACCATGAGTGGGTCGTTCATCGCGGCAAGCCGTTCATCGGCCAGACCCAGAGCCTCCAGCGCGGCAGTGGGATCCCGGCGAAGGCCCAACTCGTAGCCTGCGATTCGCATGAGGTGCTCCGTTTCTCCCAGCAGAAGCGTCGTGGCGTGATCCTGAACGCCGGCGTTCAACCGGTTAACGAGTTCGAAGCGCATCTGGCCAAGATCAGCTCGAAGATCCGAGAGTTCCGAGGCCATTTGTCGTGCCGTATTGCCCACGGCGTTGTTCAGATCATCGATACCCGCAAGGGACTGTGAAACCTGGCCGATCTCGGCCTCCAGGCCGGCCAGTTCCCGTGCCTGGGCAGTGGCCAGTTCGGATTGGGCATTGCGCGCATCGTTCAGTTGTCGCCATAACCAGCCCGCGGTTGCCGCGGTCGCAAGCGCGATGATCAGCGCGGTGACGGGCAACAGGCTGCTTTGGCCTGCCGTACGTGGCGCGGGGGCTCTTGCCCCTTTGTCGGCCCTGGATTTGTGGCCCTGGGATTTGTCACCCCGGGCTTTGTGGGCCTGGGGGTTTGCAGATGATTGAGTACTCACTTCCCGGTGCTCGCTCCTTGCCGGCTACTGGCCTATTTTGTCACGTAGTTCCAGCAGTGTGTCCACGACAGCATCGTCGGAGGGTGAAGTGGACGCCACGAGACCACTGAAACCGGCCGCCCGGGCCCGTTCCGCGACCCGCTCACTGGGCACCACCAACGGCAGCCCCAGCACCTTTTTCCGACGCTCCTTCCCCAGCAGGTGCAGCACGTTGTCCAGGATCTCGCCGCTGCTCACCGTGAGCGCGTGCACCGCGTCCGCATCCAGCGCCGACAGCGCCCCCGCCGGGGCGACCGCCGGGCGGTGGCGCCGATACACTTCCAGATAACTGACCTGCGCCCCGGTTTCCTCCAACCCCCGGGCGAGTCGTTCGCGCCCGCCCTCGCCGCGCACGATGAGTATCTGTTGATTCTCCACCGCGGCGCGGGGCAGGACGGAGAGCAAAGCTTCCGAGCCGCCGTGTGCCGGCGTCAGTACGCCCCTGCAACCCGCCTCGATCAGGGCATCCGCCGTGGTTTCGCCCACGGCGGCCAGGCGCACACCTTCCGGGATGGAAGCCAGTGCCGCGCCCGTATGTTGCACGGCGGCGGTGCTCACGAAAATCGCCCAATCATCAACGGTCAGGTGGCCCAGGGCTTCTTGCGGTCGGGCCCGGGCAAGGGCTTCGATTTCGACACCGGGCAGATGAACGGGATGCCCCCCGGCGGCGCGGATGCCTTCGCACAGACCGAGGTGACGGCCGGTGGGTCGGGTGACGAGAACACCCCAGCCTTCAAGCGTGTGTGTCATCCTCCAACTCGTTTCTCAAGTTATGTCCCAGGTCATCTTCAAGGGCCTTGAGTATTTCTTGCGCTCCCTGGGCGAACAGAGAATCTGCAACCTGACCACCCAGGCGCACAGGATCGTCATTACTGCCCCCTGCCTTCAAAATGCGTTTCCCGTCCGGTGTCCCGAGCAGGGCGTTCAGTGAGAGACCCCCGTTTTCCAGTCGCGCGAGTCCTGCCAGGGGCACGGTGCAACTCGCCCCCAATTTTTTCCCGAGGGTGCGCTCGGCGATCAAGCAACGATGCGTACGCCCGTCATCCAGTGGCGCGATGAGTTCGAGGATCTTGCTGTCGGCGGCACGTGCCTGAACGCCCACCGCTCCCTGGCCGATCGCCGGCAGCATGGTTTCCACGTCCAGGGGTTCGCTGATGCGGCCCGACAGACCGAGGCGGTTGAGACCGGCGCAGGCCAGAATGATCGCGTCGAACTCGCCGTCGTCCAGTTTGCGCAAACGGGTGTCCACATTGCCCCGCAGATCGCTTATTTCCAGATCCGGGCGCAGTGCCGCCAGTTGGCAGCGTCGCCTGAGGCTCGAGGTCCCGATGCGGGCGCCGGCGCCCAGCGCGTCCAGGCGGTTCACTTGCCGACCGATAAAAGCGTCGCGAGGGTCTTCGCGCGCGAGCACCACGGGGATGTGGAGCCCTTCAGGCATTTCCGCGGGCACGTCTTTCATGGAATGCACGGCGATATCGGCGTCGCCGGACAGCATGGCGTTCTCCAGCTCCTTGACAAAAAGGCCCTTGCCACCGATCTGGGCCAGGGGTGTGTCCAGGAAGCGATCGCCTTTAGTCGTCATTGGGAAAAGTTCAACGCACAACCCGGGATGAAACGAACGCAATTTCTCCGCCACCATTTCACTCTGGCGGAGGGCCAGCGCGCTGCGGCGCGTTGCAATTCGCAAAATATCAGACACGTCGGTTCAGAGTTGCGTGATGATCTGGCGCAGAGCCGCCAGGTTGCGGCGGCTCACTTCCAGTCTGCGGTCGGTGCCGCGCAGTCGAACCAGCGCGCGATCAGCGGAGTCTTTTTCCAGCCCCGCAAGCCGATCACGCGCGACCAGCGCGTTGCGATGAATTCGTACGAAACGATCGCTGAACTCATGTTCCAGGGATTTGAGCGATTCCTCGATGAGGACCTCACCTTCCTCATGACAAACGGTGACGTATTTGTGTTCAGCGAGGAAGTAAACGATGTTCTTGATCGGAATCAGTTGCAGGTTACCGCGCACACGCGCGCAGATGTGACGCCGGCCGGGAGGGTCACCCACTTGAGCATGCAGTTCTGCCAGCCGCGCGGCGTTGAGCCGATGCGCTTTTTCGAGCGCCACCGCGAGACGCTCCTGGCGGATGGGTTTCATCAGGTAATCCACCGCGCTGGCGTCAAAGGCCGCCAGAGCGTGGTCGTCATAGGCGGTACAGAACACGATTGCCGGAGGATCTTCCAGGGTCTGGATATGACGGGCGGTCTCAAGTCCATCCATGACCGGCATGCGGATATCCAGCAGCACCACGTCCGGGCGCAAGCTTTCGGCGAGGCGCAGGCCTTCTTCACCGTCGCCGGCCTCGCCCACGGCCTCGTGATTCAGCTTGTCCGAAACCAGGCGGCGCAGTCGATCCCGCGCCAGTGGTTCGTCGTCAACGATCAGAACTCTCATTCTCTGGGACATTCTTTGGAGTACGTTCCGGACGCCTCACGGGAAACTTCAGCATAACCTGATAGCGATCTTCGTGCCGCTCAGCGTGCATGTCTGCACGGCCACCAAAGGCGTGCCGCAGGCGCTCACGGATGTTGTCCACGGCCATCCGGTTGCCTTCCGCCCCGGAATAAACAGTATCGGGCCGGACAGGGTTGTCGATGCTGAGATGGATGTCATTACCTTTGCGGAATGCTCTGATGGAAACCGTGCCACCTTTGGCCAGTTGCTGGATGCCATGATAGATGGCGTTTTCCACCAGCGGCTGAACGATCAAGGGTGGTATGCGCGATTCTGTCGGGACATCATCCCCGATATCCCACTCCACCTGAAGACGCTCACCCAGGCGCAGTTTTTCAATTCTTATGTATCTGCGGGTCATGTCCAATTCCGTTTCCAGGCTGATGAATCCCCCGGGCGCGCTGAGCGCCGCGCGAAACAGATCAGACAGGTCTTCGATCGCGCCTTCCGCGGTTTCCGGGTGGTCGCGGATCAGGCTGGCGATGGTGTTCATGGAATTGAACAGGAAATGTGGCCGAATACGTGCCTGCAACGCCTGAAGTTGGGCCTCGGCGCGGGCTTCGATGTTGCGTCGCCACTGCGCCTGTACGTAGAGGTATCGCAATGCCGCCGCACCGACCAGCCCCGCGATGACCAGGTTGGATGCCATGAATTGCGCATAGCCCTGGTCCGGCACCGTGAGTCCCAGGTTGCGGACATGATCGAGCCAGAAAGCAACGTGACCGGCGAGTCCCGTCACGATCAGCAGGATCAGAAAACTCGCGAGCAGTGCGCGCGCCAGCGGCAGTTCGTTGAGTTTCAGGCGCAGCCAGCACAACAAGCCCATGGTGACGATGGCAATCCACTGAACAAACACGCTGTTGACCGATAATCGCCGCCAGCGGTCCATGTCGTCCGCATAGGGCGAAAAAGCGATGACTACCACGACGAGTTCCGCGACCACCATGGCTACAAAGGCGACACGGAAGTCACAGAAATCCGGCAGCAATCCCGGTTCAGTTTCCCGCGTTTGGTTGGTTTCGGTCATTGCTGCATGCATTCAGGCGAGGCGTGATCGCAGCCATACGCCGATGTCCTGAATCTCCTCGGGACATATGCGTGTGGCATGGGGTATTCCTTCCAGCTCGGATTGAAACCTTCGCGTGCCAAAAAATCGAAACTCATTTTTCCCATCTGCATCGGGACAACGGGGTCCAGCGTTCCGTGCGCCATGAAAACAGGTGTGGTCCGATTGGCGTCGGTGGCTTCCGCCTGGAGCGTGTCCGCCAGCGGCAGATAGCTGGACAGGGCCATGATTCCCGCCAGTGTTTGCGGAAACCGCAATCCGGCCTGGAGCGCGACGGCACCGCCCTGGGAGAAACCCGCTAGCAAGATCCGGGAAAAGGGGATGCCGCGCTCGTGTTCCCGGTTTATCAGACCGGCCACGTGTTGCGCGGAATCCCGGATGCCGTCGTCGTCTTCCTGGCGTTCCAGTTCGAAACCAGTGATGTCGTACCACGCACGCATCCTCATGCCCTGATTGATGGTGACAGATCGTTCCGGCGCGTGGGGAAAGACGAAGCGAACAGGAATCGTTTCGGGGAGCCGAAGTTCAGGAACGATGGGTTCAAAGTCAAAACCGTCGGCACCCAGGCCGTGGAGCCAGACAACAGAGGCGGTGGGGTTGGGCTGGGTCTCAATCTCGAGACTATCGAGTACCTCCATGTTTACCAATCCCGCAGCATGCGTTCGGTAGCCTGGTCGTAAGGTCTGGCTACCAGCCCACTTTGTGTTGCGGTGATGATGAAACGGGCACCGTCGCCCATTGGCATGTAGGTGGCGCTGCCGTAGACAGCGTCTATCCAGGGTATCCAGCGCGGGTGATTGTAAAATAGCTGCCAAAAGTCCACCGTGGGCCGGTTCTGCAATGGATATACTGACCGCCGCTCGCCGCGTTCCTCGTCGATGTCGCTGTAACGGCCGGCGATACGCTCGAGCCGGACCAGGGAATCCATGCCGGCGAGTACGGCGGGCCCCTCCCATTTCAAAAAGCGCGCATCCAGCTGCCATTCGTCGCCCTGGATGAGGAACTGCATCGGCTCGTTAGCCCCGGGCGTTGAGAGTACGGCGGTGTATTCGCGCGGGCCGATCTGCTGGAATGCGATATCCGCAATGGGCTGCTCACCGGTCAGACGTTGGTAAGTGTACAGATGCACTGCCACGGATCCGGTGCCAAACGCGGCTACGAGCAGCAAAGCACCCAGCCCGGATCGTGCCAGCCCACTCACCAGACGCCGCTGCCGGCAGCGGCTGATCCCCGACACCAGCAGCATCAGGGCCACAAGGCCAACACCCGCCGCCGCATAGCTCACCCAATCCATGGCTCGCAAGTATACTAGGGGCCCCTGTCCGGGAAGATATGCATGTCAACTCGCCTCGCCGCCATCCCGTTTCTGCTGCTTTTGCTTGGCGCCTGTGGGCAGAAAGGCGATCTCTATCTGCGCGATGACGCTGCAGCCCCGTCATCCGGGCAGGAAACAGTTGCCCAGGACCAGGAACAGGGCGAAGAACAGCAGGAAGACGAAGAATGACGGGAAGGCCCATGGAGCGGGTGCCTGAACCGGAACTGATGGACACGCCCGAGCAGGCGCGGGCCTATGCCGAAGCAGACTTCGAAGAACCCCATTCCCGGTTTGTCGTCGAATTTCGTTCGCTGTTTCCAGGTGCGGTAGACGGCGCGGTTCTGGATCTTGGTTGTGGTCCGGCGGACATCACGATCCGTTTTGCCAGGGCATTTCCCGACATGCAGCTTCTTGGTTTCGACGCCGGGCCCAACATGCTGGCCCTGGGTCGCGAAGCTGTCGATGCTGCGGACCTGGCATCGAGAATTCAGTTGGTGCACGGACATCTTCCGGAAGACGACCCCCCCGGATGTCCCTATGACACCATTATCTCCAACAGTCTTCTGCATCATCTGGGCGACCCCATGTCTCTATGGGAAGCGGTTAACCGCTTTGGCACAGCTGGAACGCGCCTGTTCATCATGGATTTGCGGCGTCCTGACACCGGGGAAGACGTGCAGGCCATGGTGGACAACTATGCTGGTGATGAGCCTGAAATCCTGAAAGAAGACTTTGGCGATTCGCTGCATGCGGCGTATCGCACAGAGGAAATCAAGTCGCAGCTTCAGCGTGCCGGACTCGCCGGCCTGAACATTTCGGAGCCCACCGACCGGCACCTGATCGTTTCCGGAGTGCTGAGATGAAACTCCGTTTTTGCAAGATGCATGGTCTCGGTAACGATTTTGTCGTCGTCAACGGCCTTGACGATCCGATGGAGTTGGAGTGGGAGCAGATTCGGCGTCTCGCTGATCGGCGCCTGGGTGTGGGCTGCGATCAACTGCTGATTGTGACACGCAGCAATGGCTCCGATGCGGATTTCGCGTACCGTATTTACAACGCCGACGGCGGGGAAGTCGAACAGTGCGGTAACGGTGCGCGCTGCGTGGCGTTGTTCCTCCGGGATCGGGGGCTGGTTGATGGTGGCACGATCAGCATTGACACGGCGGCAGGAATCCTGGAGATGGGCTGGGAGGATGACGGGCGTATCCGGGTGAACATGGGAGAGCCGGTATTCGAACCGGCACGGATCCCTTTTCAGACAGATCGTCGGGCTGTGGACTACGAACTCGAGGTCAACCAACGCATCCAGAAAATTGGAGTCGTGTCCATCGGTAACCCGCATGCGGTATTGCGTGTTGATGACATCGCTTCTGCTCCGGTTGACACTCTGGGCTCAGCCATCGAATGGCATCCGCGCTTTCCGAACCGCGTCAATGTAGGGTTCATGCAGGTAGACAGTCCTTCATCCATTCGCCTGCGTGTTTATGAACGTGGTACCGGTGAAACACTGGCGTGCGGATCTGGTGCCTGTGCCGCTGTCGCCGTGGGCCATGAGCAGGGTCTGCTGGATTCGCGCGTCGCCGTGCGCCTGCCTGGCGGAGAACTTGTGATAAGCTGGCTGGGAAAAGGCAACCCGATCTGGATGACCGGACCCGCTGTAAGGGTTTATGAAGGTGAGATCGAGCTGTGACCGAAAAAGAAAATCCCGCGAAAAACGTTTCTACGCAACCGGATGAAGAGTCGGTAGCCGACTTTCTCCGGTCCAATCCCGATTTCTTTGAGAAGCACCCGGATATCCTGGAATCCATCCAGATTCCACATGATAGCGGCGATGCCGCGTCATTGATTGAGTATCAGGTCCGCCTGCTTCGGGAACAGAATCACCAGTTGCGGCGCAAGTTGCAGGGTCTGGTCAATGTTGCGCGTCAGAATGAAGATCTGGTTCAGAAACTTTACGAGTTTTCCTTGTCCATCATGGATGCGGGTGACTTGCAGGCGCTCGTACAAATAATTGACGAGGGTCTGCAAAGGGACTTTGAAGCCGACGCAGTCAGCGTTACGTTGTTCACCGAGCAGATTCCGGAGAATCTCGGCAAGAACGTTCGCGCCGTAAAAAGGGATGATGAGAGTCTGGAACCGTTCAAGGCATTTCTCGCCGAGCCCAACGCGATGTGCGGTCGTTTCCAGCCGAAGAAGCTGGAGGTCTTGTTCGGGTCGCGCGGTGAAAAGGTCGAGTCTGCCGCCCTGATCCCGCTGGGCGAGAGTTGTGAATACGGTATGTTGGCTATCGGCAGTTTCGAACCCGATAAATTCAACCCCGGAATGGATACCAGCTTCCTGAAACTCATGGGGCAGCTGTTCAGCCGGGCGTTTTCGCGTTATCTCCATTCCGTGCCGGGCAGGCACGCGCAGGGCGAGGAATAGTCCTCGCGGGGCTGTGGACGCCTCCCGCAACAAACAGACCGCCGGTTTCCTCGACTATCTGGAATCTGTACGGCGTTATTCGCCGCACACCCGCAACGCCTACGCGCGTGATCTCAAACAACTGGAACAGTTCTGTGATGCCCAGAGCGTCGACGGCTGGGATCAGCTCAGCCCGGATTCCGCCCGGGGCTTTGTCGCGCAGTTGCATCGCAAGGGACTGGGGGCCCGCAGTATCCATCGCAGCCTGTCCGCTGCCCGCAGCTTCTACCGTTTCCTGGTGCAGCAGGGCGAAGTCCGCTTCAATCCCTTCGACGGAGTCCGCGCACCCAGGGCGGGTAAGCCCCTGCCACGGGCGTTGGACGTGGACCAGGCGACCCGACTCATGCAGGTTCCCGGGCAGAAACCGTTGGCGCTGCGTGACCGGGCCATGCTGGAACTGTTCTATTCCTCGGGCCTGCGACTGGCGGAACTGGCGGGCCTGAAAATCGAGGATGTGGATCTGGCGGACCGGACGGTGCGGGTAACCGGCAAAGGCTCACGTCAGCGTGTCGTACCCGTTGGGCGGTTTGCCTGTGAGGCGCTGACCGCCTGGCTGGAACAGCGCCCGGAGCCCGCGGACGGAAACCGCGGCGTGTTCCTGAGTCAGCGGGGCACGCCTCTGGCGACGCGGAGCATTCAGGCGCGGGTAAGTTGGTGGGCCCGGCGTCTGGGTTTGTCCCAGCGGGTCCACCCGCACATGCTGCGCCATTCATTCGCCACCCACCTGCTCGAATCCAGCGGCGATCTGCGTGCCGTCCAGGAGCTGTTGGGGCACGCGGATATCAGCACGACACAGATCTATACTCACCTGGATTTCCAGCATCTGGCCAAGGTATACGACAAGGCCCATCCCAGGGCCCGTAAACGAAAAGACTGAAACAGGGCCGAGGGGTCTTGTAAGCAGAGGCTTCGCCCCCATCTAGCATTTTCACCGCTGAGGATCCCCCCGATGGAAGACTTTCACGCCACCACCATACTTTCGGTACGTCGCGATGGAAAGCTGGCCATGGGTGGCGACGGCCAGGTGACCGTCGGCAACACCATCATGAAGGGCACCGCCCGTAAAATCCGGCGATTGTTCCATGACCAGGTGTTGGCGGGATTCGCCGGCGCCACCGCCGATGCCTTTACCCTGTTCGAGCGCTTTGAGGGCAAGCTGGAAAAGCACTCGGGGCATCTCCTGCGCTCGGCCGTCGAGTTGACCAAGGACTGGCGCACCGATCGTGTGTTGCGACGTCTCGATGCATTGCTGTGCGTTGCCGACAAGGAAATCTCCCTGGTAATTTCCGGCAGCGGAGACGTGATTGAACCGGAGCACGGCGTCGTCGCTATCGGTTCCGGTGGATCGTTCGCCCTGGCGGCGGCGCGGGCACTGGGAGAGAATACGCAGCTGGACGCAAAGGAAATCGTGGAACGGGCCCTGGGAATTGCCGCGGACATCTGCATCTATACTAATCATAACTTCACCATCGAAGAGTTGTAACCGAAGCCACGACTGCAGGACCCACCATGTCGGAAATGACCCCAAGGGAAATCGTCCAGGAACTGGACAAGCACATCATCGGTCAGGATGACGCCAAACGGGCGGTGGCGATCGCCCTGCGCAATCGCTGGCGTCGTATGCAACTGGGTGAGGAACTCAGAGCCGAGATCACGCCCAAGAACATCCTTATGATCGGGCCCACCGGCGTGGGCAAGACCGAGATCGCCCGGCGTCTGGCGAAGCTGGCCAACGCGCCCTTCGTCAAGGTCGACGCGACGAAGTTCACTGAGGTGGGTTACGTGGGCCGGGACGTGGAATCCATCGTGCGGGACCTGGTGGACGTGGCAGTCAAGATTACGCGCGAGGAAGCCATCAAAAAGGTCCGCTACCGTGCGCGGGAGAATGCCGAAGAACGCATTGTCGAAATCCTGCTGCCGCGCCGACAGGCGGCGGTGGGTTTTGCCAACGAACCCGCGTCTGCAACCGAAGACGACGGTACGCGCCAGAAACTGCGCGCGCAACTTCAGGAAGGCAAGCTTGACGAACGTGAAGTGGAAATCGAAATCGCCACGAGCATGGGTGTGGAAATCATGGCGCCCCCGGGCATGGAGGAGATGACAAGTCAGTTGCAGAGCATGTTTTCGAATATGGCCGGGCAACGCAAACGCCGGCGCAAACTCAAGATCCGCGATGCCCTCAAGCTGCTGCAGGAAGAAGAAGCCGGCAAGCTTATCAACGACGAGGAGATCAAACAGGAGGGGCTGCGAATGGCGGAGCAGAACGGTATCGTGTTCATCGACGAGCTGGACAAGGTGGCCAGACACGGCGAAACCGTCGGCGCGGACGTGTCACGGGAAGGCGTGCAGCGAGACTTGTTGCCGTTGGTGGAAGGCTGCACGGTGACCACCAAGCACGGCATGGTGCGCAGCGATCACATTTTGTTTATCGCCTCGGGTGCCTTTCACCTGTCCAAGCCCTCGGATCTGATTCCTGAACTCCAGGGTCGTTTGCCGATTCGCGTGGAACTCAACGCGTTGACGGTGCAGGACTTTGTTCGAATCCTGACGGAACCGGATTGTTCGCTGACCGAGCAGTACCAGGCCCTGATGCAGACTGAAGGCGTCAAACTGTCTTTCACGGAAGACGGTGTGCGACGTCTTGCCGAGGTGGCTTGGGAAGTAAACGAGAACACCGAGAACATCGGCGCCCGGCGCCTGCACACGGTGATCGAACGACTGGTGGAAACGATTTCCTATGAAGCCCCCGATCGTTCCGGGCTGGAAGTGCTGGTCGACAAGCAATATGTCAATGAACACCTGGAAGCTCTGGACAAGGACCAGGATCTTTCCCGCTACATCCTTTAAAGGGGGGACAGTTAGCTCATTTCCAGACGGAAAAACGGGGAATAGCTGCCTGATTTCTGGCGGGAAACCGAGGCGGTTTGACTTCCCTGGCCGAAAATAGGTAACTGTCCCCCCTTTCTAATGAGGGAACTGTCCCCATCTCCATGCCGCATCCCACAGAAATCAAGCTGCGCCGCAAATCCGGGACTTTGGAAATAGCGTTCGACGACGGCCAGCGTTTCTCGCTGGCGGCCGAATACCTGCGCGTCCATTCCCCCTCCGCCGAAGTGATGGGCCACGGACCGGGGCAGCATGTGCTGCAGTCCGGGAAACGCGATGTGGGCATCGCCAATCTGGAGCCCATCGGCAACTATGGGTTGTTACTGCATTTCGACGACGGCCACAACACGGGCATCTATACCTGGAAAACCCTGTACGATCTGGGATCCAATTTCGAGCACTACTGGAGCGAGTATTTGAAGGCGCTGGAAGCGGCGGGCAAAAGCCGTACTCCGCCTGCCTCTGATGCACAAGGGACATGGCCGCCCAAACCGACAAACACTCCAACGAAAAAGCCGACGAACTGACGGATTTCGGTTACAGCCGCGTACCCGAAGCAGAGAAAGCTCGATTGGTGCGCGAGGTGTTTGATTCCGTCGCGGATCGTTACGACCTGATGAACGATCTCATGTCCTTCGGGATCCATCGCTTGTGGAAAAAGCACCTCGTCAGAAGCAGTGGCGTACGCCCTGGTGCGCAGGTGCTGGATCTGGCTGGTGGTACGGGTGATATCGCGAGACTGTTGCGCAAGCAAACGGGCCGGGAAGGATCCGTTGTTCTGGGTGACATCAATAACGCGATGCTCAGGCGTGGACGTGCGCGACTCGAAGACAACGGCGTGATCGACGGCCTCGAGTACGTGCAATGTGACGCCGAACAACTGCCTTTTCCCGATGGCGGTTTTGACTTGATCACCATCGGCTTTGGTCTGCGGAACGTAACCCATAAGGAAACCGCGCTGCGCAGCATGTACCGAACGCTGAAGCCTGGCGGTCGTTTGCTCGTGCTGGAGTTCTCGAAGCTGCAGATTGCACCGTTGCGCCCGCTTTATGATCTGTATTCATTCAAGGTGTTGCCACGCCTGGGAAGGGCTGTGGCCAGAGACCCAGAAAGTTACCAGTATCTGGCCGAATCCATCCGCAAGCAGCCGGATCAGGACGAGTTGAAGACCATGTTCGAACAGGCGGGTTTTGAACGCTGCAGTTACCAAAACCTCAGCGGCGGAGTGGTGGCGATTCACAGCGGGTACCGGATATGAATGTCGGTATCGGGCCGCCGCCGGCACGGCTACCGGGTTTTCTGCGCGACATCATGGAGGCCGCCAGCAACCGGTTGCTGGAGTTGGATCCGGATGTGCGACGTGACCTTGGCGATCTCGAGGGCCATGTGTTCCGCGTCCGTCTGACCGGTCCGGACATCGAGTTCTTGATCGCGCCCACAGCGGATGGCTTGAGTTTTCCCGACGAGCACGAAGGTGAGGTATCCACCACACTCAAGGGTTCGCCCTTTGCGCTCTTCAGTCTGTCTGTCGGCAGCAGTGGGAACGGTGCGCCCGTAGGTCGCGTGGAAATCGCCGGAGATGTGGAAGCTGGCAGACGCTTCGCCGAAATCCTGAAACGGCTGGATCCAGACTGGGAAGAACCACTGTCGATGATGGTGGGGGATGTGGCGGCCCACGAGATTGGTCGATTCATGCGCGGGGGCTTGTCCTGGGCGCGGGATGTGAGCGGACGCATGGCGGAAAACATGGCGCGTTATGTCACGGATGAGCGTCGTGATGTTGTGAGTGGTTCGGAACTGGCGGGTTTTCTCGACGATGTGGACCAGTTGCGCGACGACGTGGACCGGTTGGAAGCGCGCATGCGCCGGCTCGCCGGGAAAAGCAGGGCCGCAGGGAGCTGAACATGCCCATCGCCCAGGCAGCCCGTTTGCTCAATATCAACCGTATCCTCACCCGCTACGGACTCGATGAGATCACCCAGGTGACCGGCGCGAGTTGGGCGGGGGCACTCATGCGCCTGCTGGCCCCGCGTCCGCGCCGGGTAGAGGAACTCGCCCGGGGCGAACGCATCCGTCTGGCTCTGGAGGAACTGGGACCGATCTTCGTCAAGTTCGGTCAGATCCTCTCCACGCGTCGTGACGTTATTCCGGAAGACATCGCCGACGAGCTTACAAAGCTCCAGGACCAGGTGGCGCCGTTTCCGGGGGAACAGGCCCAGGCCATGATCGAGGAGGCTTACGGCCAGACCGTGGAAGAAGTTTTTGCCGAGTTCAGCGTGGAACCCCTGGCATCGGCGTCCGTCGCGCAGGTGCATGCGGCACGTCTCAAAGATGGCACCGAAGTGGTGGTCAAGGTCTTGCGTCCGGGTGTGCGCGAGCAGATCGAGCGGGACATCTATCTTCTGTACGGTCTGGCGCAGCTGGCGGAACGCTATCTCGACAAGAGTGACAACATCAGGCCGGTCGAGATCGTGGAAGAGATCGAGAAAACCATACTTGCCGAACTGGATCTGAAGCGTGAAGGCGCCAACGCTTCGCTACTGCGCAGAAACTTCGCTGGTTCATCCATGCTCTATGTGCCGGAGGTGTTCTGGGATTACACCAACGAGAGCACCCTGGTGCTGGAGCGTGTGAGCGGGGTCCCCGTTGATGACGTGACGACATTGCGTGCCGCAAAAGTCAACATGCAACGCCTGGCGGAGACCAGTGTCGAGATCTTCTACACGCAGGTATTCCGGGATAACTTTTTCCATGCGGACATGCACCCCGGGAACATACTCGTCGATATTTCCGACCCGGAGTATCCGAAGTTCATTGCGCTGGATTTCGGCATCGTCGGCACTCTCTCACCGCTGGATCAACGATACGTGGCGGAAAACTTCCTCGCGTTTTTCAACCGGGATTACAAACGCGTCGCGGAACTGCATGTGGATGCGGGCTGGGTGCCGCCGGATACGCGCATCGATGAGCTGGAAGCCGAGGTCCGTACTGTTTGTGAACCGATGTTGTCACGCAAGCTCGGAGAGATCTCCTTTGGCGAGTTGCTGGCGCAACTGTTCCGTGCCGCACAGAAGTTCGATCTGCGCGTGCAACCGCAACTGATGCTGTTGCAGAAAACCCTGCTCAACATCGAAGGATTGGGGCGCCAACTCCATCCGCAACTGGATATCTGGCAGACGGCCCAGCGGGTGCTGGAAAAAGTGATGAAGGACAAGACCGGGCCTTCCGCGGCCTGGCGCGATCTCAAGCAACGTTTCCCCCTGTGGGTGGAGAAAGCGCCTGAGATCCCGGGACTGGTCTATGACGTGCTGCACCGGGCCTCAGAAGGCCGGCTGCGCGTCCGGCTGGATCCGGCCGAGTTGAAAAAACTCGACCGCCGGGCGGACAGGCGCCACCGCCAGCACATATTGTCCGTGCTCGGTGGCGCGTTGCTGATCGGTGCTGCCGTGGTCTTCTCTCAGCAGGAACCGAACCCCACGGCGGCAAGCTGGTTGGGGGGTCTGATGGCCGCAAGTGGTCTGGGCGCTGTGTTCGCCGCCTGGCGCAAACGCTGACAAGGTTTTCCCGTGCCCTTCGGCCCGGGTGGGTGGCCCGGCCGCCGGGCTATACTGGCCCGCCACAGGTGAAGACACCATGATTTCCCTTATCATTCTTTCCATCGCATCGGCCGTCTTTTGCCACTGGCAGGCCGGACGCCGCGGCGCCGATCGCGTGTACTGGGGGCTAATGGGCGTCTTTTTCGGTCCCCTGGCCATTCCAGTCCTGTTAATCCGACACCGCTAGTCGCGGCCTGACCTGGGCCGCTATCACGGATTCGTTCCTGTGAAAGTCACGAAGCATTCTCCCAAGGACAGCGAATTTCTGGCGCGGCGCAAACGGCTGGCCAGGCCGGGGTTCTGGATCTGTCTGGCTGGGGTGTTCGCGTTCCTGGGTTTGGGCGTGTGGACCTGGTTCAGGAGTCGCTGGCTGGTGGATCCGTTTCTTGTGGCCGAGCAAATGGAAAAAGGCACGGCGGATCCGATCACTTTGCAGCTGCTGGCGGTCCTGGCGCCGGTGTTGTTTGTCGCCCTGATCGGGCTTGGCGCCGTACTCATGTTGATTGCCGCGTTGGCCCTGCGTACCGAGGGGCGCTATCTCGACATCATCGAAAAGCTGAGAAGGGATGAATGACGCGATCGGTCAACTTGCGCAAGATCCGGGTCGATATTGACCAACTCAATCGCGTAGTGTTGCGATTGAACGAAGCGCCGGGCGAACATCCGCAAACCCGCCGCCTGCTTTGTGCCACGTTTCAACCACAACACCGTCTGGTGGTTTACGGAAGTTTGGCTCCCGGTGAATCGAATCACGACAAGCTCGATGGTGTTCTCGGTGTGTGGGAACCCGGTGTGGTGCATGGTGCGCTTCACGACCGGGGCTGGGGCGCCCGGCTCGGCTACCCGGCACTGGAGTGGCAGCCGGACGGGCCACCGCTGCACGTCCATCTGTTC
>Ga0114949_10000309_pt1 | contig 24801 bp, 21 predicted proteins | sample N074metaG_FD_83505 | JGI IMG/M metagenome (GOLD analysis project Ga0114949, IMG submission 83505) | Deep subsurface microbial communities from Kermadec Trench to uncover new lineages of life (NeLLi) - N074 metaG | ecosystem: Environmental > Aquatic > Marine > Ocean trench > Sediment | place...
CCTTTGCGCTGTAGTCGCGGGGCGGCGTATATTAGCAGGTTGGTCGTTGATCACTGAATCGTTTGCTATGAAATTTATTGACATTCGCGGTGCCAGAACTCACAACTTGCGCAACCTGGACTTAAAGCTGCCGCGAGACAAACTGATCGTCTTCACGGGCCTTTCGGGGTCGGGCAAATCCTCGCTCGCCTTCGATACAATTTACGCCGAGGGCCAGCGCCGTTATGTCCAATCGCTGTCGGCTTATGCGCGTCAGTTTCTGTCAATGATGGAAAAACCGGACGTCGACCACATTGACGGCTTGTCGCCGGCGATCTCTATAGAACAAAAGTCAACGTCGCATAATCCGCGTTCGACGGTCGGCACGGTTACAGAAATCTACGATTACCTGCGTCTCTTGTATGCGCGTGCCGGCACACCGTGCTGCCCCGATCACGACATCACTCTTGAGGCACAGACCGTCGGCCAGATGGTTGATCTGGTACTCGCGCTGCCCGAAGGCACACGCCTGATGCTGCTTGCACCCATTGTCGCCGACCGCAAGGGCGAACATGTACAGCTCATGGCGGACCTGCAGGCGCAGGGCTTTATTCGCGCCCGTATCAACGGCGAAATCTATGAACTCGATCAGCCACCTGAATTGGATTTACGCAAAAAACACAACATCGACGCAATTGTCGACCGGTTCAAGGTTACGGAAGATGTGCGGCTGCGGCTTGCTGAATCGTTCGAGACGGCGTTGCGACTCGCCGACGGCGTCGCACGAATTGCCTATATTGACGACGGCGACGAGGAAGAGATCGTTTTCTCGGACCGCTTCGCCTGCAAAATTTGCGGCTACAGCCTGACCGAACTCGAACCACGGTTATTTTCCTTCAACAATCCGACAGGTGCTTGCCCGACCTGCGATGGCCTTGGCGTCAAACAGTTCTTCGACCCTGAACGCGTTGTCGTAAATTCCAGCCTGTCGCTTGCTGGCGGCGCGATACGCGGCTGGGACCGGAAGACCACGTATTACTACCAGATGATTTCCAGCCTCGCCGCGCATTACGACTTTGATATTGAGACTCCATTTAGTCGCCTGGGCAAGAAACTACAGGATGTAGTCCTATACGGCAGTGGCAAGGATAAGATCGAGTTTTTCTACGCGAATTCGCGTGGCATGCAAATCAAGAAGCGGCATCGATTTGAAGGAGTATTGCCAAATCTCGAGCGCCGCTACCACGAAACCGAATCGGGCGCAGTCCGCGAGGAACTCTCGAAATTCCTCAATAGCCAGACTTGCCCCGATTGTCGCGGTACGCGGCTGAACCGTGCGGCGAGGCACGTCTTTGTTTGCAAACGCTCGCTGCCAGAGATCACGAAGCTCTCCGTTGGCCACGCCCGCGAGTTTTTCGAAACAATGAGGCTCGACGGCTGGCGGGCCACGATCGCCGACAAGATCGCCAAGGAAATTGGCCATCGCCTGGCCTTCCTGTCCGATGTTGGCCTCGATTACCTGTCGCTGGATCGCAGCGCCGATACCCTGTCAGGTGGTGAAGCGCAGCGCATTCGTCTTGCCAGCCAGATCGGCTCGGGACTTGTCGGCGTCATGTACATTCTCGATGAGCCTTCGATCGGGCTGCACCAACGCGACAATCAGCGGCTGCTCAACACACTGATTCATCTGCGCGACACTGGCAACACGGTCATCGTCGTCGAACACGATGAAGAGGCGATTCTGGCCGCGGATTATGTTGTCGACCTCGGCCCTGGCGCGGGTATACACGGTGGCTGCGTCGTGGCCGCTGGTACGCCCGACGACATCATGAAAGAACCTCGTTCATTGACCGGGCAATACCTGTCGCGCAAGCGTGTTATCGCGCTTCCGGACGAGCGTACTGCCGGCGATCCCGAGCGCCAGATCGTAATTGTCGGTGCCAGCGGCAATAACCTGCAAAACATTGACGTATCGATACCGCTCGGTCTGATGACCTGCGTTACCGGCGTATCCGGCTCCGGCAAGTCGACACTCGTAAACGACACCTTGTATAAGGCCGTCGCAGACGAGCTGAACCGCTCAAATCGCAACCCGGCAGCACACGAGAAGATTCTCGGCATGGAGCAGATTGATCGCGTTATCGAGATTAGCCAAAGTCCGATCGGTCGTACACCACGTTCAAACCCGGCCACATACAGCGGCCTGTTTACGCCGATTCGCGAGTTGTTCGCGGGTACTCAGGAGGCCAGATCGCGCGGCTACATGCCGGGCCGCTTTAGCTTCAACGTGAAGGGAGGCCGCTGCGAGGCATGCCAGGGAGACGGCGTCATCAAGGTTGAAATGCATTTCCTGCCCGACGTCTACGTGCCCTGTGATGTCTGCCGCAGCAAGCGCTACAACCGCGAGACGCTGGAAATACGCTACAAGGGCAAGAATATTCACGAGGTACTCGACATGACCGTCGAGGACGCTGCCGTGTTTTTCAAGAACGTGCCCGTGCTTGCCAGAAAATTGACGACTCTGATGGATGTCGGTCTTACCTATATTCGTCTCGGGCAAAACGCAACAACTCTATCGGGTGGTGAAGCACAGCGTATCAAGCTCGCGAAAGAACTGTCGAAGCGCGATACGGGCAACACGCTGTACGTTCTGGATGAGCCAACCACTGGCCTGCACTTCTTTGACATTGAACAGCTGCTTGGCGTTTTGCATCGCCTGCGGGATCGTGGCAATACCGTCGTTGTGATCGAACACAACCTCGATGTCATCAAGACTGCCGACTGGGTTATCGATCTCGGACCCGAGGGCGGCGACGGTGGCGGGCGTATTGTGGCAACAGGCACACCTGAGCAAGTGGCCGAAACCAAGGGATCGTTTACCGGCATGTATCTGAAACCGTTGCTCGAGCGAGCTCGCAAATCGCGGCAAGGCGCGGCCGCGTAGCGCCTCGCAGGAGCGTCTCTTTGGCGCGACCTCTGCCGTTAATCCTTGTTCACCCCAAAACTACCATTGCGCAAAAATTCTATCGTCAGGCTAATAGGTCTTTGCATGCGCATCATGAACACGTGTGAGTGCTCCACAACGACGAAATCATCCATGCCTTCGACCTGCGTATCCACTACAGAGACGCGGCCGTCATCAGGATCGTCGAGAACCGCAGACGTGATGGGGTCAATCGTATGCGTGCCGGCAATAACGCCAAGCTCAAAGTCTACGGGGCCCAGTTTCAGCGGCACGCTCTCCTCACCTTTCCCCAATTGACGGCCCGCAGGTCCGTTGATCCAGTCGAATCCGGGAACGTCGACTAGTTCGTCGACCGCCCCGCTGCCTTGATTTGGCGGCCCGAGCATTACGACGCGGCCCAACTCGTCAATCGTTTCCATGCTCAAGTACTGGCGCACAAGAATGCCGCCAAGCGAGTGTGTGACGAAGTGAATTCTGGCAACGCCGTCATGCGCACGACACATATCGAGGCCCTCTTCGACCGCCATGGTCGCAAGCTCCTCTATGGCGTAATCGCGGGACGGGTAATCGACATTTGCCACGAGGAAATTCTCCTTGAGCAACGCTTCCTGCATTCTGTTCATCGAAGATGATGTGCGTGCGAGTCCATGCAACAGGACAACGCATTCAGTCGCCGGCAAACCGCCAGCGAACACCTGTCCAGAGGATATCGATCCGGACGACAGAATCAGAGCGAGGAAAGCTACGACCTTCTGCATCGCTAATCAGACTGGCGCAATGAAGCTGCGTTCGCGCAATTGTATGTCGTGTATCTTGCCCAGCGAGATAAGGGCTACGATCGCCCCCAACAACGCGATTCCCATGTCCGACTGCGTGTCCCAGACATAACCCTGGGTGCCGAGGAACGCGTCGGCTGCTTCGTCGGACGCTAACGCCACCCACCATTCGATGAGTTCGTAAAAAGCGCTAATGCCCAGGCATAAGCTGACAATGAAGAAGTTCCGCCAGCGCACAGAATTGAATACATGCAAACGAATCACCAGTTCGCGCGCAATAATCGCGGGAACGAAACCCTGCGCGAAGTGGCCCAGCTTGTCGTAATTGTTGCGCGTACCGTCAATCGCGTCACGCACCCAGTCACCCAACGGCACTTCAGCGTACGTGTAGTGCCCGCCGATCATGAGAATTATGGCGTGTACCAGGATTAGCACGTAGGTCAGCCTGGTCAGAGGAAAACGCTCGCGCGTAAACCACAGCACCAATGCCCCCGCGACAGCCGGAAACACTTCGAGACACCATGTCGTGAAATCCTGTGGCGCAAGGCCTGACCAGACCAAAACGCTCAGAAAAATCGCGATCCACGCTGTTCTCATTATTCTTGTCCCTGTACCTTGCTGCGTGACCGCCAATACCCCTGGCTACTGAAGCAACTCCAGACCCACGGCAACCAGCGCAGCAATGCGAAGCTCAGCCAGAGCGCCCAAACCAGTATGAGCGTCTTGTAAATCCACATTGGCACTGTAACGACTGCAGCGGTTGGCAATACCGAATCGCTTCGATCCGCAAACCAGCTCAGGACGGCAGCATACGAGTTGTGTCCTGCGACGTGCATATCCGGCGTACCAAGTAATCCTTGCGGAAGCGCCACAACGATGGCGGACAACGCAACGATAGTGAATCCCGCCAGTGCGATCTGTATCAGATTAAATTGCCACCAGTTGATGTCGGCCTGTAATTTCTCGCGCGCACCGCAAGCAAGTAACCAGGCAGCGACGAGCGCGAGCACAGGCCAGCTGAAAGTGCTAAAGCCAAGCCCGAGCAGCAACCACTGCGCGCTTGTCAATGGTGAGAGTCCGATGCGCCCGAGTATCAGCGCAAAAACGATCAGGGCTGCCAGCTCAGACCAGTACAACACCGCCGGCCCCAATTTCGGTCCGCTCGTCGCAAGCAACCAGCGATCACCCGGCTTGGTCAGCTGCACATTAATATTGCTCGCTGGCGCGCCGATATCAACTGCAGGCGTTGTGGTCCGCAGCTTCATCTCGCCAGTCTCCCGCCAGGCGATACGTATGCTGTGACTGCCCGGCAAAATCGGCACGGTTAGTTGGCCTTTGTCCGCTCGAATTGTCTGGGCACGATTATCGATGATGACCGATGTGACTTCGGCTGCCGGGGGCAGCTGTATTACGTGTTGAGCCCCTCGCGTACTGCGGTATTTCAACAACAAACTGGCATCGCTGGAACGCATGCCGTGTTGCACGTTGAGATTCACCGAGTCGAATGCAAGTGTTGAGCCTTCACTGGCGTCCGGCCGCGTGGCAGTCATCACAAGTTGTTCACCGCCTCGTGGATGGAATATAGCAACGCGAACGCCATCCACGTCGTTGCTCATGTTGCTTTCGGGAACACCGTCGAACCTGGCGTTCCAGATGTTGCCAACTGCGAAATGCCATATTTCCTGCCAGCTCGCCGCTTGCGCCGACTGTAGCGACAGCGGCGACTTTCGTGGCAGGTTGGATGTCCACGACACAGACTGTTGCCGTGGATTCATCGCCACTAAAACGCGCCCGTCATTAACGGTGAAATTTCCACTGATGATTTTTTCGCCGTCCAGCAGCGGGATGTTCAGAGTCAACGCGCCCTGCGTCGGCGCTACACGATGAACCGTCGTTCTGACGCGCCAGTCGAGATCCAGCTCAATGACACGCTCGACACGGGCAAACGCCGGGAATCGACTGCTCTCCCAGCGCACGGCACCAGCGGTATCCGTTTGCAGACGCGTCAGTTGCAACGAACCAGAGGTCAGGCGTCGGTCCTTAATGCCCGCCACAAACCATGCATCACTGGCAACCGAAATAACGCGCGGTGGCGCCGGGAACGGAACTTCGAGGCTGTCAACGGCGGGAATCGGTCCGCGTAATGTAACCGCGTGCGTCCCAGCCGAGACGCGCAACCACAGCGTCTTGTCAGGGGCCCTGACTACACGAGCACCTGCCACCGCATCAAGCAATACAACCTCGGGCCGCCAACCCTCTGCGGAACCAGGCAGCGGAATCGCGACATCCTCAAGTGCGTGTACAGACAGGGTCATGCTTATGACACTCACGCCGACATCGACATCGGCAGATACGATCTCCGCGCAACGCGGCACACAATCCGGTGGCTCGAGCAGACGATGTTCAAGCTGCTGTAACATGTCGGCGTCAGGTATGTCTGCTTCGGCCGGTGGACTCGCGCTCATTAGTCCGGTAAGCAGGCCAATGGCAAGCACTCCGGTCGTTCGAGGGCCGCCCAATTTCAGCCCACCAGGCAGTGTCCAGCTGCGCCGGAAAATCTCGGCGGCGAGTACGCCTGCGAACAACAGCAGCAACATCACTACGGAGACACGCAGACCACTAACGAGCCAACGCGGCATAACGACAAGCCGCATAAGCTGGTCCGCGTCGACCGGGCCACTCCAGGTCAATGAGTAAGCGTTCCAGCGCCAGGACGGTATGCCGGGGCCTGCTTGCACGATGGCATCGGGTGCGTATCGGGCGAAGGCTAGCCTGCGCCGGCTTCCAGTCGTAACAATTTCGTCCAGCGCCGCCAAATCCTGCTCCGCAATGCCAGCCACCGCGCTTTTTCGCGACATTCTCTCGAGCGCGGCTACCTCATTGCTGCGCATCGCCTGAGCAGCGGGCGTCGCCAGGCTACCGGCCAGGCCATATTGATCGTATTGCGGCTCAAGCTGTGGATAGATGGCCACTCGCAATTGTCCGGCAACAAACGGCACGAGCACAAACAACAAGGTAATCGCGCTGATCGCCTGGTAGCCCGACACTATCTTGCGCAACCGACCCGGTGGCGCAACGCGCATCAACGCGATCGCAATCAACAGGTTCAACCACAGCCAGGCGGGTGCATTGAGTTCATGAAAACTCAAGACCAGCGCACCAAACGCGATAACACCGGCGCCGCGCCCAAATAGTCGCCAGACAGCGATCGTGATAATCAGAACAAGAAAGAAATCCAGCAGTTGCCACTGGCCCATCCAGCTGCCGGAGGCGCGATCAACACCGGGTGCGCTCAACAATTTGTGTCCCGGCGGCAGATTCAGCGTTGCCTCGACATTTGTGAAACGAGCACTCCAGCCCGTGACAGGTATAGCACCGCGCGTATCGACCCGACCGATAGCATCGACACCAACCGCCGATTGCCTGACTTCGACGCCGGTCCGGCCCTCACCCTTTCCTTTCGTAATTAGCAGGCTGACATCATTTTCAGTCGCGCTCAGCAAAGCGTACGGACCCGCCATGTCCAGACGCCAGTCGGTGCGCATCGTGCCTCCGATCAGATCCTCGACGACGAAGCCGCCGCCGTCGAAGTCAAGCCACATCGTCCGCCGCAGGCTCAGTTCGTTCGTGGCTGAGACCACTCCACGACTACGCTCGGTTATGGCAAATGTCGCTTCGGCAGCCATACGGAAAGCCGGATACGTGCGCCAGTTTCCAGGCACTTCCACCTGCGACGGATCCACCGGCGGCAAGCCCTCGACTGCCGTTACACGCAATTGATCGTTGGATTGGTAACTCCAGATTTCTTCATCCGGCAGATTGATTCCGGTGGGCGCTCGCGAGATCGAATCCGTGACGCCGGGGCCACGGGCAATCAGGTAGATTGTCCAGCGGCCCGGACGAACCTGGAACCGCAATTTGCCGTCGGCCTCGAACTTGACGGGTAATTGGCTTCGTATGCTGATCGGGACGAAACCGTCCGGAAGAACAGGGCCGAAGACTTCTTCGCGAACGCTACCTGAGACGTCAATCTGCAGTTGCGTTGTGAGTCGCGTCGGCACCTCATCCGTGACGAGCCTGTGTACGACGGCACGAACCGAATCCCTGGCGCGCGTCATGCGTCGCCTCTCGCCGAGAAATACACCGTTGCCATTCATCGCCGGGCGCTCCACTCGCTTGCCGTCGATAGTAAGTGAAACCAATCCACTCATCGGTGGCACGCGCAAGACGCCCGGCCGCTCATCCCATTCGAAGCTACCAGCGATTCGCCATGTACCCGGGACAAGCCGGATACTCGGGTAGTTGTTGTGCGCGACGACTTCGATAGGTCGATCGTTAACCGTTACCCTGTCAGGCCAATACGCCGAATCGCCGGGCAGGACGACCCACTGATCTGCAGCATGAACCGTCCACTGCTGTGAAAATTCGGCGCCGGAAGCGTCGACCGATAATCGCAGGCGACCCGGCCATGTACAGACAAAATCACCCGGCTGCGACGCATCACCATTGAAATAGAAAGGACAGTCCCGGTACTCCTTGTCTTTGAGCACCCATTGTTCCCAATCCTTGAGATCTTCCGGGATATGAGTTTCGGCAACGGTAGTCGTAGCGATGGATATCACTAGTGGCAAAAACAGCAATGAGGCGATCAGCCTGAGCTTTGACGACATAACATCTCTCCGACAAATTCGGACAACACTATACTTCAACGCGATAGCGATGAGATTCGGGTCACTATCAATGCCTCAATAGTGCGGTGGCCGCTCTTCGCCCGGGTCACTCTCCGGCATCGCCTCGCCCAGCGAACGCACCCTGCCCAGTAGTGACTTACAGAGTTCCTCCAGTTGCATGATTTTTGACTGCTGCGCCGTCACCACGTCGTTGAGTTCATTTAACAGCTGGTCCTGATGCGCCATGCGGGTCTCCAGATCAATAAAGCGCTCCTCACTCATGTACGTCCCCTGTAAACCGGTTGCAATTCATACCACAACTCGTGAATCATTCAAGCTAAGGATACACCGCTGGTAACCAGGATCAGGTCATGTCATTGCTGCGATTCGAAAAAGTCACGCTGGATTTCGGCGAGCAGATCATTCTGCGTAACGCTGAATTCTCAATAGAGCCTGACGAACGCATCTGCCTGATCGGCCGTAACGGCGCCGGCAAGTCTACGACCCTAAAGCTAATCATGGGTGAAATGGAACCGGACCAGGGCGAAATCGTTTCCAGATCGGGCCTGGTCGTCAGCCAACTACAGCAGACACTTCCCGAGGCCATCGACGCTTCCGTAAGAGAGGCCGTTCGTTCCGGGCTGGCCGCAATACAGCGCTTGCTCGATGACTATGAACAGAAGTCCAAACTGGCTCTCGACGAACATGCTTTGTCCGAGCTCGAAACCTTGCACGCCAAAATCGACGCGCATGATGGGTGGCACATCGAGCAACGCGTCGAAAGAACGATGACGGAACTGAATCTGCCGGGCGACAAGAAAATGAACGAATTGTCCGGTGGCTGGAGGCGACGTGTCGCGCTCGCCATGGCCCTGGTACAAAAACCAGATCTGTTGTTGCTCGACGAGCCGACTAACCATCTCGACATTGCGACAATTAGATGGCTTGAGGATCGCATCTATGCTTATCCGGGCGCGGTAATGTTCATCACTCACGATCGCGCGTTCTTGCAGCGGCTCGCCACGCGTATCGTGGAAATCGATCGCGGCAAGCTAACGAGCTGGCCTGGAAATTATAGTAACTATTTGCTTTTAAAGGAAAAAATGCTACACGACGAAACCGCCGCCAACGCCCGCTTCGACAAGAAACTGGAGCAGGAGGAGGTGTGGGTTCGCCAGGGAATCAAGGCTCGACGCACGCGCAACGAAGGTCGTGTGCGGTCGTTGCAGAAAATGCGCGAGGAATTCGCGGCTCGCATCAAGCAGGACGGCAGCGCCAGCATACATATTGAAGACGCGGAGCAATCGGGACGCAAAGTCATACGCGCACGCAATATTAGCTACCGCTATGACAACAACACTGTCATCAGTAATTTTTCGATCAATATAATGCGCGGCGATCGCATCGGACTAATTGGCAATAATGGTGTCGGCAAGACCACGCTATTGCGACTTTTGCTCGGCCAACTCGAGCCTCAAACTGGCACGCTAAAACACGGCACCAACCTCAAGGTCGGCTACTTCGATCAACTACGTCAGGGACTGGAACTGGATAAGTCTGTTGCCTATAACGTTGGCGAAGGGCGCACCTATATCAATATCAACGGCAAAGAACGTCATATCGTCGGTTACCTGAAAGGCTTCCTGTTCACGCCGAAACGTTCGATGGCGCCGGTAAAATCGTTGTCTGGCGGGGAACGTAACCGGGTCATACTTGCGAAGCTGTTCACCCGGGCCGCCAACCTGTTGGTACTGGATGAACCCACGAACGACCTTGATATTGAAACGCTTGAAGTTCTCGAACAAAAACTTTGCAGTTATTCGGGTACGTTGATTGTTGTCAGCCACGATCGTGAATTTCTCGACAACGTCGTGACCAGCACCATCGTTTTTGAGGATGGCGGTCAGGTGCAGGAATATGTCGGTGGCTACAAGGACTGGCAACGCCAGGGACACCAGCTCGCCGTGATCGATCACCTACCGGAACCGACAGCGAAAACGCATGATGCCAGCGTGCAACGCAAAAAAACGAAGAAAACCAAGCTTAGCTACAAGGATCAGCGCGAGCTTGACCAACTGCCCGGCAAAATAGAATCACTGGAAACGAGTATTGCTGCATTGCAAGTGGTTATTTCTAAAGCGGATTTCTATTCTCAAGACAACGATTCCGTGCAGCAAACCCTGGCGCAGCTGCGTGCGGAAGAATTATCTCTTGAACGACAAGTCGCGCGCTGGGGAGAACTCGAATCCATGCGGGAGTCGTTGCTGTCGAGTTGACGCCCCGGCGGGGTGTGATAGTCGTACCCTGTATACTGCCCCGATGGATGCACTGCCGACGCTGACTACCGAGATCGTGGTCGTCATGTCGATCGTCGTATTCGCTGTGTTCATTTTCGCGACAGAGTTGCTACGCGTCGATGTGGCCGCATTGCTTATTATGACGCTCCTGGGTCTGCTGATTTTCCTTCCTGGGCTCGAGGATCTGTTGACACCAGACGTGCTGTATTCCGGCTTCTCGAGCAACGCGGTCATCTCCATTATTGGAGTCATGATTCTTGGCGGCGGCCTCGACAAGACCGGAGTCATGGAGCGCGTGGCCTGGGCTATCCTGCACTATGGCGGCAAGACTGAAAAACAAATCGTTTCGCTGATAGCTGGCACCGTCGCATTCATCTCATCATTCATGCAAAACGTCGGCGCGGCTGCGTTGTTTCTGCCTGTTGTGTCTCGCATATCCTCGCGTACCCGGTTACCGATGTCGCGGCTCGTGATGCCAATGGGTTTCTGCGCCATCCTCGGCGGCACCATGACGATGGTCGCATCAAGCCCACTTATTATGCTGAACGACCTGATCGACAATGCGAATCGCAGCCTCGACCCAGACCAGGCGATGCAACATTTCGGGCTGTTTGCGGTCACTCCGGTGGGTGTCGCGTTGGTCGTCAGCGGATTGGTTTTTTTCATTTTGTTTGGCAATTCCGTGTTGCCGAAAGGCAAAACGGTCAGTGCCCCACGCGGCACCGGCACGACTCGCTATATGCGGAGGCTGCATGGTGTTCACGCGGCTGTTCGCGAAGTCGAGGTGCACGAGGGCAGTGTTCTGGTCGGTATGGATATCGCCGCCGCGCAGCGCGAATTTGACATTCGAATTGTCGCCTCTCGCTATGCGGGGAAGGTGCTGATATCACCGCCAGTCGAAGCGCCGATTGCTGCGCCGGCAACGCTGGCAATCATCGCGCAGCCTGACAAACTGAAAAATCTGGTCGCCACCGCCGGCCTGACTTTGCGGCCAAAACTCCGTGAGTTCCGTCATCTGCTGGCACGCTCGATAGCCGGAGTGGCGGAAATTGTCGTACCACCGGATTCACAGGTCATCGACCAGTCGGCGAAAGAAATGCATTTCCGCATGACTTACGGATTAAGCCTGCTGTCGATCGTCCGCGCTGGCAAGGCCATCACCAGCAAGGTTGCTGAAGTGCCGTTCGCTGCAGGCGACATGCTCATCTGTCATACGCGCTGGGAATATTTGACGCGACTCGAAAAAGACCGGGATTTCGTCATTGTGACAACTGACTATCCTCGCGAATATCAACAACCGTACAAACTCGCGCTGGCATTAGGCTTTTTTGCTCTCGCCATCGGATTGATCATATTTACCGACATACTTTTGCCTGTTGCGCTGATGACGGGTGCCGTCGGAATGGTCGTGTCTGGCGTGATAACCATGGACGAAGCCTACAAGGCCGTCAGCTGGAAGACCGTGTTCCTGCTCGCTGGGCTGCTACCTCTAGGGATTGCCGTCGAGACTTCAGGCACCGCGGATTTCGTCGTGCAACATTTGCTGCAAGTCATCGGGGACGTTGCCCCCTGGATTTTGCAAGCGATGCTCGCCATTCTCGCTGGCGGCTTCTCTCTGGTCATGTCGAACGTCGGCGCTACGGTGTTGCTGGTGCCGTTCGCAATCAATCTTGCTTTGGCGACGGGCGCCGATCCGGCAATGTTCGCGTTAACGGTAGCGATATCCACCTCCAATTCTTTTCTGATTCCCACACACCAAGTTAATGCATTGATCATGGGACCCGGTGACTACCGTGTATCCGACTTTCTTCGTGCGGGCAGCATCATGACTGTCCTGTTCCTGGTGGTGTCGTTGCTCATGCTGAACCTGCTATTTTAGGGACGCCGGGACTTTTTGCGTTTTTTGGTAATGCGAAATACAGCACCAGGAATCCGAAGACCCCGGATAACAACGAGCCAAGAATGATGCCCAGACGCTCGTCAAACACCAACTCCGCGTCCACGGCTACATTTTCAAAAGCCAGCGAGCCGACGAACAGGCTCATCGTAAGGCCGACGCCACATAGGATGGAAACGCCATACAATCCGCCCCATGTGGCACCGTCCGGCAGCCTGGCCAGACCAAGCTTGATGGCGGCAAAGCAGAAAAGAAAAACGCCAAGTTGTTTGCCGACAAACAACCCCGCCGCGATGCCCAACGGTACGGTGTGCATCAGGTCCGCGAAACCAATTCCTTCAAGGCTGATGCCCGTGTTAACAAACGCGAACATCGGCAATATGCCGAAGGCCACGGCGGGATGCAGATCATGCTCTAGCTCACTCAACGGTGAATAGCCCTTGTCATTGGGGTCCCGCATCGGAATGAACGCAGCGAGTGTGACTCCGGCAAGCGTTGCGTGCACGCCAGATTTCAGCACAGCAATCCACATGATGACGCCAACGAGGATATAGGGTGACACGCTGACGACACCGCGCCAGTTCATGACAGCCAGGAGAGCAAGACAAGACGCCGCAATCATCAGCGCCGTTGTGGACAAATCTCCGGAATAGAAGACTGCAATGATGACGATAGCGGCAAGGTCATCGAAAATTGCCAACAAAACGAGAAATACTTTGAGGGAAACGGGCACACGGCTGCCGAGCAGCACCAATATGCCAAGTGCAAACGCGATGTCTGTCGCCGCCGGTATCGCCCATCCCCGCATGGCCTGGTCGTCACCAATGTTGATGAACACGAAAATGGCGACGGGAATTGCTATTCCACCAATCGCGCCAATCGCCGGCAACAGCACGTTAGCCGGGCGCGACAATTCACCCTCAAGGAATTCGCGCTTTAGTTCGAGGCCAACCAGGAAGAAAAACACGGCCATGAGGCCGTCGTTGACCCAAAGGAACAATGGCTTGGCAATGTGCAGGGCGCCGACACGAACTTCCACCGGTGTGGCGATGAAATAGTCGTACAGGCCAGCGGCCGGAGAGTTCGCGGCGATCATCGCGAGAACGGCAGCAGCCATCAAAATGATGCCACCCGCCGACTCCAATTGCAGGAAGTTTCTAATCGTTGCCCGCATCACTGAGCCTCTCTAGTCATGCGCTTCCACACCACATTGAAAATTGACGCTCAATGATCTGTCATGGTTTCCGCAAAAAACCGATCGAACGCAAGATGCACGATCTCGGCCGAAATACCGACCGTCTCTACTGCACGACCGAATTGCTCCATCTCCTCAAAATGGCGATGCCCGTCGGCGGCCACCACCTTCAACGCCATAAGCGCAATGTCCTCCTTTTCAGAATCAGGCAAAGCTCTCGCCAAGTCCACAAGTAATGGTCTGAGTTCCGGTTTTTGGGCCCTCACGGCCATCGCGCGCGCGATGATTTCCAACGCGTCAGAACTCTTTATCTGAAATTTCTCTACGATCAAATCGATAATTTTCGCCGATTCTTCCGCTTCGATCTGACCACTGCCCCGGGCGATATACAAGAGAATTATCGCAACCAGAAACTGAGAGTCATATTCCTCGACGCCATCGGCAGTTTCGACGATGAGCTTGTCGCCCTCAACCCGCGATCCAAGTATCTCGTTGCTCATCAATATCTTACCTCGTTTTGTTGTCTGCCTTACCCTGACCCACTAATGTGACGTACCGAACAGCCTGTCGCCAGCATCTCCAAGGCCGGGCACAATGTACTTTTTTTCGTTCAGCCTTTCGTCGATCGCCGCGGCATAAATCGGTACGTCCGGGTGCTTGCTTTCGACGAGTTCGATGCCTTCCGGGCAGGTCACGATGCAGACGACAACGATACTCTCAGCGCCGTTCTTCTTCAGCTTTTCGATAGCTGCGGCCGTCGAACCACCTGTCGCGATCATCGGATCAATAATGATGCAAGTTCCGCCCTTGATCTGCACCGGAAACCGCTCGTAATAGGTAACCGGTTGTTTCGTTTCCTCGTCCCGATATAAACCGACGAAACCCACTCGTGCGGTCGGTACAAGTTCGAGTATGCCCTCGAGCATGCCGACACCGGCGCGCAAGATCGGCACCACGACCAGGTCAGTATCGATCTTGTGACATATCGCGTCCGCAACGGGCGTCCGTACCGTGACTTGCTTTGTCTTGATGTTCTTCAATGCTTCATAACAGATGAACTTGGTGATTTCTGTCGCCAATTCGCGAAAACGCTTATGGCCTGTTTCAACGTCACGAATAATCGCAAGTTTGTGTTGCACACATGGGTGATCGATCAACTCGGCCATACCTCATTCTCCGCTAATGTTGTCCGGAATCGCCGCCCACATCGCGTATTCGGTACCGGCTGGATCGACAAATTGAAAACGCCGACCTCCTGGAAACGAAAAAATGGGCTCTGATATTGTCGCTCCGAGATCCTGCACTCGCTTAATATCGCGTTCGAGATTTTCGCTAAAAAACACCACCAGCACACCGACGTTTGGTGGTGGTTCGGCCACACGACGGAAACCACCCTCTAGGCGGCCATCATCGAAACTCATGTACTCGTCGCCCCACTCCTGGAACGACCAGTCAAACAGTGCCGAGAAGAAATCGCGTGCCTTTTTCAGGTCGACAACCGGAATTTCTACATAATCAATGCGATTTTCTACGCTCATTTCTTGGCCACGGCCACGGACGGCATCTCTCCATCACACTCTTCATTATTGTTATGCAGCGATTATAGCCCACCCGAAAGTGTTCGCGACCCTCACACCGATAAAGTGCGAGAGGATGACGACAGCAATCGCGATTCCCAGGTGCTCGGCGATGATCGGCCATGGCGATTCGCCTTGGGGTCGAGCGCCATCACTCTTGAGAAAATCCGTAGCCCTCACGTCTTAGTCCGTAAGCGACATGCTGTAAAGACGGACGGAATCTTCTTCATCCGGCATTGTGATCATGCTTTCAAACGTCAAACCCAGTTTCTCGATCAACCCAATCGATGCCGCATTGTCGGGAGAAACGATCGCAGTCAGAACCCCCAGCCCGAGATCGTCACGTGCATAGGCAACGACGGCTTCGGCCGCCTCGCTCGCATACCCTTTGCCACAAAAGTCCGGCAACACGGCGAATCCAATATCCGGGTCATCCAGATTATCGCGTTTGAACAGGCCGCAAATACCGATCATGGTGCTGTCAGATTTTAGCGACATGCAGTATGGGCCATAGCCTAAGTCCGAAAATAATTTGAGGGCGCCATCTTTCAACGCTTCCCGAGCTTCCTCCTGTGTCCGAATTCCCCGGTCCATGACATTCCGTATGAACGCCGGGTCATTCCAGACAGCTAGCATCAGTTCTGTATCGTCTATCGTAATGGCGCGCAACTGAAGTCGCTCGGTTTCGATTAACCAGTCAGCTGTAGTCATACATTGTCCATCGCTTGTTCCATTTTCAAGGGTGATGCTCGTAGCCATCGCCGTCGCAATCATCGGGCCCATAGGCGTCCAGTTCGATGACGTTACGGTCGGGATCGCGTATGAATATCGCTGACATTTTTCCGAAGTTAAATGAGCCCGTTATTTCAATTTTGTGTTCGCCAAGAAAATCCTTGGCATCCTGCAATGAACTCACGGTTAAAGCTACGTGTGTGATGCCAGTATGTTTCTCGTCGATATCCATGAGGATGTTCGAGTCACCGCTGACTGTCGCAGGGCCGAGAAGATTTACGACGACACCACTCGCATGCTTCATAATCACAGGATGTCCGGACTCGAAACCTGCATCGTTGATTAGCTTGAAACCCAATAACGCGTAGAAATCAATCGACCTCTGTTTGTCGCCGACTCTGATGCCGACGTGGTTTACGCCTTCAATCTGCATGCAAATATTTCTCCTCGAATAAACGCCATCAGTCAGTCAAGGGCCATCATCTTGAGCAAACCAGGTCAAGTGGCCACAATTGTTACATGAAAGTACTGTCGCGCTCGAATCCAGCCAGTCGATCCTCAGAAGCGACAGCAACCAGGTATTGAGTAATATCTCCTGTACTGTGAAGTCACTACCATCACAGTGCGAACAGCAAACGCGCTTGCCCACGACCTCGTAGTGACCATCGTCAGACGGCACCAACGGCGGGTTGCGTGTCGGTTTTCGCAATACGCTACGAAAAACAAAAATACCGATGGCCAGCGCTAATAGCAGCAAGAGCATGCCAAGCAGAACGGCCATAAACAGTGAGTAATCTACATCCATCGATTCAACTGACAAGCCTTGCAAAGAAACATTCGAGATATACTCTACGCCAAAATCTGAACCGATTGTTCAAGACGAGACGCCAGTATAAATTCAGCACCGCGTTTGGAAAAATTAATGCGTCACACGCTACTCTGATGCGGTGATGAATTTCACGTACGCAGATCTTTTTCCCGTTCGATATACAAACCCGCGAATCCCATTGACGAGTACAGGTTGTCTGCGGCCTGATTATCCGCCAAGACTCCGATTCTCAGCCATTTAACGCCATTCGCTCTCGCGAACGACTCGGCCTCCTCCAGAAGCTTCCTGCCGAGCCCTCGCGCTCGAAAACTCTTTCGAACCATCAAGTCCGACACCAATCCGTATTCAACATCGCCGTCCTCCAGTTCCGTACTAGTGACCTTTGTCAGAATCGTTACAAATCCGGCAACCTCGTGATCAACTTCCGCTATCAATACCTTGCCATCACACTCTATACATCTGTCCAGCATTCGCGGAACATATTCGTCGACGATGTCGCAACCTGGCGGCATTCTAGGGTCCAGCCGCCGTTCGAAATCCTGTAGTTCGACCAGGCACTCGCGCAAGCGGTCCAAGTGCATGCTTTCATCATACTTGCAGATCACGGTATCGGAAACGCCTGATGCTTTACTCATTTCGTCATTTCCGTTCAATAATCAGGTAGGCCGCCGTCGTGTCACCGACGTTGAGCACTTCATGCCAGGCGATACCACTACTGCTGAAGCTGCTGCCTGTGGGCACGTCGACTTCGCGAACCCCGCTCGCGTCAGTGATTCGCATTCGGCCGCCCACAATTGTGTAACCGAAGTGCGGCGCATGAAAGTGACGCTCATGCCCCACACCAGGAGGAAACGTACAGCGCAAAATTCTTTGCCCCGGATCTTCGTGTAATCGCTCACAAACCAGTGCGCCATTCCATCCGGCCTGCAGCGGATCTGCCAGCTTCGGCGTCGCCGTACATGCCGTGGACGCTGCCAGAATTGCCACCAGACTGGTCGCGTAAAGAATGTATTGGAATTTTCGAATAATGCGATTCCTCAGACTTCGTGGGGTTTTCTCGTCGTCAATAACGTCAGCGAATGTCCACCCTCTTACGCTGCCTAACCCAGCTTTCGGATCCCTACCGCATCACGAATCTGATCCAGATAAGGCGCCGCCACTTCCCGCGCTCTTTCCGCGCCCTTCAAAAGCTCCGCTTCGACAATGCCTGGGTCTGCAATGAGTCGTTCGTACTCCTGGCGCGCCGGTTTGATGTGGTCGTTCATATATTCAAACAACTTCTGCTTCATTTCGCCCCATGCTATTCCCTCGGCATAGAGTTTTTCAACCTCAGCGGTTTCCTCCGGCGTCGCGAACGCTTTATAGATATCGAACAACGTGCTGCCTTGTGTATCTTTCGGCTCGCCTGGCTCAATACTGTTTGTCTTGATCTTCATGATGAGCTTCCTGAATTGCTTTTCAGGCGCAAATAATGGAATCGTGTTGCCGTAAGTCTTGCTCATCTTGCGGCCATCGAGGCCCGCCAATACTGCAGTATTGTCATCGATCACCGGTTGCGGCAGTACAAGAACATCACCGAAGTGGTGATTGAAGCGTTGTGCAATATCTCTTGCCATTTCGACGTGCTGCTTCTGGTCTCGCCCGACGGGCACCTTCGTTGCTTTGAACAACAGGATGTCAGCAGCCATTAGTATCGGGTAACTGAACAATGCCATCGTAATTCCCTTGTCCGGGTCCTTGTTGCCACCCTCTACGTTGGCCTGCACCACCGCTTTATACGAATGCGCACGGTTCATGAGACCTTTTGCCGTCATGCTGGTTAGTATCCAGGTCAGCTCGGGAATCTCGGGAATATCGGATTGTCGATAGAACACTGCATTCTGGGTGTCAATTCCCAACGCCAGCCACGCCGCCGCTATCTCCAATGTCGACTGGCTTATCTTGTTCGGGTCGTCGTTCTTCGCGAGGGCATGATAGTCGGCAAGAAAATAGTAATTTTTCTTCGTCGCATCCTGGCTGGCCGCTATGCAGGGGCGAATCGCGCCGACATAGTTGCCGATATGCGGTGTGCCCGTCGTCGTAATTCCCGTTAAGTAAACGTCCTGTGTCATCCCTAATATCCTGCTGCTTGCCCGTCTTTCCGGGCTTCGGACGCGCCATAATACACGCCCTGCTCGGCGTCCAACATGATCGCCTGGTAACCGCCAAAGTCGCCATCGCTGTCGCCCAAAGTGTGCCCCATGGCCTCCAGCGCTTGCCGGGTTTCCGTACTGAAGCTTCTTTCAAGATGCAACACACCGCCAGTCGTCATCGTCGTGCCGGTTGGCTGTGACGAACCCTTATGATTGATGCGTGCGGCATCCCCTGCTTCCTGCAGATTCATTCCGAAGTCGACCAGATTGACAATTATTTGTGCATGTCCCTGCGGTTGCATGGCACCGCCCATCACCCCGAAGCTCATCAATGGTTGACCGTCTTTCATGACGAATGCCGGAATGATTGTATGAAACGGTCGCTTGCCACCTTCCACGACATTCGCATGATTTTCGTCAAGCGAAAATAACTCTGCGCGATCCTGCAGAACGAATCCCAAGTCACCGGGCGTCATGCCCGAGCCCATGCCGCGATAGTTGCTTTGAATTAGCGACACCATATTGCCGTCGGCGTCTGCCACAGTCAGGTATATGGTATCGCCCACTTCGAGTTTTGCATCGCCGGCTGACACCTGCAGAGATGCTTTGTTCGGGTCGATTAGTTTGCGGCGCTCGTCTGCGTAGTCTTTCGAGATGAGGTCTGCAACCGGGACATTGACAAAGTCCATGTCGGCGTAGTATTTCGCGCGATCCGCGAACGCCAGTTTCTTGGCCTCGGCGAGCGTGTGCAGATACTCGGCACTACCGAAACCCATCGACGCAATATCAAACCCTTCCAACAGGTTCAGTATTTGTAGCGCAGCAATACCCTGGCCGTTGGGCGGCAACTCGTAAACATCCCAGCCGCGGTAATTTGTCGAAACCGGCGTTACCCATTCCGACTGGTGCGCCGCCAGGTCGTCGTAATTCAGCAATCCGCCCTGCTCTGCCATGTACGCATCGATGCGCCTGGCGATATCGCCTTTGTAAAACTCATCGCGGCCCTTCTCGGCTATTATCTCGTACGTATTGGCGAGTCGGGGATTCTTGAACAACTCGCCCTTGGCGGGCACATGCCCGTTGGGCATATAAGTCTCTTTGAATCCCGGGTACCCGCCAATGCGTTTCTCGTTAATTTTGAAGTAATGCGCTATCACCTCTGACACCGGGAAGCCCTCACGTGCGTAAGAAATCGCGGGCGCCAATAATTGCCGCATCGGCAGGCGACCGTAGCGACCGTGTAACTGAAACCAGCCATCCACCGTCCCGGGGACACTAACGGGTAACGGTCCAAACGACGGGATGGTGTCAATATCCTTGCTGCGGAAATATTCCAGCGTCATGGCCTTGGGCGACCGGCCCGACGCGTTGAGCCCGACCAGTTCTTTTTTCTCGGCATCCCAGACAATGGCAAATAGGTCACCACCAATACCGGAACCCGTTGGTTCCATCAATCCCAGCGCCGCATTTGCAGCGATGGCGGCATCCACCGCACTCCCGCCCGCTTTCAGGATATCCAGGGCAATCTGTGTCGCCAAAGGCTGACTCGTCGCCGCCATTCCATGTGCTGCAATGACTTCTGAGCGCGATGCATGTGCGTGCCCGGCGACGCGATCATAGCCTGGGTCAGACGTTGCCAACGTTGAGCCTCCCGAAATCATCAATAACAAACCTGCCAACCATGTTGTCGCCTTCATCGCTTCGCTCCGCCCCCTGGCACCAGCGCTAATGATGGCATTCGCCGCCAGCGGCGGCAACAGGGTATGATTTGCGATATGGACGACGCTTACTCAATCAAGAATCCGACGCTTGGCGCGCTCTACGCCGAGCATATCGACACCATGTGCGCTCGACACGACCATGCGCTGGAGCAGGCTGGTGCGAGTCATGCGGTCATTTTTTCCGGTAATCCGACGATCGCGTTTCTTGACGACTACCAAATGCCATTCAAGCCAAATCCACATTTCGTTAGTTGGGCGCCGCTGACAAATCTGCCGTTTTCGTACATTATTTACACGCCGGGCGAAACGCCTGTCCTTATCTATTTCCAGCCGCACGACTATTGGCATGTCGTACCTGGCGCGCCCGACGGGTACTGGACTGACCAGTTCGATATTCGGGTCGTGCACTCAACAGATGACATCGCCGCTCACCTGCCCGAAGAACGCGAGAAATGCATCATGATCGGTGAGTTCAGTGATGATGCACTCACCCTCGGGATCGAGCGCGTCAATCCGAACACGGCTGTCAATATTCTGCAGTACGCACGCAGTGTGAAAACCCAGTACGAACTGGCCATCATGCGGCTTGCCTCGCGACGCGGCGCGGCCGGGCATGCTGCTGCCGAAGCTGCATTTCGCGATGGTATGGCGGAATTCGATATTCACCGCGCCTATTGCAAAGCCGTTAATCATGTCGACATGGAGCTGCCATACGGAAATATCATCGGGCTCAACGAACATGGCGCCGTGCTGCACTACACGGATTTGGATCGCAAACCACCTGCCGTTATCAAGTCGTTTCTAATTGATGCGGGCGCACACGTCCACGGCTACGCGTCCGACATCACACGCACCTACGCATTCGACGACCAGCGCTTTCAGGAGTTGATCGATCTCATGAATGTAATGGAACAGGAAATCGTCAACCAGGTTCAGGTTGGCGTCGACTTCCGCGACCTGCATGTCGGCACGCACAAGATGCTGGCCGAATTATTGGTCGAGGCTGAACTGGCGACAGGCGATCCGGACACGTTGCTTGAGACGGGCGTCACGTCCGCATTTTTCCCACATGGCCTGGGACACTTACTCGGAGTGCAGGTTCACGACGTTGGCGGCTTCATGGAAAACGAGTCGGGCGCGATCATCGACCCACCCAGCGGCCACCGCTATCTGCGACTAACGCGTGTTCTCGAGGAAAATATGGTGCTGACGATCGAGCCCGGCATGTATCTCATAGATATGCTGCTCGAAAACCTGCGTGGCACGCCGGCAGAAGGTCATGTGAGATGGGATAGCGTCGACTGGTTGCGCCCTTACGGCGGCATTCGTATCGAGGATAATGTGCGCGTACTGGTCAATGATCGAGAGAATCTGACTCGCGACGCTTTCGCGCAGCTTTAATTCTTGCCTTGGCTCGCGCACCTTTGCGCTCCAGCAAAGGGCGTACTTTCTGGCCAATTCCGGGAAACAGTGACATGAACAACGTCAGGAGTCCGCTGACCCACGGCATAGATTGTTCGCGCACATTGTTTCCACATAGATCCAGAATGGCTTGGGCGACTTCTTGAGCCGTGCTTAACGGCTGAGAAAATGTCAGGTCAGAAGTTGCATCTATATCCGCCATTATGAACCCCGTATCGATAGGGCCCGGCGATACAACGGCAACCTTGATACCGCTACCCGCGAGTTCGATCCCCAACGAATACGTGAACGACCGCAGGCCAGCTTTGCTCGCCGCGTAGCCCGCGCTGCCCGGCACTGGCGTCCGGCCAGCCAATGACCCCACGTTTATGATTGCGCCACCGCCGGCCTCGCGCAGATACGGCGTTGCCAGTCTCGATAGCATGATTGGCGCTTTGAGATTTACGTCGATCATCTTGCCAAGGTCAATGGCATCCACAGTCTCAACATTACCGCGCTTGTGATAGCCCGCATTATTGATCAGGACATCCACGCGGCCGTACTCGAACTGTGTTTTCTTCAACAGATCGGCGCAGGCATCGGCATCGGATACATCCATCGCAAAAATTTCGACGCGGGTCCTGTCACGCAACTCTTCAGCGATCGCTTCGAGATTCTTCTTGCCGCGCGCTACGAGCATGAGATTGGCCCCGGCATCGGCAAACATCCGTGCGGTAGCCGCACCCACGCCTTCGGAACCGCCCGTGATTATCACGGTCTTGTCTTTGAAAATCATGGGTGGATGGTACCACTGCAGCAGCGGTGCCTGGCCGCGAATACAGATGCGCGTCGCACCCCAAGGGCACGCGGCGCGACTTTCTTAGAAACCGAGGTAGCCTTTTATCTTTTTCCAGAGGCTCGTTTCCCAGCCATAGACATCAAGCTGGTCGGAATCCAGCGCCGCAACGGGCATCGTCGTATCCGCCTTGATGACCTCATTCGCCGCAACATCTTCCGGGCGCAGCTCGAGTTTGCCGTACCTGCCTTCGCCGCTGGTCGTCAGGCCATCAACGGCAAGGCTTAAAAAGGGCAACACCTCGTCATCGACTATATCTTCGTGAAACACGGCATCCGGATCGAAAGTATCTTTCGACACAGTAATGCATTCATCAAAAGCCTTTTCGTTACTGATGGGATTATCCTTCCTTGGGTCCTGCTACAACAATAGAATTTTTGCAAGAAAATCACTGTGAGCGGACTCACAATTAGGACATCGCTGTAATTCTGCTCGCCCCCGGCAGAACGTCCCTTTTATTCTTAAATAACAGTAACCTACCGATCATTTCGGGCGCAAAAAAGCCGGGCGACGCCCGGCGTTTTTATGTCTTAATCGCGGCTGGGGTGCAAGGGACGCTCCTACAATTATTCTTCGGCTACAGCCTCCGCTGCCTGATCCGTCAACATGACGATCGCCATCGGCGCAGCGTCACCCGGACGTGGTCCCGTCTTCAGGATGCGCAGGTATCCACCTGGGCGTTCCTTGAATCTCGGGCCGATATCCGAGAATAATTTGCCAACAACTTCCTTGTCGCGCAGGCGGCTGAACGCCAAACGGCGATTAGCTACGCTGTCTACTTTTGCAAGCGTAATCAGCGGCTCAACTACGCGACGCAACTCTTTTGCTTTGGGTAACGTCGTCTTGATCGTTTCATGAAGCAACATCGAAGTCGCCATGTTACGAAACATCGCCTTGCGATGTGAGCTGTTACGACCCAGCCGACGACCGGATTTTCTATGACGCATTATCTCTTCCTAAAAAAGTTCTTTAACACCAAAAGTGTTATATCACAAGCTCATGCTCGTGCTCGTGCTCGTGCTCGTGCTCGGGGCGCAGGCTCGCCGGCGGCCAGTTTTCAAGTTGCATTCCCAAGCCCAAACCGTGGCCTTCAAGAACTTCCTTTATTTCGGTCAATGACTTCTTGCCAAGATTTGGTGTACGCAGAAGTTCGACTTCAGTACGCTGTACCAGATCACCAATGTACATGATGTTCTCCGCCTTGAGGCAGTTCGCGGAACGAACCGTAAGCTCGAGCTCATCGACTGGTCGCAGCAGGATAGGATCAACCTGATTCTCAGCTTGCGCACCGATGCCTTCTTCCTGGCCCTGCAAATCGACGAAAACTGACAATTGATCTTTGAGAATGCTGCCCGCACGGCGGATTGCTTCTTCAGGATCGATCGTTCCGTTAGTCTCGATTTCGATGAGGAGTTTGTCGAGGTCGGTGCGCTGTTCCACGCGAGCCGCTTCGACCTTATACGTAACTCGATGCACCGGGCTGAATGACGCATCAATCTGCAGACGGCCAATCGGACCGGTCTCATCTTCGAAAGTATGGCGCTGCGTCGCAGGACGATAGCCCCGGCCACGCTTAACCTTCAGCAACATGTTCAATTCACCGTCCTTGGTCAGGTTCGCGATGACCAGCTCAGGGTTCACGATTTCTACGTCATGATCGAGCTGAATGTCGCCCGCCGTAACTGGACCCGGACCGCGCTTCGAAATGCGAAGTTCCGCAGTATCACGACCGTTCATTATGATAGCAACCTGCTTAAGGTTCAAAAGAATGTCG
>Ga0114949_10000313_pt1 | contig 24737 bp, 20 predicted proteins | sample N074metaG_FD_83505 | JGI IMG/M metagenome (GOLD analysis project Ga0114949, IMG submission 83505) | Deep subsurface microbial communities from Kermadec Trench to uncover new lineages of life (NeLLi) - N074 metaG | ecosystem: Environmental > Aquatic > Marine > Ocean trench > Sediment | place...
AGGATCTTGGCGATATCGGCTTCGCTGTAACCGCGTTTTAGAAACTCAGCCACCAGGTTCGGATAAGCGCTGACATCCTTAAGTCCGGCTGGCAGGCTGTCACCCACGCCATCGTAATCAGACCCGATGCCAACATGGTCCGCACCAACCAGGCCTATCACGTGATCAAAATGATCTGCCACTTTCTCGAGCGTGGCAAAGCGGTCCGGATACCTTTCCATAAATTCCGCCATGAATTCCAGGTCCTCAGGACCCCCTGCCTCAACACTGTTATTCTCGAGAAATGCGGCGCGTTCAGCCCTGAAATTCGTCATTACCTCGTTGATTTCAGCATCAACGAAAGAAGAGCCAAAATTGATTTGAATGACCCCACCGTTTTTAGCCAGCGCTTTGATCATGTCATCACTCATATTGCGTTCGAAATCAGGAATAAAGTGCCGGGCAGAAGAATGAGATGCGATCACGGGCACTTTCGAGACCTCCAATACCTGCCAGAAGGCATCATCCGATACGTGTGAAACATCAACCATCACACCCACCCGGTTCATTTCAGCGACAACTTCACGTCCGAAATCGCTGAGGCCGTTCCATTGGTGATTGGGGTCGTAGGAAGAATCCGAAATATGGTTACTCATTGAGTGCGTCAGGGTGATATAGCGCACGCCACGCTCAGCAAACAAGGCGATATTCTCCAGTTTGCCCTCAATAGGCGAACCATTTTCCATACCCAGGGCCAGGCCGATTTTCCCCTGGTTCATTGCACTTTGAACATCAGCAACCGAAGCTGCGATCATGAATTTATCCGGTGCACGTGCCACCATCGCCTCAACGCTGTCGATCAGCGCATGCGCCAACTGGTAGCTCTTTCCGCTTGCTTCAAATTCTGCCGGTGTATAAATCGACATAAAGGGAATATTCAGACCACCACTGACGGCACGCGGATAATCAAAGTCACCGCCTTGCGTCGCTACTGTCACATCATCCCAGTTGTTATGAATGCGATAAGGCACATCGATATGTGTATCAACCAGGGGATACTTGTTCACGATTTCGGCCGCAGGAGCTGAAAAATCTTCTTCTGCTTTTGAGCACGCTGCCAGCAAGACCGAAAACACAATTAATACGCCCAGGTAATTCTTGATCATCATTCTTGTTCTCTATCCTTGTTCTTGCCCGGTTGGTTCTTCGCCGGCTTGTTGTTCGGTAGGTTTCCTGCTGCCGGGCTCAATTTTGTCCTTCATTTCAAGTTGGTAATCCAGCATATGGTCGTCATCGAACACCCAGCGCGAGGTGAATGGATTGCCCGCAATGACCATCGGCAACCAAATTTTGTCGTCTTCCCACATTTCTTCATAAGGAATTTGGGAGATATCGGTCCACATCGGGATGGCTTCATCAGTTTCTATCGCGGTCCCTTCGGACTCAGATGTTCGAAACACCCAACAGTGAATAGAGTAGCCATCAATAAACTGGAACTTATGCTCGCCCATGCATTCCAGCTTGCTCACTATAATGCCCAGTTCTTCGTGACATTCCCGCACAGCGCATTCGACCGCATTTTCACCAGGATCAAGTTTTCCACCCGGGCCATTTATCTTGCCCTGACCCAAACCGCGTTTTTTGCGAATCAAAAGAATTTTTTCATCACGGATAACGAAAACCAGTGTGGCCAGGTCACGTGCCTGCCATTGCGACCAGTCAATCTGCGATACAGAGCTCACATCCGCATAGGGATGCGCTGAATCGGTCAACATTTGATCAGTCATCGTTGGATCACTCGACATTGGCTTTATAAAACTTGCGTTTTCCCACTTGAAGGATTCCGCTAAATCCGGGTTCCAGTACCAGGCCACGGTCGCTGACCTTTTCCCCGTTAATGCGTACACCGCCCTGCTTAATCATTCTGAAAGCATCAGAATTACTCGAGGTAAGCCCGCATTGACTCAGCGCGGCGGCGATGCCGATTCCTTTACCATTGGTATGAAACACTCTCTCAGGAATCGAGTCGGGCATCGCGCCATCGCGGAATCGGGATATAAATGTTTCTTTGGCAGCGACTGCTGCTTCGCGATTGTGGAAACGCGTAATAATTTCCTCGCACAACAGGAATTTGATGTCGCGTGGATTGGTACCTTCTTCAACCTGCTTTTTCAGGCCTGCCAGTTCATCGTTGCTGCGAAAACTAAGCAAATCAAAATACCGCCACATTAATTCATCGGAAATTGACATCAGCTTGCCGAACATCTCATCAGGCGTCTCGGTGATTCCCACGTAGTTGTCCAATGACTTGGACATCTTCTGCACGCCATCCAGGCCTTCAAGCAAAGGCAGGGTGATGATGATTTGTGGCGGCTGTCCATCCTGCTGCTGCAGATGACGCCCGACCAGTAAATTGAATTTCTGATCTGTACCGCCCATTTCCACATCTGTTTTCATAAATACCGAATCGTATCCCTGGACCAGTGGATACAGGAATTCATGCAGCGAAATAGGCTGTCCGGCTTTGTATCGCTTTTCAAAGTCATCACGCTCCATCATGCGAGCTACCGTGTAACGCGCAGCCAGCCGGATCATGCCTTCGGACCCAAGCTTGCTCAACCATTCAGAATTAAACCGCACAGTGGTTTTATCGCGATCCAGAATCTTGAATACCTGCTCAGCGTAAGTATCCGCATTTTCTTTTATTTGCTCCGGTGTGAGTGGTTTGCGGGTTACGTTTTTGCCCGTCGGGTCGCCAATCATGCCGGTAAAATCGCCAATCAGGAACGTCACCTCGTGTCCCAGCTCCTGGAACTGGCGCATCTTGTTAATAATCACGGTATGGCCCAGGTGAAGATCCGGCGCGGATGGATCAAAGCCCACCTTGACCTGCAAAGGCCGCCCTGACTTCAGCCGCTCTTCCAGGTCTTCTAGCTTGATGATTTCATCTGTGCCTCTGGCAATTAGTGCCAGTGCTTCATGGACATTGTTGTTTGAGTCTGACTTCATATTTTTGCTAGCTGGTACACGATCGGGATAATGACAGGGCATTGTATGGTCTTGTCAGCGATGGCTCCAGCTTCTTTGCTTCTGGCGTTGTAGTTTGACCCCTATCGCTCATCTGGCTATGGTTATGCCTGCCTGAACTCTTAAACAATAAGCGAGTCCATTACCAGGATGAAAATCCGTGCCACCCTATTCCGCTTGATCAGACAAATCCCCAGAATTCCGCCTGGAATCAACCAGACGAGACTGGCGATCTTCGCAATTACACTAATCGTGTTTGGTGTTGCGCTTGGCGGGCTGGATATTAACAGCAGCAAACAGGATGCGGCATACACCAATTTTGTTGACCTTGAACTTCCCTACCGTGATGGCACCGGGCAGGCAATTGAATCCCGTCTTCAGGCAACTACCAATGAAACACTTTCGCCCGCCGAAGAATGGCAACTTGTTGAGGTGAAGGACGGCGAGTCGCTGGATACCATATTTCGTGCACAGGGATTTGGCGCCGGGTTATTGCATAACATCCTGGCGCTAAACGCAGAAACACGGAATCTGAAGAAAATCAGGCCTGGCGATATTTTTGGATTCCAAAGCGATGTTGATGGTGATTTCTCACGTATGCGCTATTCCCTGGATGAGTCCAATTTCCTTTACATAGATCAGACCGAAGACGGCCTGAATGTTTCAACCCGGCCCCGGCAAATTTCCAGCAAAATCTTTGAAGCAAAAGGCAGTATTGATTCCTCGTTGTTCCTGGCCGGCAAAGCGGCTGGCCTCAGTGACGCAATGGTGATGAAATTGGCCAATATATTTGGCTGGGACATCGATTTCGTATTGGATATCAGGGCCGGAGACCATTTTAACCTGATTTTCGAGAAAATTTATCGGGATGGGGAGTATTTACGCGAGGGTGAAATTCTTGCAGCAACCTTTGTCAATCAAGGCGATAAATTTCAGGCCATACGTTATGAGGCAGACAACGGTTCTCAGTATTACGGTCCTGATGGCCGGCATATGCGCAAGGCATTCCTGCGCGCACCGCTGAATTTCTCTTACATCAGTTCCAGTTTTAATCCCAGGCGCTTTCATCCAATCCTCAAACGAGTCACGGCCCACAACGGGATTGACTACCGGGCACCCACCGGCACCCCGGTTTATGCCGCGGGCGACGGCCGGGTGATCACTTCGGCCTACAGCCAGTACAATGGACACCATGTTTTTATTCAGCATGCCAACAGTATCGTCACCAAGTACTTGCACTTCACCAACCGCACAGTCAAGAAGGGCCAAAAAGTCAGCCAGGGTGAAGTGATCGGATATGTGGGATCGACCGGCCTGGCTGAGGCCCCGCATCTGCATTACGAATTTGTAATTAATGGTGCACATAGAAACCCCCGCACAGTGTCGTTGCCGCCCGTCCAGCCGCTGGAAGGAAACTTCCTGAAGACATTCAAATTACACGCTGCACCCTATCTAAGCCAACTCAACAGGCTTGAATCTGCGTCGATGTACGCCATTACGCGCACTAAGTAGTTCGTGACGGTAACCCTGCACATTGGCCTGATTTCCGGCACCAGCAGGGACGGGGTGGATGCAGCACTGGTCAATATCGAGGATGGCCGCACCGAACTGCTGCATGCATTTTGCAACCCTTATCCGGCGGCAATTCGAATCGACCTGGATCGGCTTGTACAACGCGGGGAAAGGCCTCCAGCGGGAATCGCAGCAGGACTCGATGAACAATTAGGCAGGTTTTTTGCACGCACAGCCAATGAATTAATCAGCCAGTCCGGGGTAGAGAAGCGCGACATCAAGGCAATCGGCTCACATGGCCAGACTGTCTGGCACCAACCTAATGCCTCACGCCCGGTTTCCATCCAGTTGGGCAGCGGTTCTATCATTTCCCGTTCAACCGGGATTACTACCGTGACAGATTTTCGCAAAGCCGACATCCGGGCCGGTGGTCAGGGTGCGCCGCTTGCCGCCCTGCTGCACTGCCAGCTTTTTCAGTCTGATAAAGAGCGACGGGCAGTTCTGAACCTGGGCGGTATCGCGAATATCACCATGTTGGGAACAGATGGAAGCGTTAGCGGTTATGACTGTGGTCCAGCCAACTGCCTCATGGACGCCTGGATTCATCATTTCAGGGATGATCTTTATGACCAAAACGGCCAGTGGGCAGCCAGCGGCACAATTCAGGATGAACTGCTGAAGTTGTTCTTGGCTGATCCCTTTTTTGCGCAGCCACCACCTAAAAGCACAGGGCTCGAAACCTTCAACATGACATGGCTGGAGTCAAAAATCTTCGGCCTGAATCTTCGTGACGAAGACATTCAATGTACGCTGGCCGAATTAACCGCAAGGTCCGTGACCCGGGATCTTCTAACCGGTGAGCCACCGGACAGGGTGTTGGTCTGTGGCGGCGGTGTACATAATTCCTACCTGATGTTCCGCCTCAGGAAATTGCTGCAAGACATTCCCGTGGAATCTACCGTTAATCATGGCTCCGACCCAGACTGGGTTGAAGCAATATTGTTTGCCTGGCTCGCGCGCGAACGGCTGGCGGAAAACCTCCAGAACACCCCGCCCATCACCGGTGCTGGCAAACCAGTATTATTAGGTAAGGTTTATCCAAGGGGTTAAAAAAAATTATGTCTTTACTACTCAATATTGTCTGGTTCCTGCTGGGCGGTTTTATTATCTTTTTTGGCTATTTGCTGGGTGGCATCATCCTTTGTCTGACCATCATCGGGATTCCGTTTGGGATCCAGTGTTTCAAGCTTTCAATGCTGGGCCTGGCACCCTTTGGAAAGGAGATTCGGGACACCGAGCCTCCCGGCGGCGCCATTGCGGTCATCATGAATATCATCTGGATCATTTTACCCGGCCTTGAGCTGGCACTCATTCACCTGTTGCTGGCATTTGTTTTCGGGATCACCATCATTGGCCTGCCTTTCGCGACCCAGCACCTGAAGATGACCCGGTTGGCATTGCTGCCGTTCGGGTTCAAGGTTCGGGATATTCGTGATTGATTGTGCAAGGCTTTTTTAATTCGCGATTACAAATCGCTCCTACAGTATAAAGTCGTAGTCGATCGTCAGCGGTGCATGGTCAGAAAACCGCTCAGCCTTGTAAATTTCAACTGACCGGGCGGTCTGCGCCAGCCCCGGGGTTGCAACGTGGTAGTCAAGCCGCCACCCGGTGTTGTTATCCCAGGCCTGTCCCCGGTTTGACCACCACGTGTACTGGTGCTCTCCCGGCTCGACACAGCGAAAGACATCCTTCCAGCCCACATCACCAAACAACTCACTCATCCAGGCACGTTCTTCCGGAAGAAAGCCCGAATTTTTCTGGTTGCCGCGCCAGTTTTTCAGGTCAATCTTGCGATGCGCGATATTCCAGTCACCACAAATCAGGTAGTCGCGCCCATCCTTGGCCATATCCTTCAACATGGGCTGAAGATAATCCATCGATTGATACTTGATTTGCTGGCGCTCCTCTTTGGAGGAACCCGACTGCAGGTAAAGTGAAATCACACTGAGGGAACCAAAGTCGGCACGCAGCCATCGACCCTCACAATCCATGATTTCCCAGCCTATCCCAAAGTGCATTTTGTCCGGCTTGCGACGGCAATACAGGGCAACCCCGCTATAGCCCTTTTTTTCCGCGTCATGATAATGGCAGTTGTATCCGTCCGGTGAGAAAACCGGATCACTTAATTGATGGACCTGGGCCTTGGTTTCCTGAATACATACAACATCTGCATCCTGCTTTTCCAACCATTCAAAAAAACCTTTCCGTGCGGCCGCACGGATTCCATTGGCATTTAACGTGATGATTCTCATAGCTGTGAGCATACCGTCACTTACACAGATTGTCATGAATCTGCCATTGCATGCAGCACCCCGCAGCGCGATACTCTGCGCACAGCAAAAAGATGGCACGAAATGCAAGATTACCAAGCACAATTTTTTGACCTGGCCATGGCCAAGGGAAACCTGCGTTTCGGCAGTTTCACGCTCAAATCAGGCAGAGTCAGCCCTTATTTCTTCAATGCAGGTGGCTTTGATGACGGTGAATCGCTTGCAATGCTTGCAAATTGCTATGCAGCCACAATTATTGAATCCGGTGTTGAGTTTGATATGTTGTTCGGCCCTGCCTACAAGGGCATTCCCCTGGCGGCAGCCATTGCAATGGCACTGCACCGGGAGCATGGGATCAATATTCCATTTGCGTATAACCGGAAGGAAGCCAAGGATCACGGAGAAGGCGGTGTTATGGTCGGCGCTTCCATGCAGGGCAAGGTGCTCATTACCGATGATGTAATATCTGCCGGAACCTCGGTGCGTGAAGCTATTAGCTGGATCAGTGCGGCCGGGGCATCTCCTGCAGGGGTTGTGATTGCACTTGACCGCCAGGAGCGTGGTTCAGGCGATAAATCAGCCAGCCAGGAAGTAGAAATGACGGCCGGGATCCCCGTCATTTCAATCGCGGGGCTCGATGATCTGATTGCCTACCTGGACGAAAAATCAAATTTGGAGATCGACATTGAAGCAATTCGGCGTTATCGTCAGCAGTATGGCACCTAGATTGACAAGGATTTCAATCACTTTGCTTACGGTCAGCTTGCTGTTTTCCAGCATTGCCCAGGCTGAAAACATCTATCGCTGGAAAGATGAAGACGGCAAAGTGTATTATGGCCCTGTTATCCCGCCCGAATACGCCAATTCTCCTTATGAAGTCCTGAATTCAGCCGGGATCGTGATTGAAACTGTCGAAGATCCAATGGCGCTCCAGGAAGTCCCGGTTGAGGATGCTGGAAAATCTGATGAGCTGGAGCCACTCTTCACCGAAGATGAAGTCCGCACACGCTCCGATGGTTTTCTGCTGTTGCGTTACCACACCGAAGAAGACCTCATCACGGCAATGGAGCTCGAAGTTGCCCAATTGAGTTATGACATTCGCCTGGTCAACCAGTCGCATTCCAGGGCCATGGTTTCTCTGGCAGCCCAGGTCAAAAATGCTGCTGACCGACAACGCGCAGGTGTGCCCCCTGATCCGGATTTGGAAAAAAGCATCAGAGCCTTACGGAGTCGTTTGGGAAAAAGCGATGGTCAGAAGGCAGCACTTAAGGTGCGGGAAGTAAAAATCAGAGCCACTTTCGAGGAAAACCTTATGCGATATCGCTATTTGACCAGTGGCGGGACACCTGGCGGCGTTGACGAAAGCTAGGCACGAGAAAACGATGGTTTTGAACACCGGGCCCGAGCTTGGCAAGGACCAGCTTAACAAGGACCCTCGCCGCCAGGTATGGCTGATTGTATTTGTATTGATGATATTCATCACTTTAAGCAACCTTGCATGGACGTTTCGTGAGCCGTTGCTTCAGGATCCTGAAGTATCAAAGTTTCTCACAGATATTGGCGCAATTGATGCGCCGGTATTGATGCCTTTCAGAGATTTATCGCGCTTGCAACTGGTGAGCCGTGATATGCACAGGCATCCAACACGAACCGGAATGCTGGCCTTGAGTTTTACCTTCGTCAACCGCGCAGACAAGGCACAACCGTACCCGGACATTGAAGTCACCATCAAAGATTCAGCCAATAATGTGCTTGCGATGCGAAAATTTTTGCCCGTTGAGTATTTGCCCTCCATTGATTCCGGAACTACCAAACTGGCACCCGGTGTCCATGTGCCTGTGTTGCTTGAGTTCGCAGACCCCGGAAAAAAAGCCACCGGTTTTGAGCTAAATTTCAGATAAAACGGCCAATACCTCTTACACCTAATCACAGGCCAGCATTACAACGCATACCGCTGGGCCTTCGATTCCTTTATGCTAACGTCTCTGCTCCCCTGACAAGCTTCAAACAATAAAATTAAAATGGTTGTAAAAAAGAACCCATCGATTCCGCTTAGAGAGCATGTGCAGCAAACCATTCATCAATTTCTGGAAGACATGGGCTCCACTGAGCCCGAACATGTGTATCGAAAGCTGCTTTCTGAAATTGAACCTCCACTGATAGAAGAGGTATTACTCTTCACCAGTGGTAACCAGTCACGGTGCGCCCGCATTCTCGGAATGACACGCAATACTCTACGCAGCAAATTGCGACGATATTCCATAAAAACGAAGTAATTTTCTTAAGGAACCTCTGCGTATAATAGGCGCCCATCCCGTAATCACTTTTTGCTATCCGAACATATGACTCATAACGATGAACCATCAATGCGGATCGCATTGATAAGTGTTTCAGATAAATCAGGAGTTGTAGAACTCGCGGCTTCGCTGGATCAATTGGGGTTTACGCTGTTGAGTACCGGAGGGACTGCGAAAACCATAGAGAAGGCTGGCATCAGGGTTAAGGGCGTCAGTCAACATACCGGCTTCCCTGAAATCATGGATGGCCGGGTCAAAACGCTACACCCAAAAATTCATGGCGGCATCCTCGGCCGGGACAGTGACCGGCAAGTGATGCAAGACCAGCAGATCAGTCCGATCGAACTGGTGATCGTAAACCTTTATCCCTTTGAATCGGCCACTGCTGACCCACAGTGCAGCATTGAAAATGCAATAGAAAATATTGATATCGGCGGACCGGCAATGATCAGGGCAGCGGCCAAGAATAATGCCCGCGTTACCGTTGTTACTGATCCGGAAGATTATGAATCCATCATTTCTGAACTCCGGAACAACAATAAAATTTCTGAATCCACACGGTTCGGCTTGGCTGCCAAGGCTTTCGCCCACACAGCTCAATACGATTCAATGATCGCCGCTTACCTGTTGAAAAGGGTCGGGGACGAAAGTAAAGATGGCTTGCCGGAAGTCCACAGCCCACGATTTTTTCGCAGCCAGGAGTTGCGCTACGGTGAAAATCCGCACCAGGCGGCAGCATTTTATTCCATCGCAGATGGTAGTGGTGATGGCCAGGCTGCGAAACAACTGCAGGGCAAAGAATTGTCTTACAACAATATTGCAGATGCCGATGCAGCACTGGAATGTGCCCGCCAGTTTACTGACCAGCCTTCCTGCATTATTGTCAAACACGCCAACCCCTGCGGCGGTGCCAGTGCAGACACGTTACTTGACGCTTATGACCAGGCCTACGAAACAGACCCGGTATCCAGCTTTGGCGGCATTATTGCCCTGACTCGATGCGTTGACGGCGAAACAGCCGGGGCCATTGTGGGACGACAATTCGTTGAAGTAGTGGTTGCACCTGCGTATTCAGAACAGGCCCTGGCTCATTTCGCGACCAAGCCGAATATCCGTGTTCTGATCTCAAATTTTGACTGTAAAACCGATGCTAAACAAAAGCCACGCCTTAATTACCACCGGGTTTGTGGCGGACTCCTGATCCAGGAGCATGACAACAAGGGCATTAACCCCCAAGCCTGCCGTTGTGTGACTGAACGACAAGCCAGCGACTCAGAATGGGAAGATCTGATGTTTGCCTGGAAAATGGTTCGGCTGGTTAAATCCAATGCCATTGTCTATGCCAGGGACCGCAGGACCATAGGTATCGGTGCAGGACAGATGAGCCGTGTTGATTCAGCGCGAATTGCTGCCTGGAAAGCAACGGAAGCCGGGCTTTCACTACAAGATTCGTGCATGGCTTCAGACGCATTTTTTCCGTTCAGGGATAGCATTGATGCCGCCGCAAAAGCGGGAGTGAAATCTATCATTCAACCCGGTGGTTCGATGCGCGATGATGAAGTGATCGCCGCCGCCAATGAACACGGTATGGCCATGGTATTTACCGGTTACCGTCACTTCAGGCACTAGAGGATGTGGCTCAAAGTCCAATGAATATTCTTATAGTAGGCGGTGGTGGCAGGGAGCATGCCCTGGCATGGAAGGCAGCCATGTCCGCTGGTGTTGAAACGGTATTTGTCGCACCAGGAAATGCAGGTACCGCGCTTGAACCATCCATGCAAAATATTGAAATCTCGCCGGATGACCACCCTGCATTGCTGGAATTCGCCCGCAGTAAGCAAGTTGCCTTAACCATCATCGGCCCCGAAACACCCCTGGTAGAAGGCATTGTGGATTATTTTCGCAGCGCGGGCTTTGCCTGCTTCGGACCGGTTGCCGGTGCTGCACAACTGGAAGGATCCAAGGCTTTTGCCAAGGACTTCATGGCACGCCACGATATTCCGACTGCCGCCTATGGCACTTTCACTGAAATACCGCCTGCTATTGATTTTATCCGGAAAACCGGCGCACCCATCGTGGTGAAAGCTGATGGTCTTGCTGCGGGAAAAGGCGTTGTTGTCGCTCAATCAATAGACGAAGCTGAACTGGCCGTTCGGAATATGCTGGCCGGTAATGCATTCGGCGAAGCCGGGCATTGTGTCGTAGTGGAGGAGTTTCTTGAGGGCGAGGAAGCAAGCTTCATCGTTATGGCCGATGGCAGAAATATTCTTCCCCTTGCAACCAGCCAGGATCACAAGGCCGTAGGTGACGGCGATAGCGGGTTGAATACCGGTGGCATGGGTGCCTACTCCCCTGCCCCGGTGATTGATGAAAGACTGCATCGCAAAGCCATGCGTGAGGTCATCGAACCTGTCATTCGTGGGCTGGCGGCCGATGGCACACCATTTACGGGGTTTTTGTATGCCGGACTGATGATTTCCCCGCAAGGCGAGATTGGTGTCCTTGAGTTCAATGTCAGGTTCGGTGATCCAGAAACCCAGCCGATACTCATGAGATTGCAGTCTGACCTGGTAGCGTTATGTTTTGCCGCCATCGAAGGAAGACTGGATGAGGTGACTGCACAATGGGATTCCCGTGCCGCTCTCGGCGTGGTTCTTGCTGCAGATGGCTACCCGGAGTCTTATAGTAAGGGTCACAGGATCAGTGGCCTGGACGGTGATTCATCACCGGATGTCAAAGTCTTTCATGCCGGGACTGCGATAGAGCATGATGAAATCGTCACCTCGGGTGGACGGGTTTTATGTGTAACCGCCCTGGGAAATTCTGTTTCCGAGGCAAATACCGCCGCCTACGCCGAGGTAGACAGGATTACCTGGCAAGGTGCATTTTGCAGGCGTGACATTGGCTACCGCGCCATCGCAAGAGAGCAATCCTGATTCATGGATGTTTCCCACTTACTTGATGAACTGAACGAAGCACAACGCGAGGCAGTCACCGCCGAGGGTGGTCATACCCTGGTTCTGGCGGGTGCTGGAAGTGGCAAAACCAGGGTATTGGTTCACCGCCTGGCATGGCTGATACAGGTGCAACATGTTTCACCACTAAGTGTCCTGGCGGTCACTTTTACCAATAAAGCAGCAGGCGAAATGCGCGCGCGCGTTCAGGACTTGCTGAAGGTTTCCACCCGTCCATTATGGATTGGCACTTTCCATGGCATCGCTCATCGTCTGCTTCGCATGCATTGGCGCGAAGCCGGATTACCGGAAAACTTTCAGATCATTGACTCCGATGACCAGCACCGCCTATTGAGAAGAATCATTCGCGAAGAGGGCATGGATGAGAACCAGTGGCCGGCCAGACAGGCCCAGTGGTACATCAATGCACGCAAGGATGAAGGCCAAAGACCCGATTCAATTGAGCATATGGATCACCCGATGACCTCGGTATGGGTTCGCCTTTATGAGCTTTACCATGCTTATTGCGAACGCGCAGGCCTGGTGGATTTCGCGGAATTACTGCTCAGGGCTCATGAGCTTTGGCTACAGCAGCCTGATCTTCTCAAACACTATCGAAAACGGTTGACCCACTTGCTGGTGGACGAATTTCAGGACACCAACTCCATACAGTACGCCTGGATCAGGATGCTTGCCGGTGAAACCGGCCAGGTATTTGTTGTCGGCGATGATGACCAGTCAATCTATGGCTGGCGTGGGGCGAAAGTGGAAAACGTACAGCATTTTATTCGTGATTTTCCTGCCGTTACCACTGTAAAACTGGAACAAAATTATCGTTCCACAGGCAATATTCTCAACGCCGCCAATGCACTGATTAGCCATAACGAAGGGCGAATAGGCAAAAAGCTCTGGACCGCGGGAGAAGACGGAAAGCCCATCCAGGTATATGCCGCATTTAATGAACAAGAAGAAGCCCGTTTTGTGGTGGCCCAGATCGAACACTGGATCAGCCAGGGTCGGCGCGCGGAAGAGACTGCCATTGTCTATCGAACAACTGCCCAGTCCCGACTGTTCGAGGAATACCTGTTAAAAGCATCTTTGCCCTACCGCGTTTACGGCGGCCAGCGGTTTTTCGAACGCGCCGAGATCAAGGATGCCCTGGCCTATTTGCGTCTTTTGCAAAATCCGAACAATGATGCCGCCCTTGAACGTGTCATCAATACACCAAACCGTGGTATTGGCCAAAAAACGATTAGTGTTTTGCGGATGCAGGCACGCGAAACCGGTCTGCCACTATGGCAAGCGGCAGGAGAGTGCCTGAAACAGGGTGTGTTTTCAGGCCGGGCCGGTAATGCCATCGGTGCTTTTATGCAGATGATCGAAGGCATGCGTGAAAGCATGACTGACTGGACGTTGGGTAACCAAACCCAGGGTGTGATCGAGCAAAGCAACCTGACCAGCCATTATGAGAAAGAACCCCGTGAAAAAATGGAATCCCGGCTGGAAAATTTGCAGGAACTGGTCCATGCAGCAAGCGCATTCATTTTACCTGCCGAAGACGAAGAAGCCGGACTTAATGCTTTACAATCTTTTTTGAGTCATGCTGCGCTTGAGGCTGGTGAGACCCAGGGCGAAGCATGGGATGACTGCGTACAACTGATGACCCTGCACTCGGCCAAGGGTCTGGAGTTTCCGGTGGTGTTCATCACAGGTATGGAAGACGGCCTGTTTCCACACCAAAGGTCCGTGCAGGAGTCTGGTGGACGCCTGGAAGAGGAAAGAAGGCTTTGTTACGTAGGCATTACCCGTGCACGGGAGCAGCTTTACCTGACCTATGCCGAAGTAAGAAGAATGTTCGGATCAGAATCTCACAACAGGCCTTCAAGATTCCTGGATGAAATCCCGGATGAATTCATGGAGGAAATTCGACCCAGAATGGGGACACGATCGACCTATGTCAGCGCGCGCCCTATTCCTGCCAGGCCAATATCCGGTCACCAAAACGAATACCCTTTCAGGCTCGGCCAAAGCGTTGTCCACCGTAAATTCGGCGAAGGAACAGTGGTGAATTTTGAGGGTGCCGGTGAGCATGCCCGTGTACATGTGAACTTCCACTATGTCGGCGCAAAGTGGCTGGTACTGGCCTATGCGAATCTGGAAAAGACCGGTTGAACCACCAGAATTCCTTAATACAGACGCCAATTGGCAACTTTGGCTGTATTCGCTGGCTCAATCCCGGGGCGCCCGGGATTATGTGCCTGCATGGTTGGCTGGACAACGCTGCCTCGTTTGTTCCGTTAGCGCCATATTTAAAAAGCTATGATGTGATCGCTCTTGACCTGGCTGGACACGGTCGTTCCGACCATCGCCCGGCTGGCACGCGTTATCACATGATGGACAACCTTTGGGACCTTGACGCGGTACTGGATAGCCTGGATTGGCAGGATTGCTTCCTCATAGGTCATTCCCTGGGAGGAGTGATCGCCAGTACTTATTCCGCAGCTGCCCCGGAACGGGTTAAAAAACTGATCACACTGGACGGCCTTGGTGCGCTAAGTGCGCCTGAGAATGAGACCGCCAGCCGCCTCAGAATCTCGATGCAAGCGACGCGTGAACCCGGCACCGGACTCAAGGACTATCCCGACATTGAAACAGCGGCAAAAATACGGCAAAGGGTTTCTGGTTTTCCGTTAGAGATCGCCCGAATATTAAGTAAACGGGCATTGAAACTTGAAGACGGAGTTTACCGCTGGCGGGCGGATCCGGGGCTTAACTGGCGGTCGCCGGTTTTGCTGACCGAAGACCAGGTGTTGGATATTCTTACAGCAATCAAGGCCCCTGTTCTATCCATTATCAGCAGTGAAATCAGAAAAATGCCCCGCTTAACAAAATTTACCAAACGAAAAGAAGCGGTCCGCGACCTGACTCACCGGGATATTGACGGCCATCATCATTTTCATATGGACCAGGCAGAATTGACTGCACAATTTATACTTGAGTTTCTCAATACAACTGATAGCGACACGGAGCGAAGCAATGCATCAGTACAAGCATAGGCCCAAACAGGATATCCCCCTCCGGGAACGCCTGATTTTTGCTCTGGATGTTGCCAGCCTGGAAGAAGCGCGCTCCCTGATATCAACGCTTGGGGACTCGGTACAGTTTTACAAACTCGGACTGGAAGTATTCCTTTCCGGCCATTACTTCGAATTGATGTCGGAACTCAAAGCCAGCGGTAAGAAAATTTTCGCTGACCTTAAGCTATTTGACATTCCAACCACCGTTGCCGGAGCCGTTCGTCAGCTTGCCCGCCATGAAGTGGATTTTTGCACCGTGCATGGCAACGACGGCATGTTAAAAGCGGCAGCCGATGCCAAGGGGAACATGAAAATCCTGGCTGTGACCGCGCTGACCAGCCTGGACCAGGGCGATCTGGACGACCTCGGATTCCAGTGCGACGTCAAAACCCTGGTGCTGTCACGCGCACGCCGGGCACTGGCAGCAGGCTGTGACGGCGTGGTGTCTTCAGGGCTTGAAGTCCCGGCGCTGCGACGTGAAGTTGACCATGCCCTATTGGCAGTTTGCCCTGGAATTCGCCCCATCAGCAATGATGATGATCAACAAAGAGTGGTCTCAGCATCACAGGCCATTCTCAATGGTGCTGACTATCTGGTAGTGGGACGTCCCATTCGCACTGCCAATGACCCAGCCATTGCCGCAGAAGCAATCCAGTCTGAGATCGCGAGCGCACTAAACGGGGTCCACTAAACGGGGTCCACTAAACGGGGTCAGGTTCAATTAAATTTGTGTCAATGGCGTTAAACTCGTTCGCATCTGAATTTAATTGAACCTGACCCCATTTGGGACCCCATTTGGAATTTAATTGAACCTGACCCCATTTAATGCGTTTGCAAAAAACATTTGACAAGTGTTAAGTATTAACATTACGATACCCGCGTAACTACATAAAAGAAAAACAAAATCTCTGAGCAAAAGCTTTACCTATACCGATCCTCTCCGGCTCTGCCGGACTTCCGGGCGGGCCTTGTGCCTAGCCCGGATTTTTTTGTCCTGATTCTTTTACCGACAAAAATCCGCAATACCGCCTGTGGTAAATTACGGAATGGATAAGGCTGCCTCCTCCAAGTCTTTTGCAAAAGGTATTCGCCATCGCTGGCATATGTTGCTTCGCGATATTCTGCACCTGTGGGTCAAGTCAAAAGCCATGCCTGACCTGAATGGGAACATTGGAGCACCCGAAGGCAAAATCGTCTGTTATGTGCTGGACGAATACGAGCTTTCCTCGATATTGATACTGGACAAAGTCTGTGAAGAAAACGGGCTGGCGAGACCGCTTGCAGCAATTGCAGGCCTGGAGGATACCGAGCATCGTGCCTATGCGGTTTTGCGAAGACTGAAAGGTCTGTTAATCAGGCGTCCCTCGACCAGGCGGTCTTCAACTGTTCTCAGGCGCCTGGTCAATTTTTGCGAAGCAGACCGGAACCTTGATGTACTGCTGGTGCCTGTCACCATATTTGTTGGAAGAACACCTGATAAGTCTGCTGGACTGGCAAAAATAATGTTTACCGAAAACTGGGAAGTGGCCGGGCGTACCAAACGGTTATTTGGCACCTTGATCAATGGTCGGGACACCCTGGTTCAGTTCTCCCGGCCTATATCCCTGCGTGAACTTAGCGCTGAGGAACTGGGGCCGGCAAGAACTCTTAGAAAAGCATCCAGAATTTTGCGCGTGCATTTACGTCGCGTTAAGGGCGCCGTCATCGGGCCGGATTTATCACACCGGAGGATGATGATAGGCAGGATCGTTAAAACCCCTGCCGTTCGCTCTGCCATTATTGAGAAATCGCGTCGCGATCATATTTCCATTGAGAAGGCGACCAGGCAGGCGAAAGGCTACGCGCTCGAAATCGCAGCGGACTACTCGTATCGCTTTATCCGTCTCGCATCAATGGCCATTGGCTGGTTCACCCGCAAGATTCTGCGCGGTGTAACGCTGCACAATTTTGAAAGGGTAAAGAGCGAGGCGCTGGAAAATGAAATCATTTATGTTCCCTGCCATCGCAGCCATCTCGATTACCTGCTCATTTCCTGGTTGCTCCACTCCAACGGGTTTGTAGCACCCCATATAGCCGCCGGGCTCAATCTCAACCTGCCAATCGTCGGTCCATTCCTCAGGCGTGGTGGTGCTTTTTACCTGCGCAGGACATTCCGCTCGCAAAAACTGTATTCAGCGGTTTTCAATGAATACGTGGCCGCCATCATCTCGCAGGGTGTTTCAATCGAATATTTTATAGAGGGGACACGCAGCAGAACCGGTCGGCTGCTTGATCCAAAGGCCGGAATGCTGGCAATGACCGTAAACGGTTACTTGTACTCACCGGCAAGGCCGGTGACATTTCTTCCTGTTTATATCGGCTATGAACAGTTGATGGAAGGGACCACCTATACGCGGGAACTGTCCGGTAAATCCAAGCGATCTGAAAAGTTAAGCGACTTTTTTAAGATCCTGGGCGTACTTAAAAACGACTATGGCCATGCAAGCGTGAGTTTTGGTCGCCCCATCCAACTGGATCAGTTATTGGAGAAACATGATTCCAATTGGCGCGAAACCACCTCGCCGGGCAAGGAAAAAGCACCCTGGTTGGGTGCCCTGATTGAAGAGCTCGGCCAGAAAATCATGACCGGAATCAACCGGACTGCTGATGTAAACCCTGTGAATCTGCTGGCCAGTACCCTGTTGCTTACACCCCGAAACTCCCTGGGCGTCAAAGAACTCCAGGAACAACTCGAGCTCTACAAGGGCATGCTTAACAACGGGCCTTTCGCTGGCGAAATTACGGTTACTGACAAAAGCCCGATGGAGATCATTGAGTATGCATGCTCGATGGATCTACTGGTCAGGATTCCGAATGAACTGGGTGAAATTATTTCCGTTGACGGTGAAAAAGCCATTGAACTCACCTATTTCCGAAATAACTCTGCCCATTTATTCGCCGTACCATCCCTGGTCGCCTGCTGCTTCCTGAATCAGGAAGAAATCGAAACCCGGCAATTGCACAATATTGCACGGGCTGTATTTCCGTTCCTGACCACGGAGCTATTTTTGCCATGGGATGAAGAGGGTTTTATGCATGCCGTTCAAGACAGCGTGGATTTGCTGGTCGATCGTGGCCTGTTAACCCTGACGGACAGCGGCAACTCCATTTCCAGAGCACCGGATGATTCCAGGAGTTCAGCGCAGCTCAACCTTTTGGCACGCTGTCTGCTTCAAACGCTTGAGCGTTATTACATTACGACCTCAGTTCTGGCCCTTAACGGACCGGGCTCCCTGAGCCGGGGTCAACTCGAAAAGCTGTGCATCCTCTCTGCAAAAAGAATTTCCCGTCTCTATGAAATTGATGCACCCGAGTTCTACGACCGGAGCCTGTTCAGGCAATTTATTGGTGAATTAAAAAAATCGGGTGCCCTGACAATGAACCAGGAAGGCAAGCTTATGTTTGGCGAGCGCCTGGCAGTGATAAGTGAACACGCACGCTTTATCCTGCGTAAAGAAATCAGGTGGGTCATTGTGCGGGCAGTAACCGATGCAGTTCCGGAAGAGCCTTCCGAATAAGTTCAGGCGTCGAGATCAGGTATCAGTAAGGATTCCAGGTTTGCAATCCAGTCTTTGAGTTTGAGTTTGCGTTTCTTCATTCTTCGAAGCTGTAATTGATCCCGCCAGGTTTCATCTGAAAGGAGGTTTATTGCCTCGTCAAGATCCCTGTGCTCTTGGCGCAATTCTGCCAGTTTTTGCGCCAATTCCGCTGAATTAGTTGATTTCAACCGGGTTTTGATGCCTTTTAATGTAAGGTCTGACACTATAGCATCAAGCGTAAATCTCACCATAGGTAAGCACACTCAAAACAAGGGTATAAGAAATGGACCGAAGGAAATTCGTAAAAGCTGCCGGCCTGGCAGGCGTAGCCGGGCTAACGGCAGCCTGCAGTAAACAACCCACAGGCGTGAGTGATTGCGACGCCGGCGTAACTTCTGAAGAAGAGCGCTTCGAGTGGAAAATGGTAACGACCTGGCCGCGTGACTTCCCCGCGCTTGGGACCAACGCCAACCGGCTAGCGGAAATGATCGGCAAGTTAAGCAACGGCCGGCTTACGGTCAAAGTTTACGGTGGAAATGAACTGGTACCACCTTTTGAAACTTTTGACGCGGTTAGACGCGGGACAGCGGAGATGGGGCATGGGGCATCTTATTACTGGAAAGGGAAAATCCCCTCCTCACTGATCTTTGCAGGATTGCCTTTCGGCATGATTGCCCAGGAATTAAATGGCTGGCTGTATTACGGGGGCGGCCTGGAGCTTTGGCAGGAAGCATATGAACCCTTTGGCATAATCCCCTTTCCGGTGGGGAATTCCGGAGTGCAAATGGGCGGATGGTTCAACAAGGAAATCAATAGTGTCGATGATCTACAGGGGCTGGTAATGCGTATTGCCGGGCTGGGTGGTGAGGTTTTGAGGCGTGCTGGCGGCACGCCGCAATTGATCCCGGGTGCCGAAATATTTACCGCCCTTCAGACCGGAACCATCGATGCCACTGAGTGGATCGGACCCTTTAATGACCAGGCATTTGGCCTTCCCCGTGCAGCAAAATACTATTACTACCCGGGCTGGCATGAGCCTGGTTCGGCACTTGAGGGGCTGGTCAACAAGCAGGCTTTTGAAGCTCTGCCTTCAGATCTGCAGGAAATTATACGAACTGCATGCAAGGCGGGTGCACTGGACATGCTTTCCGAGTTCACCGCACGTAACGGCGAGGCACTGACCCGGATCAGAGAGGGCGGCACCGAAATTCGAGCTTTCCCCGACGATGTACTTGCTGAGCTAAAACGCATCACCGGTGAAGTACTGGAGGAAATGGCAATCAAGGACGAAATGTTTAACAAGGCCTATACCTCGTTCAAAAATTTCTACCACCAGGTCTCAGGCTGGACGGAGATTGCCGAACGCTATTACCTCAATCACAGGTAAATTCTATCCGGTAACCAGGTGGCGATTTCAGGCCAGGTGGCAAGGATGGCAAGCATCAGCAACTGGATGGCGATAAACGGCAGCACGCCCTTGTAGATTGCCGTCGTCGCTACCGAATCGGGCGTTACACTACGCAGATAAAACAGGGAAAAGCCAAACGGTGGTGTCAGGAAAGAGGTCTGAAGATTGACCGCGATCATCACCCCCAACCAAATCGGATCGACACCCATGGCCAGTAATACGGGGCCAATGATGGGCACGACAACATAGGTAATCTCAATAAAATCCAAAATAAAGCCAAGCAGGAACATTGTCAGCATGACAACCAGAATGGTAAATGGCAGTCCACCAGGCAAACCGGTCAAAAATGTCTGAACAGCTTCATCACCACCAAAGCCCCTGAACACCAGGCTGAACAGGGACGCACCAATTAGAATCATGAAAACCATGGCGCTGACTTTTGTAGACTGATAAACCGTTGCCCTGAGATTTTCCATATTCAGTTGTCCCCGTAGAAACGCCAGCAACATGGCCCCGGTCGCACCCACGGCCGCTGCTTCTGTCGGCGTAGCAATTCCTTTCAGAATCGATCCCAGCACGGCAACGATCAATAACAGGGGACCTGCCATAAACCCCAGCAGGCTCAGCAGCGATACGTCTTCGTTTTCGTCAGGTCTTACCGCCGGCATGAGTTCCGGCTTGAGAATCGCCAGCACCACGATATAGGTCATGTACAGGACAACCAGAGCAAGCCCGGGTAAAAGCGCACCGGCAAATAGCTCGCCCACCGAGATCGTTTCCGGGCTGAATATCCCCAGGCTTAATTGCGCCTGCTGATAGGCATTTGAAAGAACATCAGCTAACAAAATGAGGACGATTGAGGGCGGGATAATCTGACCCAATGTACCTGCTGCGCAAATTGTGCCGGTCGCGATCTCAGGCTGGTACCTGTGACGCAACATGGTAGGAAGCGATAATAGCCCCATAGTGACAACCGTGGCTCCCACAATGCCGGTACTGGCGGCCATTAATGTGCCCACTATCATCACTGCAATTCCGAGGCCACCTGGAACTCTTCTCATGATCATGGCAAGCGACTGTAGCAACTGGTCAGCGAGTTTTGACCGTTCTAGCATGACACCCATAAACACGAAAACAGGAACAGCAATCAGGGTCTCATTGGTCATGATTCCGTAGATTCGATTTGGAAATGCTTCCAGAAACGAAGGATCAAATGTTCCGGTTAACACACCGATTCCGGAAAAAATCAGAGCGACACCCGCCAGTGTGAATGCGACCGGGAACCCGGCCATCAGGGCGACGCCTACTGCGACAAACAAGGCGAGGGACATTAGTCCGCTCAAATGCCGGCTTCCTCAGCTGCGTTGCGGGTCATTTATCATCCTGAATTACGGGAAAAAGCACTATTGGTGCGACATAGTAGCATCCTGTCGTTTAGCTGCAGGCCTGACAAGCTGAGAACTTTATACACAATTTGTTCCACGCCAAAATAAATCATAAGCTTAATCCAACTCTTAACTTCCTGACCTTCGGAAGTGACTATAACTATATGTAATATAATATTATTTATAATTAATCATTATTTTTTCCAATTTAAAGCCTGAAACGTGAAATCTGTAAGGCGGCCATCTGAAAATACTTACCCACAGAGTTATCCACAGGCACTCGATGACGGGGATAAAGATCAATAAAGCGTAAATGAGTCTCCGATTGTCCGAATGTAATCCAAGCGGGCAATTACAATGGTTTCAAGCGCGGTTTAAAGGTTTACAATAGCCCGCTTTCGTGCTGCAAAATTGCAGCAGCAAAGAGAAGGCATTTGAAAGAACATATCGAAGAATTGCTGGTCCAGTCACTGCTTCATATGAAGCGGGACAAGTTGTTGCCTGCGGAAATTGAAGTCACCCCCCAACTGGAAAGAACGCGGTCACCGGAGCACGGTGAGTTCGCATCCAACCTGGCACTGGTTCTCACGAAACAAGCCAAAAAACCACCCCGTGAGCTGGCCCAGGCCATCATTGACCGGATGCCGAAATCACGCCAACTGAGCCACACGGAGATTGCTGGTCCCGGTTTCATCAACTTTTTTATGACCCAGCGCGCGTTAGCGGGCAGCGTAAAAGATGCTTTGAGAAATGATCTTCCGTTTGGACACGTTGCTCCAAACCCGGATCACCGGGTCACGCTTGAATACGTATCTGCCAACCCGACTGGACCACTGCACGTTGGCCATGGCAGGGGGGCTGCTTACGGTGCTAGCCTGGCAAGAATTTTACAGGCGGTGGGCTATACCATTCAGCGGGAATACTATGTAAATGATAACGGCCGGCAGATGGATATCCTGGCGCTCAGTGTCTGGTTACGGTATCTCGAGTTGTGCGGAGAGCAGGTTTCTTTCCCGGCCAACGGTTATCGCGGCGAGTATATTTATGACATCGCCCGTATTGTTCGCAGCGAGTATGGCGATAAGTGGAGGTATACCGGGCTCGAAATTTATGATGGTATTTCAGAAGACTACGAGCAAGGAAATGATGCAGAAATTCATCTTGATGAACTCATCAACCGTGCATCCGAGCTACTCGGTCATTCGGGTTATCTTGCTTTCCTCAATGTCGCTCTGGACTATATCCTTACCGATATCCGGGAGGATCTTGAGGAGTTCGGGGTCGAATTTGAACGCTGGTTCTCGGAGATGGAACTCGAAGAAAGCGGTGCAATCAAGCATGCAGTCGAACGCCTGGAAAAAAATGGATACTTGTATGTCAAAGATGGTGCAACCTGGTTAAGGGCAACTGAACTTGGTGACGAGAAGGACCGGGTCATCATCAGGAAAAACGGCAGGTCCACTTATTTTGCTTCTGACATCGCCTATCTTCTGAATAAGTTTGAGCGTGGCTTTGACCTTGCGATCTACATTTTCGGTGCCGATCATCATGGCTATATTGCGCGCATGAAGGCCGCCGCCCAGGCACTTGGTAAAGATCCCGAAAATATCGAGATTTTGCTGGTGCAATTTGTGGCGTTATTCCGCGATGGTGAAAAGGTTGCGATGTCGACCCGGTCCGGAAAGTTTATCCCGTTACGAACGCTGAGAGAGGAAGTAAGCAGCGATGCGGCAAGGTACTTTTTTGTCATGCGCTCTCATGACCAGCACCTTGATTTCAACCTGGACCTTGCTAAATCCAAAACCAACGAGAACCCGGTTTACTATATTCAATATGCACACGCCCGGATTCGCAGTGTTTTCAGAAACCTTGAATCAATGGATTTGTCGCACAATACTGCCATTGGCGAAGCAGCCCTTGATCTGCTAACCCAGGCGCATGAACTGTCCCTGATGCGCGAGCTCAGCCGTTATCCGGAAGTACTGGAAGCCAGTGCCAGGACGCGTTCGCCACATACGCTCGCGCACTACCTCCACAGCCTGGCAACTGAATTTCATGCTTACTACAACGCACACCAGTTCCTGGTTGATGGTGAAAATTTGCGAAATGCGCGACTAAACCTGATTCTTGCAAGCCAGAATGTTCTCAGCGACGGCCTGGACATCCTGGGAATTTCTTCTCCGGAGGAGATGTAGGATGGCAGCTCCACACCACAAAAAGGCAGTCCGTCGCAGAGGTGCAAGCCGGGGTAACAGACAATCCTCCCCGGCCTTTTTCTGGTTCTTTTCCGGCCTGTTGATAGGGCTTGGTTTTTCCGCCTTCTTGTTTTTTAAAGGCTATTTACCCGAACGGCCGAATCAGCGACCTATGCCTGATACAACCAAAGTTGATACCAGCGAAGAACTCGTGGATGACTCTGAAAGCATTGCGGGGGAAAGTACCAACCGCCGGTTTGATTTCTTTACCGTGTTGCCGGAAATGGAAGTTGTGGTACCAGATCAGGAATTGAGGCGGAACGCACAGCCTTCAAACTCGAAGGGTGTGGCCAACGGGGACGATGCTTACATTTTGCAGGTTGCATCGTTCAGGAATGCAAGCGATGCGGAGCAAATGAAAGCCCGGCTTGCATTACTGGGAAGTGTAGCGAGTATCCAGGTGGTTACCATTAATGATGCTACCTGGCACCGTGTGCGAATTGGCCCGGTTGTGGGTGCGCGGCGCACCGATGAGATCCGCAGAATGTTGCAGGATAACGGCATTAAAGCCATGGTGCTCAAGGCCAGCCGTTGAGTCAATCCGGGCGGTCAGTCAGACCAGGAATTCATGCCTTGGCGTAAAGGTCCGGATCTGGCTCTGCACCGGGTTTTGGGCGCTGCATGGATCTGTGCCAGGCAACGAATGCTTTCCAGAATTCGATGCCATTCCAGTCCTGGCTGGCTTGCGCGCTAAATTCACCGGCATCAAAACTCTGAATCGCGTTGCTCAAGGCATGCTCTTCAATTTCTTTGGCAAATGCCATCACGCTGCCGCCAGCATGTTCAGGTCCAAACCTTCTTATCCATCTGCCCAGGTGATTACGTGCTGCAGAAGCATCATTTTTATTACAGGCCTTTTTGAGTTCGGTGAGCAAGCTGGCTTCATCGACGGAAACGACATCTTCGCGGACCTTGTCATTCATCGTGTCGGGACT
>Ga0114949_10000314_pt1 | contig 24656 bp, 18 predicted proteins | sample N074metaG_FD_83505 | JGI IMG/M metagenome (GOLD analysis project Ga0114949, IMG submission 83505) | Deep subsurface microbial communities from Kermadec Trench to uncover new lineages of life (NeLLi) - N074 metaG | ecosystem: Environmental > Aquatic > Marine > Ocean trench > Sediment | place...
ACCTCGGCACCTTCTCCCGACAGGTCCTTGCCAATGGCAGAGATCCTGCCATTTTCGATCAGGACATCCGCATCCTCCATTTCCTGCATCGTTGGATCCATTGTCAGCAAATCGGCACCGCGGATAAGCGTGCGCCGTGGCACACCCCCGGTTGCAGCGGTGACCTGCATGGCCTTGGCCGAAGTAGGCCCGCCGAAAACAGCTGACGTAACGGCAGCTGCTGACAAGCCGAGGAAGTCTTTGCGGGTTATTTTGCTCATCGACTCAGTCTGTCACGCCGAACGGAATTCGTTTTAAGGCAAGCTGTCCGTTACTCATCACGATCAGGACATCCTGAAGCACCCGAATATTCTCAAGCGGGTTACCAGGTACAACGATCATGTCGGCTTCGAATCCCTCTGCAATGCGGCCGGTCCGATCATCAATCCTCAGCAACTCGGCCGCACTCACGGTACCTGCTTGCAGTGCCTCAAAATTACTCAGGCCGAAATTCGCGAAGATTTCAATTTCGAGCGAGATGCGGTTGATTGATGTCTCTTCGTAAGAGCTGTCTGCGCCGGTAGCAAGTTTGACGCCAAGCCGGTGCGCCTCGCGAATCCCGCGTTCGATTTCCGGCAACATGTGTCTGCCGCGCAGGCGCAGTACGTAGTGCTTGTGCTCTTCTTCCAAATCAACAATGGTGATGTAGGTCGGCACGAACCAGGTGCCGCGCTCCTTCATCAGCTGCAGGGTTTCCGTGCTGAGATAAGTGCCATGCTCGATACTGCGGGCGCCTGCAAGCACTGCCGCGCGCGCGCCTTCGTCGCCATGCGCATGCACCATCACCGGAACGTCATGTTTTGCAGCCTCGTCGATGATCGTCCGCAACTGCCGTTCCGTGTAAACCTGCTGCCTGGGATCCGTATCCGGTAAGCCCGACCGCTGCGTGCTGACTGTCTTGATGACGTCTACGCCATGATCGATGTTGATGTTGACGAGTCGCCGCAGATCTTCTTCACCATCAACGCCGTCGAAAAACTCGGCAAGGCGCGGATCAGCGAGCACCGATGGGCCGAGATCCGGTATCACGAATACGCCGGCGGCGAGGACTTCCGGTCCGGCCAGCCTGCCACTGCGGACGAGTTCTCGCAGTGCGATGTCCTGGTAAGCACTGACACCTGCAACACGAACCGTTGTGACGCCTGAGTCGAGCGCTCGCTTCGCCTGCTCGATCGTATTCATATGCGTGTGAACGTCGATCATGCCAGGCATCAGGAAGTTGCCTTCGACATCGATGACCGTGTAATCGCGCGGCACGTCGCTTCCGTTGGCTTCGATTTTTTCGATTAGCCCGTCCCTGACCAGGACCATCACGTTTTCGGTGATTGTATCGTTGACGCCATCGAACAAGTTAGCGTTTGTTAACGCGTAGGGACCGTTCGCGGCAAACGCGGGAGACGTTAATGCCAGAGCAGCTACAACAACAAGCCTGTTTCTATTCATGACACTCTCACCAGTTGAAATAAAGAATGGCTCAGGGCACAGGGCGTGGATGGCGGAGCCATTCGCCGGGCTCGGCGCCCTCGACGATCTCCCCTTCAACCAGCACGAGCACGCCGTTGACGATTACATTCGTTATGCCGGCGGACATCTGTGCCGGATCTGCATAACTCGCCCGCTCCTGAACGGTGGCCGGATCGAACACTGTCACGTCTGCATCCATTCCGATCTGCAGCCGTCCCTTTTTCGACATCGCAGGAATCGCCTCTTCCAGTCGCTGGGCCGGGAGCAGCGTGATCTTGCGGATTCCGTCCATCCAGTCCACGATCTCCAGCTCGCGTACGAATCGCCCAAGGAAGCGAGCGAACGTTCCTGTGCTCCGAGGGTGTCCGCGTCCGTCGATCAGCCCGCCACCGTCGGAGCTGACGATTCCCAGCGGACTCTTGAGACCCATAATCATCTCCTCTTCGAGGATGAACTCGGTCTGGACACTAAGTATCTCGGGCTGCGCTCTTAGCTCGAAGAACCGCGCCTCCGTCAGTCGCTCCTGGGTGTCGGCAACGTAGACGTCGGAGTAGTCCGCACCGCCGAACCGCTCTTGCCATCCCTCGTCGAATATTGCCGACTGCAGCCGCGTCTGGTTCCGTGTCCACACGTGGAAGTCGAAGCCGACGTCAACGCCGCGGGCAGCCGCCCCTTCGATGAGCGCTATGGACAGTGGCGCCGAGCCCACGGTGGACGAGATCAGGTGCGCCAGTTGCGCCTGCGCGCCCGTAGCGGCAGCCATCGAAATCACTTCCATAGCCGAGAGGCTCATCGTCAACGGGAAGACGTTCCCCTTGTATCGCGCGTGCAGGTGACAGGGTACACCTTCGGCAGCGGCGATCTCAAAGAGTGCGAAGATCTCCTCGTACGACGCACCGGGCGTGTAATTGATGCCGAAGCCGATGCCTACGGCGCCATCCCGAATCGCCCGCACTGCCAGGGGGCGCATTGCTTCGATTTGTTCGGCGGTGGCAGGCAGATAGCGATCAGTAGCACCAACAGCCTCGCGCAATGCCGAGTGAGCCACCGTCGCCGCGTAGTTGACAATGGGACCCGCCGCTGCATGGCTCTTCCTGTACTCGGCGACGTCGAGAGGTCCGCCATGCATGCCCATGACCGTGGTCACGCCGTCCCCGATTTTGAACTCGTGCGCTTCCCGGTCCAGCCTGATGTTCGCCAGGATGTCGATGAATCCGGGAGCTACAATCTGCCCGCTGGCGTCGATAGTCCGACGACCCCGGATATCATCCGTAGTGATCGCCTGAATCCGGTCATCCCGAATGCCCACGTTGGCGATCTCGTCGCGCCCAGTCTCAGGATCGATCACCCGCCCCCCGAGAATCACCACGTCATAAAGTTCTTGAGTAACGGCCGGCGCCGGCAAAGCCAGGGACAGGAGAAGCACGTAGATCAGAAGGCGGATGCTCATGTGTTTTAGCCCCTACGAGTTCTGTCGGAACGGATAAACTAACATGAAATCAATAGCGGCGAGTCAACACTACAGGTGTAATCCATGTGATCATGCTACATGCGTATTTCGAGGGCGCAAGATCACGCAAGCAGAAATACCTGTAGTTCCTGGCTGAAAAAAGGTAACCGGCGAACTGGTATGAAAAATTGTGTCCTGCTGATGACCCGTGGGACCGCGCTACGATCGGAAGAAATATTATAGTGTGCCGAAATTCCCGGGTGGGCACGTTTATCGGACAAAGGAAAGGAGAGATGTAATGAGAAGTATATTCAGCAAACTGATTCTGGTTTTAATTTTTTTGGGGGCAACAGCATTCGGTCACGAAAGAAAGAATGTAGATAACATCAGCGTTCTTTTTGGTGGCGAACCAGAACCCATGGTCAATGACGAGCGCCAATTTCTTCGGTGGAAGTTTACTGAGGTCGATACCAATGAACTCATCACGGACCTGGAAGCCCTCGAGGCCGTCGTTACATTTGCCGGCGAGGAAGCCGGGACATTTACCGCGAGGGGCCCGCGTCGCGATCCCGGTGTCTACAAGACCAGCCACATATTCGCAATGCCTGGCGAAGGAGAAGTGACTTTGAGCTTTAAGCGGAAAGGCAATGATAAGATTTACACGGTTACTTTCTCATTTAGTGTGATATCGAGAAATGAACTTGTAATACCGAAATAGTTTATTCGTGCAGCAGTTGGCCTGGCGTCGCTTCCCAGGGAGCAGGCGGTTGAAATTAAAATGATTGTCGAAGTTGAAGACTAAGAGAGCACCCGTAATGATCAATCGAAGCAACAAAATCACCTGCATTATTTGTCTACTTGTTTGCACGCTGCACTCCAGCCAGTCGTTCGCACAAACCAACCCACTCTGGACTCAGCAAAAGGTCAGGAATTACCTGCCCCATATGACGTCGCCGGAGGTCGAGTCGCTGCTGACAAGAACGGACATGGTCGTAATTCCTGTTGGCGCTTTGGAACAGCACGCCGGTCACCTGCCCATCGGCACCGATTTCATCGGCGGTGTCGAACGTTGCAAACTGATTGTGCAGGAACGCGACATTCTTTGTGCTCCGGTCTTAATGGCCGGCCAGTCTCCATACCACATGGGCTTCGCAGGCACGATCACGCTCAAGGCTGACACCATTATCAAAGTTCACCTGGAGGCCGTTGACAGCCTTATTCACCATGGTTTCAAACGATTTATCATCATGAACTCACATGGCGGAAATCGCGCGATATCCACCTTGATTGTCGATCAGATCAATCAAACCACGGCCGGTGTGGCAGTCAGTTTTGGCGATGCGGTAAGACCATTCATGGAACCCTCCTCCCAGTCGCCCAGCACAGTGCTCGATCGGCATGGTGGCACCAGTGAAACGTCAAGATCGTTATACCTGATGCCAGATCTCGTGCAGATTGACAAAGCCGTTGCGGCGCAACTGACATTGCCAAAGCATTTACAGGACATGCTGCCGGAAGTTATCGCGGGTGATCCCACAGCGTTGCAGCTTTTTCTTGCGGAAGGCTTAAAAGCCGAAGAGACAGGGAAAAAGACATCGTCTGCCGAAATGTCGACAACCGGAGTTTGGGGAGAACGTGATCCCAGCGAAGGAAGTGCCGCGAGAGGCGAAGCGGAGACGCGACGATCTGTCGATGCTGCGGTGCGCTTTATCGATCGCTGGAATGAATTGGCCGGCAGCGACTAGATTGTGTGCCGGAAGCCGGCGACAGATTAAGCAGGCAACGCGAACAATCAGGAAAGGTAGAGAAGAAAACAATTGACGCCGAGCCGCATTTCAAGAATAAAGTTCTATTAATGTAAATTCTTATAAACATAGTATATATATTTGTTTTAACAAGTCTTTTTTGAATAACAAGAGGTATCGAATCGAATTGCTTGGGCAACTGCGACCGGCGAGACAACAACATCAGAATAATCGGTCGACCCCGGTATTGGCATGCATTCAGATGCTGTCCAACGGTACAGGCAATATCTCGCCGTTGGCTTGCATTGCATGCGTATGTTCGAGTTGTTCCGCCATGTTTTCCCTGATCAGCGAGAAGATCTCCTGAAACTGAGGCGTGTCCCTGATGGAATCGAGATTCGGATCGACGTAGAAAAAATATCGCCAGTCGGTGACCCAGTTCCGGTCATAAGCCTCTCGCAGGGCGTCATCCGGTCTGCCCAGTAAAGCCAGGGATAGGAGAAGCACGGAGATCAGAAGGCGGATGCTCCTGTGTCCTGGGTCCTCTGAGTTCTGTCAGAACGGATAAGCTATCATACGAACGGGGGAACCGCATATGAGTAATGTCATACGCAGACTGGTATTGATCATCGCGACGATTATCGCGACAATCGCCGTCCCGGCCTGCCAACAATCGGCATCGCCGGACGCGGCCGACATCGATTCCGGCAAGCCGTTTGACGTAATTTTCGCTGGCGGCTCCATTGTTGATGGGCTCGGCAATCCGGCGTTTCCCGGTGACGTCGGTATCAAGAACGATCGAATCCTGGCAATCAATTCTGCTGGCCTGAATTCTGACGATGCTGAGGTCGTTGTCGATATTTCCGGCCTCGTCATAGCGCCGGGTTTTATCGACAACCACGCACACATTCAGACGTCGATTCACGAACATCCTCTTGCGGAAAACTTTACTCGCCAGGGCATTACAACGATTATCGCGAGCCTGCATAGCGGTGATCAGCCGTGGCCGCTCGACGAGTATGCGTCTTCCCTCGAGGTTGCGCCGAACGTAGGATTTTTTGCGGGCCATACCTGGACCAGGATGCAGGTTCTGGGCATGGAAAACCGCGCTCCGGACCACGACGAGTTGCAGGCGATGCGTGACCTCGTCGAAGAATCGATGAAACAGGGAGCGCTGGGCCTGTCAACCGGGCTGTTATACGTCCCGGCCAATTATGCAGAAACCGAGGAAGTGATAGAACTCGCCAAGATTGCCGCGCAATACGGTGGCATATATGTCACCCACATGCGCAATGAAGCGAGCGGCCTGCTTGATTCCGTGAATGAAACGATACGCATCGCGACCGAGGCAAACATTCCAGCACATATCAACCATCACAAAGCAGTGGGCGTAAATCAGTGGGGCTGGTCGCGGCAGACACTTGCCATGATCGACGAAGCCAGGAAGTCTGGAATCGATATTACGCATGATCTTTATCCGTACACGGCGTCGAGCACGCGCTCGGCGGTTCTGTTCCCGCAGTGGGCGCTGGCCGGCGGCGCGGATGAGTTCGCCAGGCGGATTGCAGATCCCGAACAACAGCAGATCATCCGTGAGGAAATGCGGGTGATCATCATGAATGATCGAACGGGTAGCGACCTGAGTCGAATTCAGTTTCGCGTGCTCTACTCCGATGAATCCTACAACGGCAAACGGCTCTCGGATCTGGCGGCGGATCGTGGCTTGCCAAACAATCTTGAAACCGGCATAGACCTGATCATCGAACTGCAATTGGTGGGCGGGTTCTCCGTCATATTTCATGCAATGGATGAGGAGGATGTCATTCGCATCATGCAACACCCTCTCGCGATGTTTGAAACAGATGGCGATCCCGTAAGTTACGGAGACGGCTTCCCACACCCAAGAAGTTACGGAGCGTTTCCGCGCGTTCTTGCGAGATACGTACGAGAGCTTGGCGTATTAACACTTGAAGAGGCCATCCGAAAAATGACCTCGATGCCCGCCGATCAATACAACCAGAAAGAGCGTGGTCGGATTCTTGCCGGCGCCTATGCGGACCTGGTCGTATTTGATGCCGATACCATTCAGGATGAAGCAACCTATGTCGATCCGCATCGCTATCCCACCGGTATCCATCACGTGATGATCAACGGCAAATTTGTCATCCGCTCAGGCGCGCTAACCGGGGAAAGACCGGGCATGTGGATCAAGGGTCCGGCAAGACCAGAGCGCGTAACCGTTAAGTAAGTATCCCCAGGCTTTGTCGGGAGCTTTAGTTTGTGAGCCGCTCAAAGCGGCTTAAAGGGACCGCTGGGTGTAGTAAATTCGGCCCGCTGGGCGGGCTCCTACAATTCTTATTAGCACCTGTAGGAGCCCGCCCAGCGGGCGAATTCACTACGCCCAGCGCGCAATTGACACTCGCTCCACACGCTTTACCTCCAAACTATCTGCTCGTCACATAAATTCTCCCTGCTACAACTTTTCGCGGCTACGCATTGAACTTACTTTGCGATTTCCGCAATTGTCATACTTGGGCTGTCTCCCCGACGGAGCCGGGGGAACTCCCGTTTCTACCGGGTCGAGGTAAAAAGTAAAAAAGCGATCACCGATTCAGGTCACCGCGCATAACCAATCGACCGCATTGCTTCCACTATCTCATCAAGCACAAGCGGGTCTTCAATCGTAGCCGGAACCCGATACTCCTCACTGTCGGCAATTTTGCGCATCGTGCTACGCAAAATCTTCCCGGATCGCGTCTTGGGCAAACCACCAACTACAGCCGCTTTCTTGAACACGGCAACCGGCCCTATCCGCTCCCGAACCATGCGAATCACGTCAGCAACAACGTCCTCCGGACTTCTTTCAACGCCGGCCTTCAAAACCAGCAATCCCACCGGCAACTGACCTTTCAGACTGTCAGCAACACCAACAACTGCACACTCCGCAACATCTGCATGCGCCGCAAGTACTTCTTCAATCGCACCGGTCGAGAGCCGATGGCCAGCAACGTTAATGATGTCATCGGTCCGCGACATCACATACAGGTAACCGTCCTCATCAATGTAACCGGCATCTCCCGATTCGTAGAAGCCGGGAAACCTTTCGAGGTAGGCGCTCCTGTAGCGATCATCCGCCTGCCACAACCCCAACAACGTTCCAGGCGGCAATGGAAGCCTGCACGCAATCGCACCGACCTGCCCCGGCGATACGTCTGCCCCATCAGCATCGAGCACATGAACGTCCCATCCTGGCACCGCACGGGCCACTGATCCGGCTTTGACCGGCAGAGCTTCGATGCCGAGACAGTTTGATGCAATAGCCCAACCGGTTTCCGTCTGCCACCAGTGATCGATCACCGGCACTTTAAGTTTCTGTTCTGACCATTGCAGCGTATCCGGATCGCAGCGTTCACCGGCGAGAAACAGCGAACGCAGGTGCGACAGATCGTATTCACCGGCTAACAATCCCTCAGGATCCTCTCGTTTAATTGCCCGAAATGCCGTCGGCGCCGTGAACATGCAGGCAACCCGATGCTCTGCAGCAACACGCCAGAACGCACCTGCATCCGGTGTGCCAACCGGCTTACCTTCGTACAGGACTGTCGTGTTGCCATGCAGAAGTGGCGCGTAAACGATATAGGAATGCCCGACGATCCAGCCGATATCCGATGCGGCCCAGTACACTTCACCAGGATCGACATCGTAAATGTTTTTCATCGACCAGTGCAGCGCAACAGCATGCCCGCCGTTATCACGCACAATGCCTTTCGGCTCTCCCGTCGTTCCGGATGTGTACAAAATATAAAGCGGATCGGTTGCGTCAACAATTACGCATTCATGTGGCTTTGCACCAGCTACCGCATCGCCCCAGTCGATGTCCCTGCCCACGATCAGTTCTGCTTTCTCCTCGGGTCGCTGCAGGATGATGCAAGACTCCGGTTTATGTGCAGACAGTTTAATCGCGTGATCAAGCAGTGGTTTATAGGAAATAATTCGTGTGGGCTCCAGTCCACAGGATGCTGAAACAATCGCTTTCGGCTGCGCGTCGTCGATGCGAATTGCAAGCTCGTTAGCAGCGAAGCCACCGAACACAACAGAGTGCACCGCTCCGATTCGTGCACAAGCCAGGATAGCAACAATCGCCTCCGGAACCATTGGCATGTAAATGATGACCCGGTCGCCCTTGCTAATACCGTTGGCTGCCAACACGCCAGCGAATAACGCCGTCTCATCGCGCAATTCACGATAACTAATCGTGCGCTTGCAGCCCGTCATCGGGCTGTCATAAATAATCGCAGCCTGTTCCGCACGACCACCCTCGACATGGCGATCGATCGCGTTGTAACAGGTATTCAGTCGTCCACCCGTAAACCAGCGATAGAACGGTGCATGTGTATCGTCGAGTACGCGGTCCCACTTCGTATCCCAGTCGATACCGGCAGCCGCTTGTGCCCAGAATTCCTGTGGATGATCAAGCGACCTTCGATGCGCAATCTCGTAAGCGCTCATTGTTTGCTTAGGATTTCCCGGGTAGCCCGATAACCCTGCTCGATCGCCGATTCGGTCATAGCGCTGGCGCCGGCGTCCGAGTTGGCGAACGCGATGCGTCCAAACTGTTTTCGCCCCGTTAACCAGGCTTTTTTCTCGTCCGGCCACGGTTCCGAGAACCATTGCATTTCATCGCTCTCTGCGTCATACCCAACTGCATAGCCATGCGGCCAACGATTGACCGTGATGGCCTTGATGTCGAGCGCGGGATCGAAGCCGCCCTCCGCAAGCATCGCACCGAGTTGCTGGCGTATGTTGCGCTCAAATTGCTCGAATGACGTGCCAAGCAGATCGTACCGCCCCGCCCGGAACTGCTCGCCCGCCGGCAATCCGCCGGGCAATGGAATGCGGTACATGTGGACGGTCATGGGCTCATCAGGCGTGCGTGCGGATTCATAATCCGCGAAACGCAGCGGATAAGTCAGTCGCACATCTGAAAAATAACTGCCCGGGCAATATGCGGAAAATATCCTGAGCTTCTCAAACGCAGTCCAGTTTCTGACCAGCACATTTATCGATACCAACGGCATTCTGATGGTCCTGCCAAGCGCCTCCTTTTGCGCTTTCGGCAGGCCCGGACACAGGTGTGGAATAACCGAATGGTAGCAAGCAAGTACGCAGTTGCGCGCCTTTACCCGCCTTGCTTCGCCGCCCTGCACATAGGTAATCCCGACCTGTTTCGCGCTGTACGTACTGCCTAAATGCGCCACATGTACTGCTGTTGCATTCAGCCTCAGGCGGACCGGCGACTCCGCTTCATCCAGGCGGCTGTAATCAAACTTCGCTGCCACAATATCGTGCATCGAATTGCCGGGTGCTACACCTGGAATCAATCGACGCACCAGCAGCCGGGCAACGGATGCATTGCCGTCCGGAAAATGCAGATCCTCTCTGTAATCATGTCCGACTAACTCGTGCGGACGACGCACGTCGTCTTGAAGACCAAGGCCGGCAACACCCGGTAATCCGTATCGGAGCGCATCAAATGCGGGCGACAAATCGATGCCGTTACCCATGTAACTCGCTCGCCACATCGACAACAGTTTTATAACTTCAGGACCAGCATCGACAACGTCTGTAAGAAACTCCAGGTAACTGATCGAATTCAGGAAGGCTATTTTTTCTTTCCTGGATTTACCGGCAAGATAATCCCGACCGCCGCAGAACAACTCCAGCAGCTCCGCACGCGCCTCGTCGGAGAGCCCCGTATTGTCCAGGAAAGCAGACACCGCCTCTTTGTCGCCAATACCGTTGGCAAGCTCGGCCGGTAAGGTCACGTAGGCCGGTTCGTCGTCGTATGGCTCAATGTCGGCAGCGCCGGCTACCAGTCGGTCTTCGCCGAATGTCTTTTCGTCAAAGAAAACCCCGCCCCGCAGGCCCAGCGAGTGGTACAGATCGTGATCGAACACTTCTTTCGCAAGATTGACGTCAACACCAAGGTCCTTCAGCAACGCCGCCGCGTTGTCCGGATAACCCCAGGGCGCCTCGATATATTCCGCACCACCAAGGTCGACCAACATGCGACCGTTATAATGGAATTCATTGCGCTTCGCGTGGCCGCCAAAGTCGTCATGATTTTCCACGATGAGAATATTCGCGTCCGGGCCAGCTTCTTTCTGATAGAAATATGCAGCTGCAAGCCCGCTGATGCCACCGCCGACGACGACCAGGTCATATTCTTCACCGGTATCCGTTGAATCATCCAGACTGCTCCACTGTTCGCCGTCGCGTAGCGAATGTGCGACTTCGAAGGAGCCCGGGTGACTGCCACGCAGTCCCGCACGAGTCGGCGGATAATAACCAGGCATCATTTGCTCGGATACGCCGCGGGCAGACTCTTCCAGCGCGGCAAGTGCCTGCGTTAGCGGCGTCGCTAACAACGATCCGGTAACCGCGATATTGACGCCACTCAGAAAATCACGCCGCGTAATATCGCGATCCATCCCCAGTTCACGGTCTTTTCTTTTCATGATCCGCCCAGCCCGTCAAAAGTGCCCGTCGTACTCCTAGTGTAGTCGTCGCGCCGGGGATAAGAGAACCCGATTCAGTATATGAAGCGAGTTCACGGCGGCAGTAGGTGGCGAAAACCGATCGACCCTTACTGAACCAACTCAAACACAGCGGTTATGGTCGCTTCAAAATTCAGATTAGCAGCGTTGTAGGACTCCGCTGCCGAAGATTCCACGGATTCTGCTATCGCCATACGCACCATCGGCATTGGCGGGGCTGGTTGCGAGACAGTTGTAATCTGCAGTACGTCACCAAGCTTTGTACCAAGCGATTTTGCCAGTTGCGCGGCATTGGACTGTGCATCCTTCGCCGCAGCATCCAGAGCTTCGCGATAGGCGTCGCGGCGCTTGCTGCTGTCAAGCTGCGGCGGCGATACCTGGTTAACGCCAGCCTCGACCGCACCTTCAATCAGCGCCCCCAGTTTTGCAAGATCACGAAGATCGACCCGCATCTGCCGTTGCACCACGTAGCCGCGTAACTCCTGTTCCTCTCGCTCCCGGTTCCAACGGTAATCCGGACGCACTGACGAACCCGTGGTATCGATCCGTTCCCGGTCAATGCCCAGGTCGCCGGCCATCTCTAAAACCTTTGCCGCAACGGCGGCTGCCGCCTCCTGCGCCGCCGACACCGAGGCACTCCTGGCGACGATCGACATTTGCACGCTGGCGCGATCGGGAGCGATGCTGGAAGAGCCACTTCCTTGCACCGTAATTGTTCTAAGCTCACCCTGAGCAAGTACCGCCGAACTCAGCATGAGCCAAGCGACCACAGAAACAGTCGTACGCATGTCCATTCCTCATAATTGTTGCCAGGAAAAATCTAACGCTGACATTAAAACAAAAAATGAAAGTCACAAAGGTAAATTTTTTGTAAACAGATTCAGTCCCGCTCGACAGGAGGGACAGTGACCCCGATTCTCGTTAACACTCGCGAAATGAGAGTTACGGTCACTGTCCCTGCAATTAAACCCGGGGCCAGTAAGCAATCACCAATATGGCAGTCTTCAACAAAACCCTGGTCACGCTCACTGTTGTCCCATAAAGACGAGTTCCCTGACGGTGGGTTGAAGCGTTGGCGCAATGTTCCGGCATTTTTGCGGATTTGGGACATCGCCCGCTGGGCGGGCTCCTACACTGCTAATAAGTAACGTAGGAGCCCGCCCAGCGGGCGATTGCCGGATTAATCGTCAAATTGACACTTCATTTGCGCACCGATTTTGAGTTTGTGGGACAGCAGTGACTCAGCACCTGTCCCGACGAATCCAGTACACTTCGCGCTTGCCTCGCCCGCCCGGGCCGATGGGTAGCCTCCAGCGATTTCGCCTTCATGACCCAAGAGTCCTCAACAAATACTCATCAAGAACACGTGATCCGTGGTATGGCTGCCGCGCTCGGTGCACATTTGATGTTCTCTGTGATGATCATGCAGGCCAAGTTGCTGAGTGAAAATCACTCGGTCATCGAAATCGCCTTCTACCGTAACCTGATTGGCAGCATGCCATTCCTCTTCTTAGTGTTTGTTCTGGGGCGGCGTGAAATCCTCAGATTGAAAACCAAGCCGTTGCTGGTCGGCATCCGGGCGACCCTCGGCACTCTTAGCCTCGTGATCACTTTCTTCGCCTATTCGCTGATGCCAATTGCTGACACCACGGCCCTGCTGTTCGCTTCATCTCTCTTCATTCCGATTCTGGCCGTCATTGTGCTGAAAGAAGCTGTAGGTCCGTACCGCTGGGCTGCTGTAGTGGTGGGTTTCGTGGGCGTCATCATCATGTCTCGCCCAACTGGCAACGTTTATCTGTTTGGAATATCCGTCGCACTCTCTGCCGCCCTGCTCCACGCCACGCTGCAGATCATTCTTCGCTACCTCGGTAAATACGAAAGCCCGGAAACGATCAGTTTTTACTTCTTTATCATCGGCACGTGCATCACTGCCTTGGCAATGCCCTTTGTCGCCGTCACGCCGGCAGTGAGCGAAATTCCGTTACTGCTCGGTGTAGGCCTGTCGGGCGCTACCGCGCAATGGTTATTATCTGTCGCATACGTGAACGCCCCGGCCGCCGTTGTGTCAGTGTTCAATTACACGAGCATCATCTGGGCCACCTTTTTTGGCTGGATGATCTGGAATGAATGGCCAGCACCCGCCGTCCTGGGCGGTGCAAGCATTGTTATCGCCTCCAGTGTGCTGATTATCTGGCGTGAGCGTCGCCAGTATAAGCGGCAAATTGAAGAGAGCCCGTGAAAAAAAGCGGCCAAGATACGGTGTCGAGCTTAATTTGACTTCAAGAAACCAGCGCAGCGATAAATCCACAAACTGACTAAAGCAAAAGGGTCGAACCGCATTTCTTTCTAATCGCTAATTGCCAATTCTGCGTTACTCTGGTTGCTCGTGTGCCTGTCTGACGACGTACGCACGCATAGCTTCTGTATCATCTTCGTTATATACCTCAGCGAAAGAGATCATGCCATTTTCAGTTCGTGCGCCGTCGATAACGACGCTTTTCCACGCTGCGGCATCCGCGTTAATTGGCGAATAGCGCAGGTCGGGATTTAACAACGAACTGAAAAGGTGTCAGGTTTATTTTTTAATCGGCAATCCTGGCAGAGAAATAAACCTGACACCTTTTTCCTCAAATTCGGTTCCAGGATAAAATATCGGACTACCACAGAGGCCGACAATCGCCCGTGCCGATAGACGGATCCTGGCGACGTTTAATCGATCTTAACTATCGTACGGCGGGCTCCTACAATTCTTATTAGCACCTGTAGGAGCCCGCCCAGCGGGCGATGTTTCAGATCATCAAGAAATTCCGATCATTGCATCAATGCCTAATCACACGGCCATGAAACAGAGATTTGTGCAACAGCAGTAACCTGGCGCTTTTCACTAGCAGTTCAGTGAGATTCAGACAGACCCATTGCCTGTACGACCAGCCGGGCAAGTTCACCCCGCAATTCATCGACAAGGTCCTGTGATTTCGGGTCATCGATAAGATTATGCATCTCATACGGATCTTCCTGTAAATCATAAAGCTCTTGTTCGTCGGGATGCTGTATCCAGTGAATCAATTTGAATCTGTCCGTTCGGATTGCCCGATAGTCCATATCCATGAGCCAGGGCCTGGGGTTTTCATAAGTGTAAAATTCGATGAGAACGGAATCGCGCCAGTCAGTGGCATCGCCTTTAAGGAGCGGCACCAGTGAGCGGCCCTGAATGTGATCGCCAATTTTCGCTCCACCGACATCGAGAACGGTCGGTGCAATGTCGATAGACAGCACCAGCCCGTCGACAGTGCTTCCTGCCGTCGCGAGTGGTGGGTAGCGCAGCAACAACGGCATGCGTACCGATTCTTCGTAAGGTAACCGCCGTTCCTGGCTGAGCCAGTGTTCGCCAAAGAAAAAGCCGTTATCGCTCGTGAACATGATCATGGTGTTGCCGAGTTCGTTGTTTTTTTCCAGGGCGGCCATCATTCGTCCGAGGCTTTCGTCGACGGCGAGCACCATCTCCGCCCGTCGACGGATGGTTTCCTCCGAGGTGCCATAGTCGAGCATGAAAGCAAACTCTTTGGCCATCGCGGGGGAGTCGCGCAGACTTAAACTGCGGCGTAATGCTGGTTTATCTTCCAGTGCGGCGGCCGACATGACAACGTTGGGTTGTCGTGGATAGATTTCTTCTTCATACAAGCCGCGGTGCCGCGGTGCCGGGATATAGGCGCGCGGATAGTCCGGATCCACAGAACCATCGTCAAACTGGCGCGCATCCGGATGTACGGCTTTGTGCCCGATATAGAGCATGAACGGGGCGTCACGTTCGCTGTTAATGAAGTCAATTGCCCGGTCAGTTAGCAAGTCCGTTATATATCCTTCCACCCGGTGCAATCGGCCACCTTCGTAAATGTCCGGATCAACCGTCCTCCCCTGACCAGGAATACCGGCCCAATAATCGAATCCCGGGCGAGGCGTAGGGTCGTTGCCCATATGCCACTTGCCGAGAAAACCAGTTTCGTAACCGGCGGCTTGCATGGCCTGCGGGAATGTTTGTAGCTGGTGGCTCAGACGATTGCGTGCAACGTTGTCAATGACGCCGTGCCGTGACGGATATTGTCCCGTCATGATGCTGGCCCGGTTCGGTGAACAAAGTGGCACCGCATGAAAACCATTGTTGAACATGGCACCTTCGGCCGCCAGTCGATCGATATTGGGCGTTTCGAGATAGGGGTGGCCGCCGGCACCAAATTCATCGAAACGCAGGTCATCGACGACGATAACAATGACGTTCGGCTGGGTCGCCGACGAAGGTTCTGCTGCATTCAAAGTCTGGATCGAACAGCAATAAGCGGCCGCAATTGCAAGCAGCACTCCTGGCCGTAGTGATGCGAACATTCGTCACCCCTCATCAGATATTCAGGTGCCATCCTACTCTGGGGGCGGACGGCGTTAAACATCTAATTCAGCAAAGAAATTCTCGTTCAAAACGAGACCAGGTGCCGGACACCACTTAATCTACTTATTCAGCAAATAGACGCCGCCTGGCGGCACATGTTTTATCGGCTAGATAAGTAAACTATCTGGTGCCCGACACCGAATCTGCATTGACTTTTTTATTCGCCTTCCTGATATCACGAAAAGGCGCCAGGTGAGATGACCAGCTGTTTGCGAATACATCCATCAGGTATTGCTGTACTGACAGGAAGCGTCCGTTAAACCCTTACCGTCTCACCGGACACCTTTGAGAGTGAGCCTTGGCTTTTCCTATTTATACAATGATCGCATGGAAGAAGCCATTTCTGTATTCCGCGAAATAATCTCGTTAAATCCTGATGTTGCAGGGGCACGATTCCGGCTTGGCATGGCGTTAATTATGAAAGGAGCACGTCCGGTGAAAAGATGTCCCACAAATTCAAAATCGTTATCAATACAAAATGCCGGCGCAATTCAACGCTCAGCAATCGCCCGTGCCAATAGACGGATCGTGGCGACGTTTAATCGATCTTAACGATCGTTCGGCGGGCTCTTACGGTTGTCAATCAGAATTGTAGGAGCCCGCCCAGCGGGCGATATCTCTACCTTGGCCATCGTGGTCTATCATTGCGAAACAATCTTCAGGAATATCAATCCATCCAATAGATATCTTCAACTTAAATATCACCAGCTGCTGCGGCCTTGCCAATGTGCTCCGCCGCACGAAATGCCAGCGCCATGATCGTCATCGTGGGCTGCCCGCGGCCCGACGTCACCATGCTGCTGCCATCGCAGATGAACAGATTTTTGACCTCGTGGCTGCGGTGGTAGCGGTCAACCACCGACGTGCTCGGGTCATTTCCCATCCGGCAGGTTCCCAACAAATGGTTGCCACCGGCCTGAGGGGCGACCGGCCATCGCCAGCTTTGCTCCGCACCTGCTGCCTCGAGTAATTCCATCGATCGGTCCTGCAAAAAGGTGGCCATCGCAAGATCATCTGGGTGGTCCTTATACGTCACTCTAATAGCGGAGCGTCCCCATTGATCCGTATGCGTCGGATCCAGCGTTATGTTGTTGCTATCCTGAGCCAGCGAGGTAGAGCCTGTGGCGAACGTCATTGTTCGTGTCATCGAGTGACCAATTGTGTCCTTGAACTGTGCACCCCAGCGCGGGGTGTCAGGCGGCAAGGAAGTTAAGGCGTGAAGAACAGGTGTAGCTGACATAAACGCGCGTGCGTCTATACCGCCGCCGCCATAGAATCCTCGACCTGGGTCAGCCTCGTAAAAGTCGTGAATGATTCGCGTTACCTGGACACCCTTATATTCATTCAGCTGGTGTTCGAATATTCCCTGCGATATCGAATGCGAATTGAACATCAGGTTTCGACCGACGAAGCCACTGCTATTCGACAGACCATCGGGATGCCGCGGACTATCCGAGAGTAACAGCAAGCGCGATGTCTCCGCGCCGTTCGCACAAACAATTACAGCCTTTGCTTTCTGCGACTGCTCTTTGCCGTCAGGGTCGAAGTAAAGCACTTCACTAATCTTGCCATTGGCACCGGTCTCCAGTCTAAACACAGCACACTCGGGCCGGATCTCACAGTGACCGCTCGCCTCTGCCAGAGGGATCATCGCCGCCAAAGTTGAAGACTTCGCACCGACCTCGCAACCAAAGAACATGCAATAACCGCAGTTGATACACGGTGCGCGCCCGTTATGCGCACGCGTCAGGATGGCTAACGGTTCTGCCTGGGCGTGGAAGCCAAGACTCTTTGCCGCCCTTTCCATTAACACGCCCGAGGAGTTAATTTCCATCGGCGGCATGGGAAACGGCTTCGAACGATACGAATCGAATGGTCCGGGCGCGCCGGATACGCCAATCTCCCAGTCAACCTTGGTGTAGTAAGGCTCGAGTTCTTCATAGGTAATCGGCCAATCGGCAAAATTGGTACCCTCGATCGATCCCCATATACTTTTTTCTTTGAAGTCGCTTTCACGAAGACGCCAGAAATTGGCAGTGAAGTGCACACTGCTTCCGCCGACCGTTTGCGCATACTCGGCGGGCGGTCTGTTGGTCTCCCGAGCAATCTTGTTCGCGTAATCCCGAAATGTCTGACCACTTACTTTCGGGCCGCCGCCAAGCAATGACCGGTTGAATATGACATCCACTTCGTCATGCGTGAACTCTGCGGCCTTTCGATAGGGGCCCTGTTCAAGAACCACCACATCGAAACCTGCACCAGACAGCTCTTTCGCGATGATGCCGCCCGCGGATCCGGAGCCAACGATGACGAAGTCGACCGCCTCGTGCGTGTCAAATTTTGGCAAATCAGTCATCGGCATGTTCCTTCATATATTCCGCGTCGTAATAGCCGAACGGCGATTGATAGGCGTGCATGCCTGGATCGACATCAAGTAGCTTCCAACCAATATCGTTCCTGTTGCCACCGTACTTGCTCATGCCAAAAAAGCCTGTCAACGTCATAAACCAGATCATGTTGAAAAATGGCGTCTGTTCCTGTGTTTTGAGGAATGCATCCTGAGCTGCCTCATCCAGATCGGAGAACAGCTCCCCACTATCGATTGCTGTCTGAAATTCAGCGAGACCACTGCGTGCAAACTGCAGATTGCCTGCATTGAAAGTGCCAAAGGATTGATCGAAAAACCAGATAACACCGGCCTCTCGGGCACCGGGCGTATCTGTAGTCGGCAATATTCGTGCCGCAATTGCCTCGAACTCTGTGGCTTCTTTCGCAGTGAGAATTGCGAACGCTGCAGCGTCTTCTTGCGCCGAACAGGCTGCCTGTGCCAGCGCTGCGATTCCAGGTGCCGTATAACGCAGCCACGATCCACCTGCCAGCGCTACGCCGCCACGCAGAAAATTGCGGCGCGAAGTGTCTTGTCTATCCATCGGTTGATTACCCATGCCAAAGTTGCACGTCAGACTAACACACCGAAAAATGTGCCAAGTCTGTTTTTCCTGACACCCGGCCTTCCCAATTAATAAATCCGACACCTTTTCCCGGAAGACATTCTGGCAACTTTTCCCCCAGCCCGGCTGATGGTGGCACAATTCGGCCAGGGCGCATAAGCTATCTGGTACGTGGCCCGGAATAATGCGTCGAACTCACAGGTGCTGTTCACTATGACAAGGGAAAGAAACAGATGCCAAAATATAAACTGACATACTTCGACTTCAATGGCGGTCGCGGCGAACCAATCCGCATCGCCTTTCACGCCGCTGGTATTGATTTCGAGGACCATCGAATCCCGTTCGACGAGTTCATGAGAACACGTGGCGAAATGCGCTTCACTTGTGCGCCGGTACTGAAAATTGACGGCATAACCGTCACACAATCGAACGCAATGCTGCGCTATGTCGGCAAGATGGCCGGCCTTTACCCTGAGGACGATGTGCAGGCCTTGTATTGCGACGAGGCAATGGATGCAGTCGAGGACCTGCTGCACCAGATCGTGCAAACCATTGGTCTCGAAGGGGAGGAACTCAAGGCCGCGCGCGAGAAACTTGCCGATGGCTGGATCAGCGTTTACGTCAAGGGCCTTGCAGAGATTCTCGAGCGCGCGGGTGGCGAGTACTTCGCCGACAACAGGCTGACCGTCGCAGACCTGAAGGTATATGTACAAATTCGTTCACTGCGCGCAGGAACGCTTGATCACGTCCCGACCGACCTGGTCGACAAATTGGCACCAGGTCTCGTGCAGCACGAGGAACGTGTCGGTAACGACCCGATCGTCACGGCGTATTACGCAGCAATCGCCGCGTAACCGCTCTCATGACAACCGAATCTGTTCATTACAGCCTGCAAGGCCGAGTCGCCACCGTGCGCATCGACGACGGCAAGCGCAATGCGTTATCGCCGCAAGTCTTGCGCGAAATCTATCTGGCGCTCGACCGGGCCGAATCCGATCGTGCGATCGTGATCATGACCGGCCGGGAATCCGTCTTCTCCGCAGGCTTCGATCTCAACGTAATGAAGCGCGGCGGTATCAATGCACTGCGCATGCTGCGCGCAGGCTACGCCCTGCCCGCCCGTATTCTGGCTTATCCTTACCCGGTTATCGTCGCGTGCAACGGGCACGCACTGGCAATGGGCGTCTTTATGATGCTCTCAGCCGACTATGTGATCGGCAGCCGCGGCGATTTCAAAATTGCGGCCAACGAAGTGGCAATCGGCATGACCATGCCGCGCATTGCAGCGGCCATGTTGCGTCACCGACTCAACCCGGCTGCCTTCCAACGTGCGGTCACCTTGTCGGAATACTTTGACGTCGAATCCGCATTGAATGCCGGGTTTTTCGACGAACTGGTCGATCCCGTTGAATTGACATCTTGCGCCGAGGCCTGCGCGGAAAAATTTAAAGCGCTGCACCAGCGCGCGCACACTGCCTCCAAGCGCAGAATCCGCGCCGCGCTCATTCGCAAAATTCGCTTCAGCATTCCGTTGGATTTGGTAGATGCGGCGATGACGGGCCTGCGAAGGGCGCGGCCTCGGTAAGCACATAAAGGTGGCGCCACAGAAACAATAAACAGACGAACCGAATTAATGGGCGAAAATCAGTTCGACCCCTTTTCGTACCCCGTTGCCTATACGCATCGACGCCCATAGCAGCTGTTTGCGCTAGTATTTCCCATTATGTTCAGGAAATCGTTCGCAAGATCTGCGTGACTTTCAAACGAGACCAGAACATATCCGCAAACTTATAGCACTGACACACGAGGAGAAGCGATTTTGGCCGAAGAGTCACTGCAGAACCGCCGGGATCTTGCGCTAGGATTCGGCGCGGAACTCTTCTATGACAAGCCGCTTGAAATTGTTCGTGGCGAAGGCGTGTATTTGTACGATCGGGACGGGCGGCGCTTTGTCGACATGTACAACAACGTGCCTTGCGTCGGACACGCCAATGCCGCCGTTGTAAAAGCCATGGCCGAGCAACAGGCGACTATCAACGTCCACAGCCGCTATCTTCATGAAGGCATCGTGACGTTCGCAGAACGGCTTGCCGGACTCCATCATGACGGTATTGAAAGTGTGGTGTTCAGCTGCAGTGGCACCGAGGCCAACGAAGTCGCCATTCAAATGGCTCGCACGATCACCGGGAAGCGTGGCCTCGTTTGTACGGACGCCGCTTATCATGGCAATAGCGAACTGGTGGGCTCACTAACTAACGTTGGCCGCGCAGAGCACAACACGAGTGAGGTTCGCTGCTATCCATATCCTGACCGCTACCGGCCTCTCGGGGAAGGCCTGAGTCAGGAGGAACTGTGCGAGGCGTATCTCGCTCGCGTCACGGCGGCCATCGAGAGCTTGAAAACGGAGGGGTCCGGATTCGCAGCCCTCATCATGTGCCCGATCTTTGCCAACGAGGGCATGCCAGATATTCCTGCCGGCTTCATGTCCAGGGTCACGGACCTGGTTCACCGGGAAGGCGCGCTGGTGATTGCCGATGAAGTGCAATCGGGATATGCCCGAACGGGCCGGTGGTGGGGATACGAATACACAGGATTTCGCCCCGACATCATCGTGACGGGCAAGCCGATGGGCAACGGTCTGCCGCTGGCGGCAACAGCAGCAAGCAAGGACTTCGTGGCTGCCTTCCGCGCCAATACTGATTATTTTAATACGTTTTCGTCAAGCCCCTTGCAGGCAGCTGTCGGCATGGCGGTGCTGGATGAAATCGAACGCCTCGATCTCTTGAGGAATGCGACCGAAGTCGGCGGCCAACTGACGAGCGAACTCAGGGACAGGGTCGGCTTGCACGGTGCGATTGGAGACGTGCGCGGATGCGGCCTCTTCGTCGGCATAGAAATGATCAAAGACGGTGATACGAAGGAGCCGGATGCCGCATCGACAGAGCACCTGTCCAACCGCCTTAAAGACAAGGGGTTCCTGGTGTCGTATGCAGGGAAGTTCGATAACGTCCTGAAGATCCGGCCACCGCTCGTTTTCTCGCATGAAAACGCCGCTGAATTCCTGGTCGCCTTCGATGAATGCATGGAGGAAATGCGTGGATAGGGAGTTGGTCGAATCCGGTTACACGCCCGCCGCATTGCAGGCCCTGAAGAGTTTCCCGGTCGATGCGGAGAACGTCGAACTCATCGCACAATCTGAAAATGTGACCTATCGGGTCTCGGTTCGCGACGCTGATATCGACTATGTCCTCAGGCTGCACCGACCCGGTTACAACACGATCGAGCAACTCAACTCGGAGCGGGTATGGACCCAGTCATTAAAGGATGCGGGCATATCCGTTCCGGATTCACTGTTGACGCGTCGTGGCGATTATTTCGTGCCAATCGATATTGCCGGGGTCGCCACGCAATGCTATGCGGGAATGACCACATGGATTGAAGGCTCGACCCTGAACGATTACCTGGAAACCAATTCCGACCGGGACGAGCGAGCGCGCTACTTTCACCGGATTGGAGAGCTCGCCGCCGCCATTCACAACCAGTCAACAAACTGGGAAGCGCCGCCGGGCTTTGCGCGGCCGCGCCTCGATCTCGATGGCCTGTTGGGGGAAGCACCGCGCTGGGGTCGGTTCTGGGAACACACGGACCTGACTGCATCGGAACAAAAGTTACTGCGGCGGGCAAGAAAAAGAATTCACGATGCACTCTGTGACTATGGCGAGAGACCTGACAATTTCAGTTTGATTCACGCCGATCTCCATCCCGCGAACATCATTTACAACGAAGATGATCTCGCGTTGATCGATTTCGATGATTCGGCTTACGGCTGGCACATGTACGAGATCGCATCGGCGCTGATTGAAGACCGGTTCCTCCCGTGCTTTGCTGCTCTGCGCGATGCGCTGCTCGAAGGCTATCTCGAACACCGACCGCTGGCGGAGCGGGATGTCAACATGCTGCCGGACTTCCTGCTGCTGCGGGGCATGGCGATCATCGGCTGGTTGTACCAGCGTCCCGAGCACGCCGGGTCGGGTTTTTTCGAGGAAGTGAAGAACTGGGTTATCGGGGAGTGCTATGCCAATGAGTCATGATTTCGACGCCATTGTGATCGGCGCAGGCCACAACGGCCTGACCGCGGCAGGCTATCTGGGCAAAGCCGGCCTGCGAACACTCGTACTGGAGCGCCGCCACGTTGTCGGTGGTGCGGCAGTAACGGAAGAGTTTCATCCCGGTTACCGAAACTCGATAGCCTCCTATGTCGTGAGCTTGTTACGTCCTGAGGTTATTCGTGACCTGGAATTGCACCAGCGCGGCTACGAACTTATTCACCTCAAAGGTGACCTCGAGATCTGCCGGGAAGATCATCTCTATCTGACCGGAGAAGAAGCCAACGATCGCGCCGAGATCGGACGGTTCTCGAGCAGCGACTACGACGCCATCAAGAAATTTGAAGCGATGCTGGCGGAGGCCGGCACGGTGATCCGCAATCAATGGTTGCGCGAGCCGCCATCGCTGCAAGGTGGGTTTGTGGATTTGCTGGGCATGCTCAAGGCCGGTCGTGACATGCGCAACCTGTCTGTGGAACTACGGCATCGATTGCTGCAGATGTTTACCAGCAGTGCCGCAGACATTATTGATCGCTGGTTCGAGAGCCCGATGGTGCGTTCGATGTATGCCTCGCACTGCGTCTCCGGCAATAACGCGAGCTTTTATCATCCCGGCTCGGCGATTCCATTTTTTCATCACGCACTCGGGGAGTTCGACGGTGAAAAAGGGGGTTGGGGTCTCGCCAAAGGCGGTATGGGCCAGATCACCCAGGCGATGGCTTCTTTCGCGCGTTCCAGGGGCGTCGAAATTCGTACGGAAGCCGTGGTGGATAAGATTGTTGTAGAGAACGGACGAGCCACGGGCGTGCGGCTTGCCGGTGGCGAAGAAACCTCGGCCAGAGCCATACTTTCCAATGCCGATCCCAAGCGCACTTTCCTGAAGCTTGTTGACGCGGAGCATTTACCGGCGGCATTTGTGGAGGACATCAGTCATCTGCGCATGGGTCACGCTTCGCTGCGGATGAACCTGGCCCTGAACGGCCTGCCCGAGCTTCGCGATTATCCCGGTACAGAGATACGCCCGCAGCACCAGTCATCCATCGTCATCTACCCGCCGATGGCGGTGATGGAGCAGAACTACCATTCCGCCAAAGCAGGCCATATGCCGGACGAACCCCGTCTCGACATCGTGATTCCCTCGACACTGGACGACAGCCTGGCACCGGACGGGCACCATGTCATGAGTATCCTGTGCAAGTACTACCCTTTTGAGCCTGCAGACAACCAGCAGTGGGATGATATTCGCGACCGCGTAGCCGACGACATCGTCGACCACCTGGCCCTCTACATGCCAAACATTAAATCGCTGATTGTGGGCCGACAAGTCCTGACACCACTGGATCTCGAGCGCGTGTTCGGCTTGACGGAGGGCGATATTTTTCACGGACGCCACGACCTGGATCAGATATTCAGCCTGCGCCCGCACCCCAGCGCTGCAAAGTATCGAACGCCATTGAAGGGACTTTACCTGTGCGGTTCCGGGTCACATCCTGGCGGCGCGGTCAGTGGCGCGCCAGGTCATAACGGCGCCATGCGGGTGATCAAGGATTTGCGAAAAAGACGTTGATCCATTGCTGTCCCATAGAGGTCGGAATCATGATCGTGGAATGAATCGTTTGTGCAACGTTCCGGCGATCTTTGCTGATTTGAGACATCGCCCGCTGGGCGTCGTAATTTCGCCCGCTGGGCGGGCTCCTACATTTCTAAGTAGCATTGGAGCCCGCCCAGCGGGCGATGATCCATTTTTCGATGCCGGACGCAGAGGCCTATAGGCACGGTAGTTAGCCCAGTGCGCCCGCATCGACAATGCCACAGTCCGTTCTGGATACGAATCGAATACTTCACGAGGAGAGAAAGCAATGCCGGAAATCAGTGTTCAACATCAGTGTGCGGCACTCACGGA